>Ga0068714_10001587_pt1 | contig 32461 bp, 24 predicted proteins | sample MTBNYHSulfiMetaG_FD_62988 | JGI IMG/M metagenome (GOLD analysis project Ga0068714, IMG submission 62988) | Enrichment culture microbial communities from rom New York Harbor, USA that are MTBE-degrading - MTBE-NYH (New York Harbor Sulfidogenic)... | ecosystem: Environmental > Aquatic > Marine >...
CTATCCTGGCGGCCTCTCCGCCGTGGAGCATGCGTTCGGGGACGCCATGGTCGCGCTCGCCGGGAGGCGGCGGCGAGCGCGCCGGTTGCTCGTCACCGCGGTGGTGGCCGCTCTCGCGGCCGGCCTGGCAGTGACCGCCGTCCAGTGGCGCCGCGCCGAGTCCGAGGCCGCCCAGCGGGAGGCTGAGAAGCTCGTCGCACTCGGCCGGCTCGAGCTCGCGGACTCGCCGAGCCGCGCCCTCGCCTTCGCTGTCGCGAGCCTCGAGCGCGCCGACACCGAGGCCGCGCGCCGCTTCGCGGTCGAGGCCCTGGCCATGGGCCCGCCGGCGCGCTTCATCACCGACCCGGTGATCATGCCGCTCAACGCCAGGTGGAGCCCCGACGGCCGCGGTCTCGCGGTCGGTTGCAACCAGGGTCTGCTCCTGTTCGACCGGGAGAGCGGGCAGCGTCGCCAGCTGAGCTCGTCCTTCGAGGGCCCGCAGGGGTTCACCTCGGACGGGCGGCGGCTGCTGAGCGCGCTGAGCGGGACGCGGACCTTTCATGTCTGGGTGCTTCCGGAGGGCCGGCTGGAGCGGACCCTCACCCCTGGCGAGGGGGAGGATGCCTGGTTCGCCGGCGGCCGCCTGCACACCTGGTCGCCCCAGGCCGACGGGTCGAGCCTCTTGAAGGCCCTGCCCCTCGACGGCTCTCAGCCGCAGACGCTTGGCGGCTTCAGACCGCCGCCCGGCTTCTCGGCCTGGACCGTCGACCGTACCGGCAACTGGCTGCTCACCCTCGAGGGTGGCCGGATCATCGAGCGGCGTCTCGACGACCTCGCGGCGCCCGGACGGGCGATCGGCGCCCACGACGGCGCCGTCGACGTGTTCGCCTGGACCCTGCGCGAGCGGGCGATCACCTTCGAGCGGGCCGAGGGCGGCGGCAACGCCGAGCTCCGACTCTGGGACGTGCCCGGCGCCCGTCTCGTGCGCACCCTGTCCAGCCCAGGCTTCGGAGGCCTGGTCGACCTTGACCCTCATGGACGATTCCTCGCCGCGAGCGCCACCGGCGTGGGGCAGGGGAAGGTGGCCCTGTTCGACCTGGACGCGCCGCCCGCGGCCGAGCCGACCGTGCTCGAAGGCACGGAGATGCCCTACCTCAACACGCTGCTCTTCAGCCCGGACGGGCGCTGGCTGGAGCGCAGCGACGCGGGGACCGTCACCCTGTGGAGCGTGGCGGGCCCTCGCCCGAGCGTGCTCGCCCGGCAGCAGGGCAGCGGCCCCTGCAACCTCGCCTTCACCCCCGGCGGCGACCTGCTGTCGATGTGCGGGGACGAGGTCCTCCGGCGCTGGGCCATGGCCCCGGACGGCGGCCCCGACCTCGAGGAGCTCTGGTCGCGGCCCGGGGCCTGGATCGAGGCGCCGCCGGAGGTCGACCGCGGCGGCCGATTCGCAGTCGTGAGCGAGGCCCAGCCGGGCAGGGTCCACGTGGTCCCCCTCGACGGCTCCGAGCCCCGGGCCTACGACGTGGCTCTCGGGAAAACGGAGCTCGGCGCGGGAGTCCCGAGCCTCAGCCCGGACGGCCGGCGGGTGGCTCTGCCCGTCGGCTCGCGAGCGCATCCCGAGGAGAACGCGATCAGGGTCATCGACCTCGAGACCGGCGAGCAGCGCACCCTGGACACCCACCCGGTCGACTCCGAGCGCTGCGCGGAGGCAGGGTCTTGGTTGGACGGCGGGGTCTTCCCGATCTGGCTTCCGGACGGACGGCTGGTGTCCTACGGCGACGGGGGTCTCAGGCTCTGGGACCTGACCGCGGGGACGAGCCGCATGCTGCGCGGCTGCCGGAAGCTCACGGGTGTCACCGGCGAGCTGCGGGCCACCCCGGACTCCGAGAGGATCCTGCGCCTCGACCTCGAGCTGCCGATGACCTCGTCGCTGTGGATGTTCGACCTCGCCTCGGGGCAAATCCGCGACCTCACCGCCCACGGCACGTCGGTGTCGGCCTTCAACCTCGACCCGACCGGCGCGGTCCTCGTGACCGGGGACGGCAGCGGGCTGGTCCGCGTCGGACCCCTCGCCCGCGGGGAGCCGCACCTGCTCTTCGGCCACACCGCAATGATCTGGATGGTCGCGGTTTCGCCCGATGGGCACTGGATCGCTGCCGCCGCTGTGGACGGCACGATCCGCCTGTGGCCGATGCCGGACCTGTCCAAGCCGCCGCTGCACACCCTGCCGTACGACGAGCTGCTCGAGAAGCTGAGGTCGCTCACCAACCTGCGCGCCGTGCCCGACCCCGCCGCGGACACCGGCTGGAAGGTCGAGATCGGCCCGTTCCCGGGGTGGGCGACCGTGCCGGAGTGGCAGCCGTGAGCGGCGCAGGGGGGAGAGCCGCGGTCTGACGGAGTCAGGGGCGAAGCTCCCGGAGTGGCGGCTGCAAGGACGGAGGGGACAGCTCGCAGCTCCCCCGCCCGCCCCTCCCCTGACGGTGTGGCGTCCAGACACCTCCGGCTCCACGGGAGGGGGGGCGGTGGAGCTGAAAGCTGAGAGCTGACAGCTGACCGCTCTGTCAGTGCTTCTTTCCCTGCAGCTCCTCCTGGCGGGTGAGGTTCTGGAGGCGGAGCGCCTTGAGCACTCCCCCCTTGTCCCGGTAGGCGACCCGGACCACGTCCCCCAGGCTGGGCGCCTTGCCGACCTCGGCCCCCTCGAGGGAGAGGATCAGCTCGGGGTTGGGCGGGAGGTCGTCGCAGATCGTGATGGTGTTGGTGTGCTCGTCGTAGGCCAGCACCGGTCCCTGGACCACCAGCGGCGGGTCGACGCAGCCGAGGGCGAGCGCGAGAATCGAGGACAGGACGGTGATGCGGAGTGCGGTGCTCATGTCCCCTCCCTTCTCACTCGAACCGTGCGCGGCGCTTTTCCTGGGCAATGCCGCGAACCAGGAGGCCGAGGATCACCCCGCTGATGGCGATCCCGGCGGTCAGGATCAACACCGCCGAGGCGGTCCCGTACTCCAGCTGCTTCATGAGCACCGAGGCGCAGGCGATGAAGATGGTGATCGCGAACAGCAGGCGGATGAAGTAGCCGCGCACGTACTTGACCGCGACGGTGCCCATCTGGGCTCCGATGGCGGCGCCGAGCAGCATCCACATCGCCGCCACCAGGTCGACGCGCCCCTTGACGCCGTAGGTGAGCGCCCCGTAGGCGCCGGTGATCATGACCTCGAACAGGTCGGTGCCCACCGCCACCAGGGTCGGGCAGCCCACGAGGTAGATGAGGGCCGGCATGCGGATGAACCCGCCGCCGACGCCGAGCACGGCGGCGACCACGCCGGTCACCAGGCCGACCCCGACCGGCAGCCACAGGGAGCAGCGGATGCCCGAAGCGGTGAAGTTGACCATCGGCGGAATGTTGATCCGCTGCAGCTTGCGGGCCAGGGTCTCGCCCTGAGGGGGCGGGGCGGTGGTGGACGTCGTCGCCCGCCGCTGGCGGATGACGTGGCTCAGGTAGTCGTAGAGGACGTAGCTGCCGATCGCGGCCAGGAACACGATGTAGATCTTGCGGATCACCGACTCCGCCAGCCCCATCCGCTCGAGGCGGAGCACCAGCCAGGCCCCGAACTCCATGCCCACGGTGGTGCCGAGGATCATGGACACCGCCAGCTTGGTGTCCACGTTGCCGAACTTGCCGTGGCGGATGGTGGAGACGATCGACTTGCCCCCCATGTGGGCGAGGTCGGTGCCGATGGCGTAGGGCATGGGGAAGCCGAAGATGTTGAGCGCCGGGGTGACGATCCAGGCGCCGCCGATGCCGAAGAAGCCGCCGCAGACCCCGACCGTGAACCCGATCAGGAGCAGGAGCAGGACGTTGAAGTGCAATCCCGCGATGGGGAGGTAGATCATGAAGGCGTCCATGGCTGCACCTCCCCCCTACTCGTGGTGGTCGAGCTTGCCCAGCTCGAGCCCCATCAGGACCAGCAGCCGGTCGAAGGCCAGGCCGAGGACCAGGCCCATGCCGGCCATGATCACCACCACCACCAGGCCGTAGAGCCACAGGTCGGTGTTGTAGACGTCCCCCACCCACTTCGCGAGGCCGGTGGCGGAACGGGTGTCGGCGACGCTGACCAGCTTGGTCGCCGGCTTGCCTCCCCCCGCCGCCCAGGCCAGTGACGGCGCGCCCCACCAGACTGCGCTGATGAGCGCCAGAATCGACCCTCGCACTCGGCTCATGTCTCCTCCTCCTCCAGAATCGACGCGATTCCCACCCCCGCGCTCCCGACGGCCGCCTGGATGGCGAGCGCGAGGGCGTCGGGGTCCACCGGCTTGGTCAGGAAGTCGACCGCTCCCAGCCGCATCCCCTCGATGCCGAGTGACGCGGTGCCGTGGCCGGTCAGGATGATCACCTTGAGGTCGGGGTGCCGGCGTCGGGCCACCGCCAGCGCCTCGAGCCCGTCCATGCCGGGCATCCGCAGGTCCATGACGGCGACGTCGAAGCGGTGCGCGTCGAGCTGTGCGAGCCCGTCCTCCCCCGACAACGCGACCCCGACGTCGAACCCGCGCCGGCCGAGGACCTTGGCCACCGATCGCACGAAGTCCTCCTCGTCGTCCACCAGCAGGACCCGGAGACCGTGGCCGCGTGCGCCTCCGCCCAACACGGCCTACTTCTCCCCGTCGTCCAGCTCCCGCATCCGTCGCAGCAGGCCGAGGGGGCTCGAGCCCATCGCGAGGTCGGTGAGCTGGTTCATGCGTTCCTCGTCGTGGGCAAACTTGGTCCGCAGGCGGTGCTCGTAGGCGTCGCGCAGGACCTCGAGGAGCCGGTCGAACTCGTACGGCTTGGGCAGGTAGCCGAAAGCCCCGAGCCGGGTGCACTCGACCGCCGAGTCCAGGGACCCGTGGCCGGTCAAGATGACCACCTCCAGGAACCTGTGCTCCCGCTTGAGGGCCTCCAGCACCTCCCGGCCGTTCATCCCCGGCATTTTGAGGTCGAGCAGCGCCAGGTCGAACCTGGCCTTCTTCGCCGCCTCCAGGGCGTCCGGACCGTTGGTCGCCGTGGTCACGTCGAAGTCCCGCATCTCGAGGCGGCGGGCGATGGCGTCGAGGAACCGGACCTCGTCGTCGACGATCAGAAGCTTGATCCGGTCACTCATGGTGCACCTCCGATCTTCCATGGGGTCGAGCCGTCGCCCGGGGTTTCCCGCACGGCGGGGCGAGGGCAACGGGCGGCCGGCGAGGGTGTCATGCCGCGACGCCCCTCTCGGTGGGACCGTCCCCCACCGGTTCCAGCGGCAGCACGACCGTGAACGTGCTGCCAACCCCGATCGCGCTCTCCACCAGGATCCTCCCGCCGTACCCGCGGACGATGCCGTAGCTGACCGAGAGGCCGAGCCCGGTGCCGCGGCCCACCTCCTTGGTGGTGTGGAAGGGCATGAAGATCCTCTCCATGTGCTCCGGCGCGATGCCGATCCCGGTGTCCGCGACCGCCACGCTCACCGAGTCGCCGTCGGCGGACGTGGCGAGGGTGAGCCGGCCTCCCTCGGGCATGGCATCGACCGCGTTGGTGACCAGGTTGACGAGCACCTGTTCGATCTGCACCCGGTCGCACAGCACCGGCGGCATGCTCTCGGCGAAGCAGCGCTCCACTTCGATGTTGGACACCGTCATCTCCCGTTCGAGCAGGCCGATGACCTCGTCGACCAGCTCGTTGAGGTCCTGGCGCGCGAGCTGGATCTCCCCTCTGCGCACGAAGCTGAGCAGCTTCTGGGTGATGTCGCGGGCGCGGAAGACGGCGCTCTGAATGGCGTCCAGGTGCTCGCGCAGCTCCGCCTCTTCGAGGCTCTGGCCCAGCTCCGGGTCCATCAGGTCCTGGAGCAGCCCGGTCTCCTCGGCGATGACCGCGAGCGGGTTGTTGATCTCGTGGGCCACCCCGGCCGCGAGCTCCCCCACCGACGCCAGGCGGGCCGCGTGGTGGAGCTGTCCGGACAGCTCGCGCCGGACGGTGTCCTGCTCCTTCTGCTGGCGCACGACGTGGCGGGCGCGGATGACGATGGTCGAGAAGACCGCCAGGATCACGGCCGCCGAGGCGGCGAGCAGGCTGACGTTGTAACCGCCGAACAGGGTGACGTCGTCGCTGCCGGTCCAGACCACGATCAGCGCCCAGTCGGTGAGGTCGAGCCAGCACGAGGCGTAGGCGATGGTACCGATGCGGGTCTCGAGCTCCCCCGCCGCCAGCCGGGGGTCGCGGGGAGGCACCAGGGGTGCGTCCAGAGCGGAGAGGGCCGGGGGCAGGTCCACGGTCTGGTAGCTGCCGGCGGTGTTGACCAGGACGCTGCGGACGTCCCGCGACTGCTCGAGGCCGGTGATGTAGCGGGAGAACCGCTCCGGGTCCACGGTCGCGCGGACCATCGCCGGGCCGTCCGCTTTCGCCCCGCGGACCGCAATGGTGAAGTGGGGCGCCTGGCGGAAGCCCAGGTAGAGGTCGGTGACGACGAAACGGTCCTCGGCGGCCAGCAACCGAACGAACCACCCCTCGCCGCTGTAGTCGCGTCCGAGCAGGGTGGGGAACGGTCCGGCGTAGCTGGTCATGGTGCCGTCGGCGTCAAAAAAGCCCAGGTCGACGAACGTGCTGGAATCCCGCTGCAGGCGGGCGAGCAGCTCCGCCGTGGTGGCCTCGGTCGGCCGGCCGCCGATCCTGGGGTCGTCCACCAGGTTGACGAGGTTGACCACCCGCTCGCGCAGGAACAGGTCCACGGTTCGCGCCTGGTTGTCCGCCACCGACATCAGGTGGCGGCGCGTGCTCTCCGCGGCCAGGTGGCGGTACTGGAGGTGCACCACCACGCTCAGGAGGAGCAGCGGCGCCAGGTAGGTCAGGAGGAGACGGACCAGGGTCACCCGCCAGAGGTGACGGTAGCCCACCTGCGGCGGGTCGACCCGGGTGGGAGAGTCAGCCGCGACGTGGGGCGCGCGCGAAATGCCGGCCGTCGTCATCGCGTGGTGAGCCTCATCGGATCCTCGTCCCCCCTCGAGCGGACCACCTGCCCCCAGCGGCCAACGGCGGCCGTCCTCGAGCGCCCGTAGTCTACCTTGAGCGGTGCGATTCCTCGCCACCAACGGGATCGGCGGTCGGCGTCCCCCCTCGCCATTCAGTGGCTGGTGCGCAAGGGTCGTGCCACGTCGGGGTGCGGCGTGGCAGCGGTCGTGCCGGCTGCGAATGAGACATATTGTCCCGGTCGCACCCCCCGTCACGGCCCGGGTCGGCCCAAGGCCAACCTGTCCGGGACCTTCCGTTCCGGGAGTCGAGGGTGGGACATTCTGGCCCGGCGGTCGGCGGGACGCCCTCGGGCCGTGCCGAGCAACTTGGGGCCCGGTCAGTCCGTGCCGTTGTCGGTGGCGATGCCCCAGCTGCGCAGCTTGCGGTACACCGTGCGGCGGCTGATGCCGAGAACGCGCGCGACCCGAGACTGGTTGCCGTCGCACTCCTGGAGGAGGCGCAGGATGTGGTCGCGCTCCACCTCCTCCAGGCTGCGGGCGTCCGCCGCGTGGGTCCGCCGGGCCCGTGCCACCTCGTCCGGCAGGTCGCAGGGCTGGATGAGGCCGGCCTTGCGCAGGATCACCGCGCGCTCGAGCACGTTCTCCAGCTGGCGCACGTTGCCGGGCCAGCCGTAGTCCTCGAGCGCCTCCATGGCGTCCCGGCGGAGCCCCTCGACCCGGTAGTCCGAGTCGCTGTTGAAGCGCCTGAGGAAGTGGTAGACCAGCGGCGGGATGTCCTCCCGCCGGTCCCTCAGGTCGGGGATTAAGAGGGTGATCACCGACAACCGGTAGTAGAGGTCCTCGCGGAAGGAGCCGTCGGCGATCGCGGCGTGCAGGTCGCGGTTGGTCGCCGACACCAGGCGGACGTCCACCGAGCGTTCGGCCACGTCCCCGACCCTCCGGAAGCGGCGTTCCTGGAGGAACCGCAGCAGCTTGACCTGGAGGTGGGTGGGCAGGTTGCCCACCTCGTCGAGGAACAGGGTGCCGCCGTCCGCCTCCTCGACGATGCCCCGCTTGTCGGCGACGGCGCCGGTGTAGGCCCCGCGGCGGTGGCCGAACAGCTCGCTCTCGAGCAGAGTTTCGGGAATCGCGGTGGAGTCGACCGCGACGAACGGTCGGTCCCGCCGCCGGCTCATGCGGTGGATCGCGCGTGCGAGGAGCTCCTTGCCGGTGCCGGACGCCCCCTGCACGAGGACGGTCGCGTTGGACTCGGCGATGTCCCGGGCCAACGTCAGCAGTCGCGACATGGCCACGCTGCGGGAGACGATCGGGAATGCCGGGTCGGCGGCCACGTCGCTGGGTTTCAGCGCGCGCAGCTGCCGGATCTGGGACGCCGCCGAGTTGACGACCTCGATGAGCTCCTCGAGGTCGAACGGTTTGGTGAGGTAGTGGTACGCGCCCTCGCGCATCGCCTCGACCGCGGACGCGATGCTGCCGAAGGCGGTCATCAGGATCACCGGCTGCTGCAGCCGGCTGGCCATTGCCCGGCGCAGGATCGCCAGCCCGTCCGGCCCCGGCATGCGGACGTCGGTCAGGACCAGGTCGAACTCCCCCTCGCCGAGGCGGGCCATCGCCTCGTGCCCCGAGCGCGCGGCGAGCACCGCGTAGCCCTCGTCGGTCAGCACCCGCCGGATGAGCTCGAGCATCTCGGGCTCGTCGTCGGCGACCAGGACCCGAACCGGTTCCTCGCAGGCCCCCGGCACCACCGATTCCTCGCTCACGACGCTCCCCCCACTGACGTGGTTCCCCGCCCCGCCGCGGCGTACAGGCGGACCGAGAACACCGTACCCCGACCGACGAGGCTCGAGACCTCCACCCGCCCCCCGTGCTGCCGGACGATCCTCTCGACGATGGCCAGGCCGAGCCCGGTGCCCCCGCCGTGGGCCCTGGTCGTGAAGAACGGTTCGAACACCCTCTCCAGGCACTCCGGCGGAATGCCGCAGCCGGTGTCGGCGACGTGCACGCACACCTCCCCTTCGTCAGAGCCCGCCGTCAGCGTCGCCGGGCCGGCCACCACCCCGAGCACGCCACCCTCCGGCATCGCCTGGCAGGCGTTGAGCACGAGGTTGAGCAGGGCGTGCTCGATCAGCTTCGGGTCGGCCAGGACCTGGGGTGTGTCCGGGTCCACGTCGAGGCGCACCTCCACCGGCCGGAGCATGCGTGGCACCATCTCCAGGGTCTGGTCGACGATGGCGCCGAGGTCGAGAGGCACCAGCCGGGCCTCGGCCGGCCGCGAGAAGTCGAGCAGCCGGCGGATCATGGCGGCGATGCGCTGGGCCTGGCGCACCACCAGTTCGAGCACCTCCCGTGCCGCCTCGTCCTCGGGCGCCTTGCGGAGCAGGTACTGGGCGTTGCCGATGATGACGTTGAGGGGGGTGCCCATCTCGTGCGCCAGCCCCGACGCCAGCTGGCCGAGGAGGGCGGTCTTCTCGGCCTGCACCAGCTCCCGTTCGACGGTGGCCACCTCGACCGCCAGCTCCTCGAACGCCCGCACCAGGTCGTCGTACTCCGCCAGCCGGCGGGTCTCGGTCGTCACCGCCAGGGGGACGTTCGCGGGCCGATCCGCCTCCCGGACCGCGCGGGCGAGGTCGAGGACCGGCCTGACCACCTGCCGGCTGGTCAGGAGCAGGATCACCACCGCCGCCGCCAGTGCGAACAGGATCGACAGGGTCAGGTTGCGGTAGCGGGCCTTGAGGTCGATCAGCCCCGCCCCCACGTCGGCGCTGACCACCAGGCCCCAGCCGACTCCGGGCACGCGCTCCACGAAGCCGAGACGCTCCCGGCCCGACACCGTGCTCTGGTAGCGGATCTCCCCGGAGCCGCCGTCGAGGAGGAGGCGGATCGGGGGGTTGGAGCGCACGTCCTGCCCCCGGCGGGAGACGGAGAGGTCGGAGTACACGATCAGCGCACCCCCCGGGTCGACGACGTAGACGTGGCGCTCCCCCGCGGTGCTCGACCATGCCCCCAGTCGGGCGTGCAGCGCCTCCGGGTCGAGGACGGCGACCAGCCATGAGCCGTCGGCCAGGGTCGAAGGGACGAGCACCGTCGGCGGCCAGCCGTCGAGCCACGGCCCGACCGGGGAGGAGCCGTTCTCGAGCGACGCCAGCACGGGCGTGTACCCGCACGGCGTCCCGCGGCGCGCCGGGTCGACCGCCGAGGCGAGGACGACCCCGTCCCGCCCGACCCACTCCCAGCGGACCCCCTCGGGGCCCGTGGGGAGCGCGGAGGGCTCGGTCCCGACCCGCCAACGGGCCGTCGTCACCCGGTCCAGGAGCGCCTCGAGCGACGCCCCAGCGAGCTGGGCGATGTGTCGGTTGGACCCCTGGATCTCCCGCTCCACGCGGCCGACCTCGGAGCGGTAGCCGTGCCACGTCAACCAGGCCAGCGGCAGGAACGGGATCAGCGTCACCAGCAGGAGGGAGCGCGCGAGGACTGCCTGCAGCCTTGGCCGGCGGACGGCAGTCGAGCGGGTTGAGTCCCCGACCACGGGCTGAAGCCTATCACCGCGTCGTGCCGAAGTCCCGAGCGGTCACGCGTCGGTGCTCCCGCGCCGCCGCGTCGCCGTTGCGACGGCGCGCGCCTCGACGGCGTGGTAGAGCACCGGCAGCACCAGCTGGGTGAGCAGGGTGGAGGTGACGATGCCGCCCATGACGATCACCGCCAGCGGCTTCTGGATGTCGGCGCCGGCGCCGCCCGAAAGGGCCATGGGCAGGTGGCCGATGAAGCTGGTGAGGGCGGTCATCAGCAGCGGCCGCCACCGCCGCCGGCAGGCCTCGAGCACCCGTTCGCGGGGGTCGGGGATGCGGTCGCGCAGCTGTCTCAGGAACGCCACCAGGACGACGCCGTTCTGGACCGCGATGCCGAGCAGCACGATGAAGGCCACTGCCGCCGACACCGTCAGCGTCATGCCCCAGGCGACAGCGGCCGCCACCCCCCCGACCAGGGCGAAGGGGAGGTTGAGCAGCACCAGCACCGCGTCGCGGCCGCTGCCGAGGGCGAGGTAGAGGAGCACCAGGACCACCGCCACCGCGGCCGGCACCACCAGCGCCAGCTGCCGCATCGCCCGCAGCTGGTTCTCGAACTGGCCGCCGTACTCGACGTAGGCGCCCGGGGGCAGGGACCCCACCAGCGGGGCGAGGCGGTCCTGGACGTCGGCCACGAACCCGCCCAGATCGCGGCCGCGGACGTTGGCCTCCACCACCACCCGACGCTGGCCGTTCTCGCGGGAGATCTGGGCGGGCCCCTCCACCAGGCCGATGGCGGCCAGTTGCTCCAGCGGGACCCGGGCCCCCTCCGGGGTCGGCACCAGCAGGGCGCGCAGGGCGGCCACGTCCCCCCGGGCGGACTCCGCCAGGCGGACGGTGACGTCGACGCGGCGGTCCCCCTCCAGGACCTGGGTCACGGACACGCCGGCGAACGCCGCCTCCAGGAGGCCGTTGACCGCGCCGACCGACAGCCCCCAGCTGGCGAGGGCGCGCCGGTCGAAGGCCACCTGGACCTCGTTCATGCCGGCCACCTGCTCCACCTTGACGTCGCGGGCGCCCGCGACCCCCGCGATGACGGCCGCCGCCCGGTCCGCGAAGTCCTTCACCGCGTCGAGGTCGGTGCCGAAGACCTTCACCGCCAGGTCGCTCTTGACCCCGGAGATGAGCTCGTTGACCCGCAGCGCGATCGGTTGCGAGAACGAGGGACGCAGACCGGGCACGGAGCGGATCTCGGCGTCGACGGCGTCCACCAGGTCGGCCTTCGTCACCCCCGGCCGCCACTCCCGGCGGGGCTCGAGCATCACGTACACGTCCGTCTGTTCCGGTCCCATCGGGTCCTCCGAGATCTCGGCCCGACCGGTCTTCGAGACCACCGTCGCAACCTCGGGCAGGGCGAGGATGCGACGCTCGAGCATGGTGGCCACCGCCACCGAGCCGTCGAGGGAGGCGTTGGGCAGGCGGACGACGTTGACCGCGATCGACCCCTCATCGAGGGCAGGCAGGAAGTCGGTGCCCAGGGCGGGGACCAGGGCAGCCGCGACGACGAGCGCGAGGAGGGCCACGGCGAGGGTGAGCCGGGGGTGGTCGAGCGCTGCCTCGAGGGAGCGCTGGTAGCTTCTGTGCAGCGATGTCACCACGGCGAGCTGTCGCTCGGGCCGGTCCGACAGGGCGAGGTCGGACAGGGCCGGGACGAACACCAGCGCCACCACGATGGACGCCAGCAGTGACAGGAGAAGGGTCAGGGCGAGGGGGCCGAACATCTTGCCCTCCAGCCCCTGGAGGGTGAACAGGGGGACCAGGACGAGGACGATGATCAGGATCGACAGCGCCACCGGCCGCGCCACCTCGGCGATGGCTGAAGCCACGACCCGGCGCCGCTCGGCGGCCGGCCCCGCCTCGGCGAGGTGGCGGCGGACGTTCTCGGCGACGACGATGGAGGCGTCCACCACCATCCCCACCGAGAAGGCCAGGCCGCCCAGGCTCATCAGGTTGGCGGACATGCCGAGGAGGTGCATGGCGCAGAAGGAGAGCAGGTAGGAGACCGGGAGCGACACCAGGACCACCACCGCGGTGCGCACCTCGGCCAGGAAGAGGACCAGCACCACCACCACCAGCAGCCCGCCGAGGAGCAGGGCGTCGGTGACCGTGGCGACGCAGGCCCGGATCAGCTCGGTGCGGTCGTAGAACACGTCGAGGTGGAGGCCGGGGGGAAGGGAGCCGCGGAGGCGGTCCACCGCCTCGCGGACGGCGGTCACCACGGTCCGGGAGTTGGAGCCGTGGAGCATGATGGTCATCCCGGCCACGGTCTCGCCGCGGCCGTCGCGGGTGACCGCGCCCTGGCGAGGGGCCGGGCCGACGGCAACGGTGGCGACGTCGCCGAGTTGCACCACCCGTCCCCCGGCGGCGCGGAGCACCACCCGCTCGACGTCGGCGACGCCTGCGAACGCCCCGACGCTGCGGATGTACATCTGCTCCCAGCCCTTGACGATGTAGCCGGCGCCGGCGTTGGCGTTGGCGGCGGCCACCGCGTCCACCACCTCGCGAAGAGTGAGCCCATACTGGAGCAGACGGTCCGGAAGCACCGTGACTTGGTACTGGCGGACCTCGCCGCCGAAGCTGTTGACCTCGGTCACGCCGGGCACGGTCCGCAGCCGGGGGCGGATCAGCCAGTCCTGGATCGTGCGGCGTTCCTCGAGACTGTACCCCTCCCCCTCCAGGGTGTACTGGAAGATCTCGCCGAGGCCGGTTGACAGGGGCGCGAGCTCCGCCTCCACCCCGGGCGGCAGCGCGTCGGTGGCGCCCTGCAGCCGTTCGAACACCACCTGGCGGGCGAAGAACGGGTCGACCCCGTCCTCGAACACCACCACCACCTGGGAGAGCCCCCCACGGGACAGCGACCGCACCTGGGTGACCCGGGGCAGCCCCCCCATCTCCTGCTCGACCGGGAAGGTGACCCGCTGCTCCACCTCCTCGGCGGACAGGGCGGGCGCCCGGGCGAGGACCATCACCTGGACGTTGGTGACGTCGGGGAATGCGTCGACGGGGAGTGCGCGCCACGCCGCGAGACCGGCGAGCGAGACCGCCGCCAGCAGGGTGAGGGTGGCCCAGCGCTGGCGGAGCAGAGCGGTGATGAACCGTTCCATCGTCGCCCCCTTCTCAGTCGGCGCAGCCGGCGCCCATCTTGGCGCGCAGCACGTCGGACTTGAGGAGGAAGGCGCCGCGGGAGACCACCTCGGTTCCGGGCCCCAGCTCGCCCGTCACCGCCACCCACCCGCCCGCGCTGCGGCCGGGAGCGACCGGGCGCCGGACGAAGTAGTCGCCCCGGGCGCGGACGAACACGAACGAGCGCCCCTCGTCCTCGAGGACCGCCTCCGCGGGTACCGCCAGGTCCGCGGAAGACCCGGGCAACGCCAGGCGGACCCGGGCGAACATCCCCGGTCGCAGCACGCCCCCGGGGTTCGGGATCACCACCCGGGCGGTGCCGGTGCGGGTGACCGGGTCGACCGTGCCGCTCACCTGGCCGACCGTGCCCTCGAACACCCTGTCGGGCAGGCCGGCGACGGTCACCTCGGCCGGCACCGGCGCCCCCGGGTGGGCGAGGAGCGACTCGAGCTGGGAGGGGTACAACGTGGTCATGACCCAGACCGTCGAGGTGTCGGCCACCAGGAGCAGGGGGTCGCCGGGTTCGACCAGGGCGCCGACCGCCACCGTGCGCTCCAGCACCGTGCCCGCGAACGGGGCGCGCACGGCCAGAAGCCCGGGCCCCTCGAGCCCGGCGCCGCCACGCAGGGCCTCGACCTCGTCGGTGCGCAGCCCGAGGCCGAGCAGGCGGCCTGCTGCGGCCTGTTCGTCGGCGGCGGCCTGCTTGAGCCGGGCCTCGGCCTCGAGCAGGTCCTTCTCGGGGCAGATGCGCCGGGCGTAGAGGTCGCGCTCCCGCGCGGCCTCGGCCTCGGCCAGGGACACCGCCGCCGCGGCACGGAGGAGCTCGGCCCGGGCCTGGCGCAGCTCGCTGCTCTCCACCTCGAGGAGGAGCTGCCCGGCGGCCACCCGGTCGCCGACGTCGACCCGCACCGACCGCACGGTGCCGGCGGCGAGGGGCGCCACCGCCACGGCCCGCGACCCGTCGGGCCGCACCTCGGCGGTCAGCTCCTCGGAGTCGGCGAGGGGCCGGGTTTCGACCCGGGCCAGGGTGAGCTCGCCGCCCCGCGCCGGGTCGAAGAGCCACGGGGGGACCTCCACCACCCCCACCTCGTAGCGGCACTCGGCACAGCTGTGGGTCGGAATGGCGTGCTCGCAGACCGCCGCGAGCAGCTCGTCCACCGGACGGTCGAGGTCGGAGGGGGAGGCTTCGTCGTGGTCGTGGCGGTCGTGCACCGCGACGCCAGCGGGGGGCGCGGGCGGTGCGCCGCACCCGAGCGTGACCAGCACGAGGACGAGGGTGGACGGGGACGGGAAAGGGCGGGTCACGGGTGGCCTCCAGTGGTTGCAGGGTCGTCGGCCAGGTAGCGGTCGAGGGTGGCCCGTGATCGGGCGAGGCGGACCCGGGAGTCCACCAGTCGGACCCGGGCCTCGACCAGGCGGCGGCGGGCCTCGAGCAGGTCGAGCAGCGGCAGCTTCCCTCGCCGGTAGGCCTCCTCGACCGCGGCGAGGGTCTCCCGGGCCCGTGGCTCCACCTCCTCGGCGAGGATTCGGGCCTCGGCGGCGGAGGCGACAACGGCGCGGTGGGCGGCGCGCAGGGTCGTGCGCAGCCGGGTGACGGCCGCCTCGCGTTCGGCGCGGACCCCGCGGGCCCGGGCGTCCGCCTCGGCGCGGGCTCCCGCGAAGCGGTCGAACAGGGGCAGGGGGAGGGCGGCCCCCACCACCCAGCCCCGCTCCGCCACCGAGTCCACCTCGAGCTCGCGCACGCCCGCGGTCAGAGTGAGGTCCGGCACGGCGAGGGCGGCGGCGGCGTCGCGCGCCACCTCGGCGCCCTCCAGCTCGAGGTCCCAGCGGTGGAGGTCGGGCAGGCGCTCGAGGCTGGTCAGGGCCGCGTCGAGGTCGGGCGGGGAGGCGCCCGTGGGAAGGACCCCGTCGACCCCGGGGAAGTCCGGCTCGTCGGCCCCCCAGAGGGCGGCGAGCTCCGTTCGGGCAAGGTCGTGCTCGAGCCGGACGGCCTCGAGGTCGGCCTCGGCCAGGGCCGCGTCGGTCCGCGCCCGCACCTCCTCCACGGGGGAGACCTCCCCTGCCCGGACCAGCTCGGCCACCGTGTCGGCGATCGCGCGGGCGGTCCGGAGGCCCTCCTCCGCGAGGGCGAGCCGGACCTGGGCGCCGAGGGCGGCGGCAAAGGCCCGGTCCACGGCGGTCACCAGGTCTCGGCGACCCCGCTCGAGGTCGAGCCGCGCCACCCCGGTGGCGGCTTCGGCCATGGCCCTGCGACTGCGACGGTCACCACCGAGCTCGAACCTCTGCGACACGGCGAGGGTGGTCTCGCGCAGGGCCGAAGGCAGGTCGAGGTTCTCCACCTCCAGCTCCAGCTCGGGGTTGGGCAGCGCGCGCGCGGTGGTGACGACGGCTTCGGCGACCGCGACCTCGGCGGTGCGCGACTCGAGGTCGGCGCTGCCGGCGAGGGCTCGGGCGCGCGCCTCGGGCAGGGTCAGGCCCGGTTCGGCGGCGGCGGCGGTCACCCCGCAGGCCAGCAGGACGGCCGCGGTGAAGAAACCACGGTGGGTGGTGGTGGACTCGGTTCGCACAGGCTCCTCCGCGTCGACAGGGGGGCAGAGCCCCCGGGGGTGGGGTGCCGGAGGGTCGACCTCAGCGGAGGAGGACGGTGGCCCGGGCCACGGCGAGGTCGCGGTCGCGCGACGGTGCGCCAGCCGCCGGGAGCGTGGAGCACCGCGCCGCCGGTGAGGCGGTCGGCGGCTCGGTCAGCCGGTCGGCGGCGACCGGGGGTGGCGCCGCGTGCCCGCGGGGGACCGGAGCGGCGGCCTCGCCGACCTCGAGGTCGGTGCAGTCGCCGCAGGGGTGCTCTGGGATCACCTCGGCGGCGCTGGCGGAAGTGGGTGCCGGGTCCCGGTCGCTCGCCTGGCAGCAGCGGGCGAAGGCGGTCTCGAGCGCCACGTGACCGTCCTCGCCCCGGCACAGGACCGCGGCCGGTGAGACCAGCGGACCGAGGGTCAGGGTCGCCGCGGCGACCGCCACCCAAACCCGCAGGCCAGCCGACCTCGTTGCGCTCACGACGCTGAGATTACCACACACCCCCGGCGGCGTTCGGCGGGGCGGCAGGCCGGGGGTGTGGGGAGGCGACCGCTGAGCCGCCAGCTCCATCCAGATCACGGCCTGCGAGGCGATCGTACTTCCCCGGGTGCCACGCGGTGTCGCCCCCGGGTCAGCCGAATCCTGCACGAGGCTCGGCTGAATGCCGAAAGCCCCAGTCACCCCCCGATTCGGACCACGCACAGGGCCAGGTTGTCGCACTTCGGCGGCTTGGCCCAGCGTCCCACCGTGCCGTCGTGATAGTGCTCGAGGTACCACCCGTCGCGCAAGCGCGCCTCGTTCATGGCCTGGTGGACGGCCGGGTAGGCGCGGGCGCGCTCCGCCGCCGGCCGCCCCTCCCTGGCTGTCCGCAGCAACGCATCGACGTGACGCATCCTCCGCTCGGCCCAGACGACCACTTCGCGGAGCTGCTCCTTCGGGGTGCAGCCGAGGCCGAGATTCAGGAGCTCGGCGGGGGAGAAAAGGTCGTCGCAGCCGTCCGAGTAAACCAGGATCTGGTCACCCGGGGCCAGGCGTACCGGCAGGTCGCCCCGCCGGTACCTCTTGAGGGAGTCGGACGACATCAGCGAGCTCGAGACCACGTTGCGGTGGAGACTGTAGGCCATGAGCTGCTCGAGGCTCAGGGCAGGGTCGTGGAGGTCCGGCTCCGGTATCATGGACTCGTTGACGGACTGGAAGCGCACCCTGCCGCGACGGTCGGCCAACACCAGCTTGCAGTCGCCGATCTGCTTGACGTCGAGTGTCTTGACGCCGTCGGTGGCGGTGTGGACGACGCCGCCGACGAAGCACGCGTCGGGGGTGCTGTCGTCGAGCCCGAACGCGGCCAGTCGGGCGCGGGCGGCGTGCACCGCGATGTCGGCCCGGCAGGGGACCTCCAGGCGGGTCAGGGCGCCGATGACCTCGGCGATCTGATGCAGCGCGCCCTGGCTCGGGACCGACACCCGCGCCGTGGCGGCCTGGACCGCCCGGATCGAGGCGTCCACGAGCTGCCAGGGCTCGAGCTCCTCGGCGTGGCCGAGCACGCGGCTGAAGAGCTCCTCTGCCGCCACCGACACGATCCGGTCGCCGGGCAAATGGTCCAGGGCCCGCACCACCATCGCCAGCAGGAGCTCGCGGCAGCGGCTCGAGTGGGCGTCGTCCGATCTCCGGAAGGCCGCCACCAGCTCTTCGGCCAGGGTGTGGGCGGAGACGTCGCCGTTGCGGTGCCCGCCCATGCCGTCGACGACGAAGAAGGCGGCCACCGAGCCGTCGGCGCGTGGCGCCTCGACCACCGCGACACGGTCCTCGTTGTGGGCCCGGTATCCGTAGCCGTGGTGGGTCGCCATCCAGGCATGGTCTCCGGCCGAGGTCTGCAGCTCGACGACCTCGGCCTCGCCCAGGTCGCGCTCGGTGGCGCCGGTGAGGATGAGACCTTCCCCGGCGAGGACCCCCGCCCCCCTCGTGCCGTCGCCTGACAGCACAGAACCTGCGTGTTCGCCGGTCATGCACCCGCCTCGGGGCCATTCTAGCGGGCCGTGCCCGGGTGCGTCGAGACATGGATGTCGAGCCAGGAATCAGTTCCTCAACCTGGACGTGGTCCTGGACCTGGTCCTCGACGCCGCGACTCGAGGGTGGTCCAGGTCCAGGTCCACGACGAGGTCCAGGTCGAGGTGGCGTGCACCACCCCACGAAACCCGACTCATCCCTGGGGGGATCACACCCCCGATGGCCGCGAGCCCCGAGTCGCTCACCTGATGCGGTAGCGCGCCACCGCCGGGTTCACCCCGGCGGCCTTGCCCCCCTCCCAGCGGTAGAACCCGGAGCCGGTCTTCGCCCCGAACTGGCCGGACTCCACCAGCCGCTTGAGCAGCGGGCTGGGCCGGTAGAAGCTCCCCAGCTCCTCCTCGAGGACGCGGCAGATGAACAGCGTGGTGTCGAGCCCGACGTAGTCCGCGGTCATCAGCGGGCCCATCCTGTGGCCCAGACAGAGGGTGCACTTGTCGACCTCGTCGACGCCGGCGATGCCCTCCTCGACCACCCGGATCGCCTCGTTGACGAACGGGACGAACATCCGGTTGATGGCGAAGCCGGCCTTGTCCTCGGCGGGGATCTCGGTCTTGCCGAGGGCGTGGCAGAGCTCGACCACCGTGCGGTAGGTCTCGTCGGAGGTGAGCAGGCCGCGGATGATCTCCACCCCCTGCTGGATCGGCACCGGGTTCATGAAGTGCATCCCCATGTAGCGGTCCGGGTGGCCGTAGGCGGCGGCCAGGCGGGTGATGCTGATGCCGGAGGTGTTGGTGAGGAGGAGCTTGTCGTAGCCGAGGTCCGCGAGCTTGCGGTTGACCTCCTCCTTCAGCTCGGCCCGCTCCGGCACGGCCTCGATGATCAGGTCGCACGCGAGCAGGTCCTCGAGGCGGGTGGTGGCGCGCAGGCGGCCCAGCGCCGCGGCCCTGGCCTCGGGGCTGATCCCCTTCTCGCCGCCGCTCTTCTCGTAGGCCTTGACCAGGCGGTCGAGGCTGGCGCTGAGGTGTCCCATGCCCCGCTGGACGACCTCGTCGTTGACGTCCATCACCACGGTTTCGAAGCCGCTCTGGGCGGCGACCTGGGCGATGCCGTTGCCCATCACGCCGATGCCGATCACGCCGATGGTCTTCAGGTCGCTGGTGCTCATGTGTCCCCCTCTCGGATGCTCGTGCATTCTTTCACGAGCGGGATTGTAGCCGTGCGGGGTCCCCGCGTCGACCCGACCCCGTGGTAGCATCCGCGGGACATGACCCGACTCTGGCGGTCCGCCGCGTGGTCCGTTGCCCTCGGGATCGCTGCGAGCGTCGCCGTGGTGGTGGCCGGCGAGGGGCAGCGGCCCGCCGTCGCCGCTGCCGTCCCCGGGCGCCCGCTGGTGTGGCGCCAGCTCGTGCTGCCCCTCGAGGGCCTGGAGCCGGCCTGTCCCGCCCGGCTGGTGGTGGCGGCGGCACGGGACCTCGTGGCGGTGGCGGCGCTGCCGGTAGCGGGCGCCGCACCCGGCCGGCTGTGGGTCGTGAAGCCCGACCTCGGCGGGGTCGCCCCCCGCGCGCGGGCGTATGCCGTCCCGCTGGAGGGGACCGGAGTCGAGGTCGGCGCGGGGCTGGCGGTGGACGGGCGCACCCTGGTGGTCGGCGCCGACGAGGCGGAGGACGGGGCCGGCGTGGTCTGGCTGGTCCGTGACACCAGCCCCGCGGGGGACTGGAGCTCGGTGGCCGCGGTGCGCGTGCAGCCTCCTCGCCCCTCTCCGGGCGCCCACTTCGGCCGCTCGGTGGCCATGTCGGGCCGGGTCATTGCGGTGGGCGCCCCGCTCGACGGGAGCATGTGGCACGGGGTGGGCTCGCTGTGGGTGGTGCGCGACCGCAGCCAGGCCGGCAACTGGTCGTCGCCCGAGGTGGGTTCGGTGTGGCCGGGGGGGGTCAACCTGGACGACCGGCTGGGCGCCGCGGTGGCGGTCGACGGGCGGACCCTGGTGGTCGGCATGCCGCTGAAAGACATCTTCGCCCCACTCGGGGGGGCGGCGTTCGTGGTCCGCGACACCGACCAGGTGCCCGGCTTCCGGCGGTGGCACACGGTGCGGTTGCGACCTACCGGGGTGGGCTTCTACGAGGGCCTCGGCCGGGCGGTGGCGGTGAGCGGCCGCACGGCAGTGGTCGGCGGGCGGGGGGCGGTGTGGGTGTTTCGCGACACCAGTTCCGCGGGTGACTGGGGGGAGGTCGTCGAGACCCTGGTCAGGCCGGCCGGGGTCGGGCCCAGCTTCGGGTCGGCGGTGGCCGCGAGCGGCGGGTCGATCCTCGTGGGCGAGCCCGACGCGAACCGCTCGGGGACCCAGTCCGGCGCCGTGTGGTTGGTGGAGCTGCCGGCGGCGGAGGGTGCGCCGCTGGTCACGGAGATCCCGCTGACCGGGCGGGGGCGCTTCTCTCGGCTCGGGCACTCCCTCGCCATGGCGGGGGACATCGCGGTTGTCGCCGGCTGGGTCGGGAGCCCTTCCGCGGGGTCGCCAGCCGGCTGGCCGAGGCTGCTGGTGCCCGCGGTCCACGTCGCCGACTTCGAGTCCGGCACCACCGCGAGCTGGGGCGCGACCACCGAGCCTCCCCCGACCCCGACCCCGAAACCCAGGCGACGCAGGCGCTGAGCGCGGGCGCGCAGACTCAGAACTCCAGCCGGACGCCGATCTCGTAGCGCCGTGGGGTCTGCCAGTCGACGGGCTCCCCCATGGCGACGTCGCCGCAGCCCCTGACCGCCTCGCACACCGCGGTGGGCTGCTCGCCGCCGAGGGCGTTGAGCACCGTGCCGATCAGCACCAGCCGGGTCGGCCCGAGGGTGAGGCCCTTGGACACCTGCAGGTCGAGCTCGTGGCTGCTCGAGGCCTCGCGGCTGCCGCGGGGCTCGAGGAAGTGCACCCCGTACGGGATCTCGGGGTTGTCGTACCGGTCCTCGACCGGGGTCCAGGTGAAGGGGGAGGACCAGCGGCCGTCGAAGGCGATCGTCCAGTCCCCCTTCAGGCTGACGTAGCCGTTCAGCTTGAGCCGGTGCCGGCGGTGGTCGCTGAGGTAGCCGGAGATGTTGTCGTAGTGCCAGGGGTAGACGTCGACATCCCCGTTCTGGTTCTGGCTGTACTCGAGGTTCCCCTTCGACGACGAGTAGGTGTAGGAGGCGAGCAGGGTCAGCCACGGGAAGGCGCGCGTCTCGTACGTGAGGGTCAGCCCCCTGAAGTCGCGCTCGAGGCCCTCGATGTTGCCCACGACATAGAAGTCGCACGCCGGGTCGGCCCCGGCGGTCGGCCAGTTGCCGTTGCAGGTGTCGTCGACGACGTCGCGGGTCTTCTTGTCCACGAAGGTGAGCTCGAGGGATGTCTGGCGGTCCAGCTCCCGCTCGAAGGCCAGGATCAGCTGGTCGGAGTAGGTTGCCCTGAGGCCCGGGTCGGCCCGGTTGGGCTCGGAGGCGTAGACCTCGTCGGGCGACAGCACCCAGCCGTAGGGGTCCCATCCTTCCGGGTCCAGACGCCAGCCCCAGCCCATCCCCGCAGCGAAGTCCCGGCACTCCTCCGGGGAGCCCACCGCGATCCCGAGGTCGAGCGGCAGGAGGCCCGAGCAGGAGTACCAGATCGACACCGGCTCCACCAGCTGCCGGACGTTGCTCGGCAGGGTCAGCATGTTGGGGTGCATGAAGCGGCCCCAGCTGGCGCGGACGACGGTGGTGGCGTCGCCGGTGAGGTCCCAGGCAACCCCGAGCCGCGGCTGCAGCGTGCCCAGGTCGGCGATCCGGGTCCCGGTGTTGGTGTCGTAGGTGACGGCGTCGTACCGCAGGCCCAGCTTCAGGGTCAGGTCCGGTGAGGGGCGCCAGGCGTCCTGGAGGAAGGCCGTGGCGACCGCGCCGGCGTAGTCCGTCGGCCCGGAGGTGGCGCTCTCGTACATCAGGAAGGGCAGCGTTCCGCCAGCGGTCTCGATGTCGCCGAAGAAGAACCCCGAGCCGCCCGGCACGCAGCGCTCGCCGCCAGGGGTCCCGGTGGAGCAGTTGGCCGAAGTGAAGCCGAGGTCCGAGTACTCGAGGCCCCCTTTGAGCTCGTGCGCGCCGGCTGAGTGGTCGACGAACCAGGTGAGGTCGGTGGCGAGGTCCACGCGGGTGGTGTCCCAGGACTGCTGGTTGCCGTAGTTGCCGGTGTTGAGGTTGGTGTCGGAGTTGGAGTGGCCGATGGCCGCGAGGTCCCCCGACTGGGGGCGGACGGTGCTCTCGTAGTCGTAGGCCCCGGCGGTGACGGTCCACAGGAGCGAGTCGGAGAGCACCGAGGTGAGCTCGGCGGACGAGACGCCAGTCTCGCCGCGCTTGAAGCCGGTGGCCTCCGGCATGACCCACCGCGACGCGCCCCAGTTGTCCCAGGTCGTGCGGTCGGCCATGCCCCTGACGGCGAGCCGCCAACCCGGGCCGACCTGCCAGGTGACCTTGCCCAGGGAGGCTTGCCCCTCCTGCTCGGTGGTCGTGGGGGAGCCGATGGGGGTGAACAGGTCCTCGAGCCACTGGTAGGAGGCGAAGAACCACACCCGGTCGCGCAGGATCGGCCCGCCCAGGGTCGCCCCGGCGACCTGGTGCCGGCTCGACAGCTCGCCGGCGTCGAAGTGGTCGCCGCTCTCCTGGAAGGCATCGTTGCGGTAGCGCAGGTCGAATGTCCCCGAGAGCTGGTTGCCGCCGGAGCGGGTCACCAGGTTGAGGATGCCGCCGGTGGCGCGCCCGTGCTCGGCCTCGAAGCCGGCAGTCTCGAGCCGGATCTCTGCGACGGCGTCGAAGTTGAGCACCGCGGTGGCGGTGGCCGTCACCGGGTTGGTACTGTCCACGCCGTCGACGAAGTAGGCGTTCTCGCCGATGGTCGACCCGAGCACCCTGGGCTGCGGCACGCCGGCCCACAGACCGCCGCCCGCCACGCCCGCGGTCTGGTTGACCACGGTGGTGTAGGAGCGGTTGCCGGAGCCGACGGCCGAGCTCTGCAGGTAGCGGAGCTCGAACACCTGGCCGGCGTTGACCTGGGTCGGGTCCACCACCGGGGTCTCGGCGGTCACGGTGATCTCGTCACCGAAACGGGCCGCCGGCATGGCCAGGCGCAGGGCCGCGGCGCCCCCCAGCGGCACCCGGACCTGGCTGCGCTCCTGGGAGACGAAGCCGGGAAGCTCGGCGGTCACCCTGTACGCCCCGGGGAGGAGGCTCAGGAAGCTGAACTCCCCGGCGCCGTCGGTGGCCCTGGTCTGCGCGCCGCCGATCAGCGCCGGGGACGAGATGGTCACCGTGACCCCGGGCAACGGGGCGCCGCCGTCGTCGACCACGGCCCCGATCAGCCGGCCGGTGGTGGTCCGGGCCGTGGCGACACCGGCGGTCGCGGCCACCAGGAGTGCGAGCGTGACGTACGGTGTCGTCCTCATGGCACCCTCCCGTCGCTTCGAGGCTCGACCTCGTCGGCTGGGTGATCATCGCACGGTGTCACACGGGCTGCGAGCGGGACCGCCTCCGGCTCGAACGGCGTAGAATGGAAACCCGGGCGGTCGAAAGGGGCGAATGGCACGCCGGCAGCGCAACACCCTGGTGATCACGGCGGACAACACGGCCGAGTACACCTGCGCGTGCGGCGCTGTCCACGCGCTCGACGTCGACCCCGAGCTCCTGCGGTCCTCGACGCCGGTGCGCATGCGCTTCCGGTGCCCGTGCGGGCGCCGGCGGGTGTTCTTCCTCGAGCGGCGGGCGGCGGTCCGCAAGGAGGTGAACCTCCCCGGCGTGCTCGGCGTCGACCGCAGCCGAGGCACCCGCGCGGTCACGATCCGCAACCTGTCGCGGAACGGCGCTCTGTTCGAGGTGGGCGGCGGGGACGAGCTGGCGGTCGGGGACCGGGTCGTGCTGGAGTTCGAGCTCGAGCACGCCGAGGTCACGCGGTTTCGCAAGCGGGCCGTGGTCCGCCGCATCGCCGGGCTCGAGGTCGGGGCCGAGTTTGCCGGCCGACAGTACGACCGGGTGTACGACATGGCCCTGGCCCTGCACCGGCCCGGTGGGGCCGCCCCGCCGGGATGACGCCCGGGAATGGGATGACCTCTCCCTGCCTTTCGACGGACGGGCGGAGGGTATGACCACCGCCGCGGAGGTTTCGATGGCAACTCCCCTTGACGACACGGCCCTGCGCCAACTGTTCCTCGACGCTCGCACCCACTTCGCGTGGCAGGATCGGCCGATTTCGGACGAGCTCCTTCGCCGGCTCTACGATCTGCTCAAGATGGGTCCCACCAGCGCCAACTCCTGCCCGGCGCGATTCCTGTTCCTGCGCACCGCCGAGGCCAAGGCGCGGCTCCAGCCGGCGCTCATACCCGGCAACCTGGACAAGACCATGGCGGCGCCGGTGACAGTGATCGTGGCCGAGGACCTGGCCTTTTACGAGCGCCTCCCCGAGCTCTTCCCCCACACCGACGCCCGATCGTGGTTCGTCGGCAAGCAGGGACTGATCGAGGAGACGGCGTTTCGCAACTCCAGCCTCCAGGGCGCGTACCTGATCCTCGCCGCCCGGGCCCTCGGCCTCGACTGCGGGCCCATGTCGGGCTTCGACCGCGCGAAGGTCGACGAGGAGTTTTTCGCCGGCACCACGGTCCGCTCCAACTTCCTGGTCAACCTCGGCTACGGCGAACCGTCGAAGCTCTTCCCGCGCTCGCCCCGCCTCGAGTTCGACCAGGCGTGCCAGCTCCTCTGAGTCGCGTCGCAAACGTGCTACGCCTGTGCGGGCGCGACATGTCGCGCCCCTACGGGGATCGCGGCGGTGCCATTCTCAAGGTGCCAAGAAGGGCACGCGCGCCAGCTCCACCGAGGGGTGGAACAGGTCGTTGACCTTGATCCCGTGGCTGGACAGGGAGTAGATGACGTCCTCGACGTAGACGCTGCGCCGCATCTGGGGCCACTGGTCGGGCCCGGCGAGGTCGGCGTGGTCGACACGGCCGAGCTCGTCGATACCCTGGTCCGGGTCCACCGCCATCACCAGCAGCCCGCTGAAGGCGGGTTGCCCGGGCTCGGCGAGGTAGGCCGGGATCGACAGCACGCCGCGGTGGAAGGTGAACGCGTGGTGGTCCCACAGCGCCTCTGACCACGACCAGGCGTCGGGCGAGCTCTCCACGGTGTAGCGGTCGGCGAGCCGCGGGTTGGCCAGGTCGCTGACGTCGAACAGGCTCACCGACAGGCCGAGGACCCGGCCCTCGTCGTCGGCGTCCATGCCCACCGCCAGCAGGTTGCCGTCGCCCACGGGGTGGAGGTACGCCGAGTAGCCCGGGGTCTCGAGCTCACCCACCAGGCGGGGATTCCGAGGGTCGGACAGGTCGAAGGTGAACAGCGGATCGACCCTCTCGAAGGTCACCAGGAAGCCGATGTCGCCGAGGAAGCGGGCGGCGTAGATCTGCTCCCCCGGGGCGATGCCGGCCACCTGGCCCACCGGGGTCAGCTCGCCGAGCCGGTTGTCGGCCAGAACCGTGAGGGTGCTGCCGTCCGGTTCTCCGCCGGGGGAGCCCTGCCACCAGTCGAGGGGGGTGGTGGCGACCCGCAGGTAACCGTCGTGCTCCCCCATCGAGAACTGGTTCAGGATCCAGCCCGGGACATCCCCGGTGGCGGCGTAGCGCACCGGCACCCCGTCCTCGCCCCCGAGCTCGAACTTGTGGATGACGCTGGTGTTGTCCATCTGGCCCCAGCCCCACCACCACCACCAGCCGGACTGGGCCACGTACAGGCTGCGGGAGGAGGCGTAGACCGTCCAGCCGTCGGCGAGGATGCCGGCGGCGCTCACCGGCGCCGTCTCGCCCTGGTCGAGGTCGAGGTGGATGACCGAGAGCACCGAGTACTGTGACGCCCTCGCGGGCAGGTAGAGGTCGTCGCAGGCCAGCAGCGGGTAGGCCTGGGCCTCGGGGTCGAGGGGCGAGCGGTCGCGTGCCAGGGGCACCAGGTCCTTGAGCTCGAGCCGGTCGACGAGGGCCGCCACCAGGGGGCGGAGGATGTCGCGGGCGAGGGCCGCCGCGGCCTCGCGCTCTTCGGGGGTCGCGTCCCAGTCCACCTCGGGCAGCCCGAGGTCGTCCCGCCACACCAGCTCCCACACCGGGTCCGGGGTCGGGATGTACGACCGGACCACGGCGTAGACGTGGCCGTCGACCATCCGGGCGCCGACCAGCTGGCCCTCCACCTCGAGCCAGCGCAACGAGCGCGGGGCGCTCGGGTCGCTGACGTCCACCACGTCGAGGCGGGTGGCACTCCAGAAGCGCGGCTCGCCGACCCCGCCCCACGCGTTGGAGGCCACCAGAGCGCGGTCCCCGCGCAGGAACAGCCCGCTGGTCCAGCCGGGGAGCTCCAGGTTCGCCGTCAGTGCGCTCTCCGTCGGCGGCCAGGACCGGACCACGGTCAAGCGGTCGTCCTGGGCGACGTAGAGGTGGCTGCCGTCGGTCTTGACGATGTCGAGCTCGTCGACCCCGGCCTCCTGGGTGTTGGTGGAGGTGAAGTCGCTCGGCGCCGAGCCGCTTTCCTGACCGCCGCCGGCGTCGAGCCAGGGGAGCCACCGGTACCCGCCGTAGCGCACGGAGACCACGGTCTCCACCATGACCTCGGTGGCGTAGGCGCGGAGCTGGCCGCAGTCGTCGACGCCGGTGAGGGCGGCCGAGTGGGCCGTCGCACCCCCCAGCCGCCCGTCCGGGCGCCGAGGCGGCCGGTCCGCGAACGCGGTCGTGATGGTCAGAACGGCGACGCCAAGCGCCGCCACGAACCAGCGAGAAGACCTGGTCGCCATGGGGGCCGTCCTTCGGGGTGGCGTACTCCGTACCACCCCTCACACCATCATAACCCCTCCCTGGCGTCGGTCCGGGGATCCGAGCCGCGGCGGTTGACCTGGGCGTGGTGCGCGGGTAGCGTCCCGTCGTGGCGGTCCTCCCCCCGCGGTCTTTCGCCGTCCTCCAGGCGCTGCTCGTGACCTTCCTGTGGTCGACGTCGTGGGTGCTGATCAAGGTCGGGCTCGAGGACCTGCCGCCCCTCACCTTCGCCGGGCTGCGCTACGGTCTGGCCGCCCTGGTGCTGCTGCCGCTGGCGGTCCGCGGCGGCCTTCGAGGGCAGCTCGCGGGAGCGCCTCCGAGGCGATGGCTGCTCCTCGCTGTCCTGGGCCTCCTGTTCTACACCGTCACCCAGGGCGCACAGTTCGTCGGCCTGCGCTTCCTGCCGGCGGTGACCGTCAACCTCGTCCTGGCCCTGCAGCCGCTGCTGGTCGGAGTCCTTGGGGCCCTCGTGCTGGCCGAGCGGCTTCGGCCGCGCCAATGGGGCGGGATCGCCCTGGCGGTGAGTGGGGCGTGGCTGTTCTTCGGGCCGGCTCCCCTCCCCTCAGGTGCGGTGGGACCACTGTCGGTGGTGGCGTTTGGCGCCGTCGCCGGCGCGCTGTCGGCGGTCATCGGCCGCGGCCTCAACCGGGAGGGGAGGCTCTCCCCGCTCACCATCACCTGCGTCAGCATGGGGCTCGGCGCCGCGGTCCTGCTGGTGGTGGGGCTCGCGGTCGAGACTCCGCCGCGACTGGGCCCGGCGGCGTGGGCCATCGTCGGCTGGCTGGCGGTGGTCAACACCGCGCTCGCGTTCACCCTCTGGAACCACACCCTGCGCACCCTCACCGCCGCCCAGTCGAGCGTGCTCAACAACACCATGGTGGTCCAGATCGCGATCCTGGCCTGGGTCTTTCTCGGCGAGCGCTTTTCGCTCGTCCAGGGCGTTGGCCTCGCCCTCGTGGGGGTCGGGGCGTTGACGGTCCAGCTCCGGCCATGGCAGGAAGCCGCGGCGTGCCCCGCGTCGGGGCCGAGCGCGGGCACGGGAGCCGAGACCCCAGCACTCGCCCGGGATCGGGAATAATCGGACGGAGACCGAACGGGAGGGAGAGCCCCATGGACCGACCCGCCGCCCCCTGGTACGCCCAGCTCCACTGGCAGGCCGTGCTCGCCCTGGTCGCCGGAGCGGTCGCCGGCACCTTCATGCCGGCGGCCGCGGAGGCGGCCGGGTTTCTCGGCGACCTGTTCCTGCGCCTGCTGCGGATGGTCATCGTGCCGCTGGTGTTCACCTCGCTGGTCAGCGGGATTGCCAGCCTCGGTGACCTTCGCCACGTCGGCCGGGTGGGGCTGCGGACCATGGTCTACTACACCTGCACCACCGCCATGGCGATCCTGGTGGGACTGGCCCTGGTGAACCTCATCCGCCCGGGCGACGGTCTCGACCTCGGTGCGGGCACCGAGCTGCCGGAAGGGTTCGTCACCAGCCACGTGACCATGGCCGAGCTGATCTTGAGGGTCGTGCCGGACAACGTGGTCCGGGCGATGGCCGAGGGGGACATGCTGGCGGTGATCTTCTTCGCCCTCCTCTTCGGGCTCTTCCTGACGCGGTCCAGTGCGCGGTCGGTCGAGACCGTGGGGGGCGTGGTGGACGCCACCCTCGAGGTGGTCCAGCGGCTGACCATGGCGGTGGTCCGGCTGGCGCCGGTGGGCATCTTCGGCCTGTTGGCCCGGGAGGTGGCGCGCAGCGGCCTCGACGTCGTGGTCAGCCTGGGGCCCTACTTCCTCACCGTCGGTCTCGGCCTGTTGGTGCACGCTGCGGTCACGCTGCCCCTGCTGCTCCTGCTGCTCGGGCGGCGGTCACCGCTGCCCTACTTCAAGACCGTCTCCCCGGCGCTGGTCACCGCCTTCTCCACCGCGTCGTCGTCGGCCACCCTGCCGCTGACCATGGACTGCGCCGAACGGAGAGCGGGCCTGCCGAAGGGGGTGACCAGCTTCGTGCTGCCGCTGGGCGCCACCGTCAACATGGACGGGACCGCCCTCTACGAGGCGGTGGCCGCCCTCACCATTGCGCAGATGTACGGGGTCGGCCTCGACCTCCCGCAGCAGGCGCTGGTGCTGATCACGGCGCTGATGGCGTCGGTGGGCGCTGCGGGCATCCCCATGGCCGGCCTGGTGATGCTGGTGGTGGTGCTGGAGGCGGTCGGTTTGCCGCTCGAGGGCATCGGCACCATCATCGCGGTGGATCGGGTGCTCGACATGCTGCGCACCTCCACCAACGTCTGGAGCGACCTGGTGGGCTCGGCCGTGGTGGCCCGCTTCGAGGGGACGAGGGCTCAGCCGGCTGCGAACGGGTAGCGCTCCGACGCAGAGCCGCCTACACCGTGACGCGGAGCGAGACGGTCGCTACGACGTCTGCGACCAGGGGCGTGATACGAGGGGGTTACGCCCACCGTCGACGCCGAAGAACTGGGACACGTCGATACGGGCGTCGCGCAGCCTGGTCGGGGGGGTCGCCAGGTAGTTGTAGCGGCGGCCGTATTCCAGGAGTGAACGCTCGAGCATCCGCCGGCCGCGGTAGAGGCGCGACATCACGGTGCCGACCGGAACCGCCAGGATCTCGGCGATCCTCCGGTAGGAGGTTCCCTCCAGGTCGGCGAGGAGGACCACCATCAGGTAGCCGTGCGGGAGCGCCTGGAGGGCGCTTCGTACCTGCACGTCGAGCTCGGCGTTCATCAAGCCGGGCTCGGGGTTGACCGCCCACGCCGGCGGGTTGTCCGCCAGGGTCTCCTCGAGACCCTCCTGGACCTCGGCGAAGTCCACCCTCGGCGGCCGCGCTTTGGTCTTGCGGTAGGAGTTGATGAAGGTGTTCTTCATGATCTTGAACAACCAGGCCTTGAAGTTGGTGCCCTCGGCGAAGCGGCCGTAGTACTTGAACGCCTTCAGGTAGGTCTCCTGGATCAGGTCCTCGGCGTCCTCGCGCGAACGGGTCAAGCGCAGGGCGCTCTTGAACAGCGGGGCCCGGTAGGGAAGCTCGCTCGAGGAGAAGTCCCACATCCTCGGCTCTGCAGGCGGGTTCATCATTCGACAGTAGTCCCCTCGTCCACCGCCGAGAAGCGAACTTTCTACCTGGGAGACAGGCCCCGAGCTGGGTAGGAACTACTCAATCGTCGTCCGGGCAGGGTCGCTGTCCCGCCTCACGCGCCGACCGTGGTGGCGATCGTTGGCCCTTCGGACTGTGATCGTCGAACCGTCCCCCCTCCCGCCGAGGCGACCGAAGCGCCGGTCTGGCCTTCGGTCGCCTCTGGGAACGTGCAGGGCAAAGCGTTGGTGGCGCCTTTCGGCCACCGTGAGCGCCCCTCGGTCCACCCTCTCTAGCCCGCATATCTCACCACCGCGCGAGGCACGGCGAATGCTCCTGGGTGACCACGCGCAACGCGCTGGAAGTGCTCCTCTTCGGCGTCTTCCCCGGCGGCCTCTCGCCTTCGCCCGTGGCGACCTACTCGGCCTTGGGCTTGGCTTCCTCGGAGCCGTTCGGGGTCGCCTCCTTCACCTTGTCAGCGGCGTCCTCGACACCTTCCTTGACCTTGTCAGCGGCGTCTTCGACCGCGTCGCCCGCCTTTTCCATGGCGTCGTCCGCCTTGCCGCCGAAGCGCTCGAGAGGCCCCTGCTTCCGGCAGCTCCCACTCACAGAGATCAGCCCGGTGGCGATGACCGCCACGATAACGGCCCGGAGAATGCCTCGTGTCGCTCGCATGTTTCCCTCCCCGCTATCGCAGTCCACCGAACAGGTACAAGGCCACCACAACGATCAGGACCAACCCGATGATCCCGATGCCTCCACCCGAACCCCATCTCCGAAATCCGTAGTAGGCGCCGCCACCGCCGAACAGTAGCAGCAGGATAACGACCAGTAGAAGCAACGACATGGGACTCTCCTTCCAACTCAGGACTGGCTTCGATCCGTCTCGACTCGCGGGCTGTCGCGTCCGGACCCGTCTCAAACGTAGTCCCGGGAACCCCCCCGGGGAAGCGCACTTTCTACGCGGGAAAGGTGCCGAGATTCAGGTAGAAACTACGCGCCGAGCTGACCGCCCGCCTGGCCGATCAGTAGTCCATGTCGCCCATACCGCCGTGCGGCATCGGGGCATCCTTCTTGTCCTCCGGGATCTCCGCCACCAGCGCCTCGGTGGTGAGGAGCAGGCCGGCGATCGAGGCCGCGTTCAAGAGGGCGTTGCGGGTGACCTTGGCCGGGTCGATGATGCCGGCCTCGATCATGTCCGTGATCTCGCAGGCGGCCGCGTCGTAGCCGATGTTGCCGCCCTTGGCGCGCACCTCGCGGACGATCACCGCCGCCTCGTCGACACCGGTGTTGAGGATGATCTGGCGGGTGGGCTCCTCGAGGGCGCGCAGCAGGATGCGGGCGCCGGTCAGGGTGTCGCCGTGGAGGTCGGCGATCATCTTCTCCACCACCTCCTGGGCGCGGAGCAGGGCGACGCCGCCGCCCGCGACGATCCCCTCCTCGACCGCCGCCTTGGTGGCGTGGAGGGCGTCCTCGACCCGGGCCTTCTTCTCCTTCATCTCGGTCTCGGTGGCCGCGCCGACCTTGATCTGAGCCACGCCGCCGACCAGCTTTGCGAGCCGCTCCTGGAGCTTCTCGCGGTCGTAGTCGGAGGTCGTGTCCTCGATCTGGTGCTTGAGCTGGTTGACCCGGCCGAGGACCGCCTCGTGCTTCTTGGGGTCGTCGTCGTCGACCACGATGGTGGTGTCGTCCTTGTTGACTGTGACCTTCTTGGCCGAGCCGAGGTCCTCCCAGGTCACGTTCTCGAGCTTGATCCCGAGGTCCTCGGAGATCATCTTGCCGCCCGACAGGACCGCGATGTCCTCGAGCATGGCCTTGCGGCGGTCGCCGAAGCCCGGCGCCTTCACCGCGCACACCTGGAGGGTGCCGCGGAGCTTGTTCACCACCAGGGTGGCGAGGGCCTCGCCCTCGATGTCCTCGGCGATGATGAGCAGCGGACGGCCCTGCTGGGCGGTCTTCTCGAGGATCGGCAGGAGGTCCTTCATCGACGAGATCTTCTTCTCGAAGATCAGGATGCGGGCGTCGGCGAGGACCACTTCCATGCGCTCGGCGTCGGTCACGAAGTAGGGGGACAGGTAGCCGCGGTCGAACTGCATGCCCTCGACCACCTCGAGGGTGGTGTCGAGACCCTTGGCCTCCTCGACCGTGATCACGCCGTCCTTGCCGACCTTCTCCATCGCCTCGCGGATGATCGAGCCGATCTCCTTGTCGGAGTTGGCGGAGATGGTGCCGACGTTGGCGATGGCGTCACCCTCGACCGGCTTGGCCAGGTCCTTGATGAAGTCGGCCGCCTTGCGGGTGGCCAGGTCGATGCCGCGCTTGAGCTCCATCGGGTTGGCGCCGGCGGTGACGTTCTTGAT
>Ga0068714_10001589_pt1 | contig 32446 bp, 19 predicted proteins | sample MTBNYHSulfiMetaG_FD_62988 | JGI IMG/M metagenome (GOLD analysis project Ga0068714, IMG submission 62988) | Enrichment culture microbial communities from rom New York Harbor, USA that are MTBE-degrading - MTBE-NYH (New York Harbor Sulfidogenic)... | ecosystem: Environmental > Aquatic > Marine >...
AGGGGTGGAACCCAATATGACTAATATTGACAATGGCCGATATACATTGGTCAGGCCGTTCTTATTTGTTTTTAATGAGGAACCTGTGGGAGAGGCAAAATCCTTTTTAGAATTTGTCTTGAGCCCATTGGCTCAAAAACTACTTTTAAAAGAAGGGCTCGTACCCGTTCTCCCAAAACTCGCTCAGAAATAATCATGAATTTTAAAGAGAAAATCATTGAAAAAATCTTTCTTTTGATCGCCCTCTCATCCATTACTATACTTGCCTTGATCACTTTCTTCATTTTTGAAGAAGGAATTCCTTTGATCTTGAAGATCGGTCCAAAAGCCTTTCTCCTCGGAGAGAAATGGATCCCAAGTAAGGGTTTATTTGGCATCTTCCCGATGATCGTCAGTTCTTTTTGGGTGACCTTTGGGGCTCTCCTCTTAGGTATTCCTCTTGGATTAGCCTGTACGATTTTTTTATCGGAGTTGATCCCTCCTTCCATCGGAATATTATTGAGACCTGCTATTCAGCTTCTGGCCGCCATTCCCTCGGTCATCTATGGTTTCTGGGGGCTGATCGTCCTGGTCCCCTTCATTCAAAATTATTTAGGAGGACCTGGTCTGAGCATCCTTGCAGGATCTCTGGTTTTAAGCTTCATGATCCTCCCCACCATCATCACGATCTCAGAAGATTCCCTCAAAGCCCTCCCTCCTTCTTATAAAGCAGGGGCGCTCGCATTAGGGGCAACACACTGGCAGACCATCTGGCGTGTATTAATTCCAGCTGCAAAATCTGGAATTGTAGCCAGCATCATTTTAGGTATGGGCCGTGCCATTGGAGAGACCATGGCCATGATCATGATCCTGGGAAATGCAGTGAAAATGCCAAACTCATTCCTGGATTCAGCCAGGACACTTACCACGAATATCGGCATTGAAATGGGGTATGCTGCCGGGAATCATCGACAGGCCCTTTTTGCAACAGGAATTGTTCTCTTTTTCATCATTATGGCACTGAATACCCTGGCCATCTTTCTCTCACGAAGGAGAGTCCATTGATAATCAATCGTACTCGATATTGGACTCAGGACATTGCAAAAATCCTCATCTGGATGGGTGCTATATCGGCCATTGCAGTGATGATCTTGATCCTCTTCCAGATTTTAAGGGAGGGACTGCCTGTCCTCCATCTCCGTTTTTTTCTCGAATCTCCAAAAAGTATGGGGCGAGAGGGCGGCATCTTCACCACCATCATTGGAACCATGGCTTTGACGGGGGTGGCCATTCTTTTTGGTGCTCCTCTGGGAGTTGGGACAGCCGTCTTTCTGAGGGAGTATACAAGGGAGGGCAAGATTAGTCGCATTATTCGTTTTGGGACGGACTGCCTGGCAGGAGTACCCTCCATTATCTTTGGGTTGTTCGGGTTTGTCTTTTTTGTCATCAAGCTTAACATGGGATGGTCAATCCTTTCTGGTGGATTAACTTTAGCAGCCATGATTTTGCCTACTGTGATCAGTACGGCCGAAGAGTCAATCAGGGCAATTCCTCCTTCCCACCGCGAAGTGAGTTACTCTCTGGGTGGGACGAAGTGGCAGACAATCATCCGGGTGGTGCTTCCCAGCGCATTGCCGGGAATCTTTACAGGCATATTACTTAGTGTTGGAAGGAGTATTGGAGAGACCGCTGCAGTCATTCTAACGGCCGGCTCCTCTTTAGTGATGCCAACTTCTCTTTTCTCTCCCATCCGAACCATGTCCGTCCATTTCTATATCCTCGCCCGGGAGGGAATCTCCATGAAAATGGCTTATGGAACTGGAGCAGCTTTGATTTTACTTGTCCTAATGATTAACATGATTGCTCAATGGTTAATCAACCGGTATATCCAGCATCGGACCTAAAGGAGTTTTATGTCTCAAGGGAGTAAAATCGTCATCAAGGATTTCAATTTCTATTACGATTCCTCTCAGGCCCTACGGAATATCAATCTCGATATTCGACCCAAGGAGATATTTACCGTCTTTGGCCCGGCACGCAGTGGGAAGACCACCCTTTTAAAGAGTCTCAATCGTCTAACAGATTTGATCTTCGGATCGAGTCATACGGGGACAATCCTCTTGGATGGGAAAGACATCTTCGATCCCAAGCAGAATCTCACGCAATTGAGAAGAAGCGTTGGATTTGTTTTTGATCTGCCCACCCCCCTTCCCCTATCTATCTTTGAGAATATTGCCTATGGACCAAGGCTCAGCGGTAAAAGACAAAAAAAATTTCTAAATGAAAGCGTTGAAAAGGCATTGCGCTCTGCTGCTCTTTGGGAAGAGGTAAAGGATCGTTTGCATACCTCAGCTCTCCGTCTCTCTGGCGGACAGCAACAGCGACTCTGTATCGCTCGAATATTGGCTTTGGAACCAGAGGTTCTTTTGCTTGATGAGCCCTGTTCAGGATTGGACCCCATCTCTACTGCCAGCATTGAGGAAACTCTTTTCCAATTAAAAAAAGACTATACCATTATTTTGGTCCCCCATAACATTCAACAGGCCTCCCGGGTGGCTGACCGGGCAGGATTTATTTTGAACGGCGATTTGGTTGAAGAAGGACCGGTTTATCAAATCTTTACCAAACCCAGAGACAAACGAACTGAAGATTATGTTACTGGACGTTTCGGTTAGGCAAGTTATGGATTGCACAGACTTAACAAGTGGATGACTCGGATGAGGCCACGGAATTTTCTATCACGATAAAAGGAGAATACCTATGCTCGCAGAAACCCATTTTCAGAAAGAATTAGAAGAATTGAAAAAGAATCTTCTAAAAATGGCCTCTTTCGTAGAAGAGGCCATCCGTGATTCTATTCAATCGTTGGTCAGGAGGGATTCTGAACTTGCCCAGAAGACGTTTGAATGGGAAGATCGTATTAACAAAATGGAAATCACCATCGAAGATATGTGTTTGAAGCTTCTCGCTCTGAGGCAACCCATGGCCAGCGACCTTCGAATCATCACGGCGACGATGAAAATCATCACCGATTTAGAACGAATGGGGGATCAGGCCGTCAATATTGTTGAGCGAGCCATCTCATTAAACCAGGAACCTCAGCTCAAACCTTATATTGATATTCCTCGAATGACTGAAATTACGCAATCTATGGTCAAGGATGTCCTGGAGGCTTTTGTAACTCGAAACTCCAAACTGGCTCGTTCGGTTTGCGAAAGGGATGATCTGGTTGACGGGTTAAATGATCAGGTTTTTAGAGAACTCCTCACTTATATGATCTCAGACCCGAGGACCATCACAAGGGCGGTCCACCTGATGATCGTATGCCGATGTCTTGAGCGAATCGCAGACCACGCAACGAATATCGCTGAAGATGTTATCTTTATGGTGGATGCATTGGTCATCAAACATCATGCCGATGTTAAAGATTAAGAAATGAAAAGGGCAAATAGGAATCTGAAAATTTAGCTTAACGAAAATTGGCTGGTTTTTAACACCCTGCCTAAAAAGCATCACAAAACTCCTTTCAGATGTTTAACTTACCCATCAGATTTTCCTGATTTTATCGAAACCAACCATTTGATAATTTTTAATAAAACCTTTTTTGACAATTCAATGCCACGAAGTGGCATAAGGATTGCTCTACTTTTTTCTATGAGCATCTTAATTATCAAACATATTGAGATCGAGGGACCGAGATTGACTGAACATTGCCTGCTGGAGGCACAATTGATAGCGAGAGCACTTGGGAGAAAAACTTTCAAAGCATCTATGGAAGAGATTTGCGCCATGCGCTTTGCCTGTCCGCCGCACAAGTGCTTTGGCAGGCGGGCGCCCTTCGCTTAGCCATAAGTTATCAGGAGGATTGAGATGAAAAAATTTATGTTTCTATTTTTATTCATGAGTCTATTCATGGCAGGGGGGGCACTGGCTGAAGCAACGGCCCCATCCAAAGTGGATTCAGGAGATACTTCCTGGATTTTAATTTCTTCAGCTTTGGTCATGCTGATGACACCCGGGCTTGCCCTCTTCTATGGGGGCATGGTGAGATCAAAAAATGTCCTCGGTACAATCATGCAGAGTTTTATCGCTCTGGGTGTCATTACCCTCCAGTGGGTGCTCTATGGATATAGTCTTGCATTCGGCCCTGATATCGGTCATGTGATTGGCAGTCTCGACTGGATTGGACTGAGCGGGGTAGGGCTTGAACCTTTTCCTGGCTATTCAGCCACCGTCCCCCATCAGGCATTTATGATTTTTCAAATGATGTTTGCAGTGATCACCCCGGCACTGATCACCGGTGCATTTGCTGAAAGATTTAAATTCAAGACTTATCTGGTCTTCCTCGTACTTTGGGCAACATTCGTCTATGATCCTCTCGCACACTGGGTATGGGGGGTCGGGGGTTGGATCAGGAATCTTGGCGCCCTCGATTTCGCTGGAGGGCTTGTGGTTCATATCAGCTCTGGTATCGCAGCCCTGGTCGCCACACTCGTCGTGGGAAAAAGAAAGGGCTACGGGGATGAACCCATGCCTCCCCACAACCTTACCATGACCCTCCTCGGCGCTGCGCTTCTTTGGTTTGGCTGGTTTGGTTTTAACGGGGGAAGTGCGGTGGCATCGGGCTCTCTCGCGACCAACGCCTTTGTGGTGACACACATTTCAACGGCTGCCGCCGCTCTTTCATGGATGGTTGCTGAATGGGCCTATCGGGGGAATCCGACTGTTCTCGGCGCAGCATCAGGTGCTGTGGCTGGATTAGTCGCCATTACCCCGGCCTCAGGCTTCGTGGGACCCATGTCAGCCCTCCTCATTGGACTGGTTGGCGGTGTCCTCTGTTATTATGCCATTCACCTTAAGTCCAAACTCGGATATGACGATTCCCTCGATGTCGTGGGGGTCCATGGAGTGGGTGGCACGTGGGGGGCACTGGCCACTGGATTATTTGCATGCAAAGCTATAAATTCAGCAGGCGATGATGGTCTTTTCTTTGGAAATTTCTCATTGATCGGAATTCAAGCATTGAGTGTTTTTTCTGCATGGATCTATTCCTTTGTGGTAACATTGATCATCCTAAAGATCTTGGATTGGACCATGGGGTTAAGGGTTCCCGAAGAACATGAGGTCAATGGTCTCGATTTAAGTCAGCATGGAGAGGCGGGGTATAGTTTTTGAGTGAGGCGTAAGGTGAAAAAAAATGGAGGAAAAATGAAAAAGATCGAGGCTATTATTAAACCGTTCAAATTAGATGAAGTAAAGAATGCTTTAACCAAAATCGGCGTTCAGGGGATGACCGTCACAGAGGTCAAGGGATTTGGGAGGCAAAAAGGCCATACTGAAGTCTACCGGGGAGCCGAATACAAGATCGATTTCCTCCCCAAGGTTAAGATTGAATTAATTACCAGCGAAGAAATGGTTACTCAAGTGATCGATACAATTGAGCGAGCCGCCAAAACGGGAAAGATCGGGGATGGAAAAATCTTTATCTCCCCCGTTGAAGAGGTCATCCGGATTCGAACCGGAGAACGCGGAAGAGATGCAATTTGACGGGAACTCGCATGGAAGCTCGGCTCGGCATCACCAGAAGTGGCGTCACGGATCTCAAGAATAGAATGGCCCAAACCGCAAATATCCATTCTTCTCCCAAGGAATTCCTCCGTCAAAATTCCAATATGATGGATAGTCTTGTGAGAAAGGCTTACCAGAGAGCCCAAACGCAAGTTGACCTTCCATCCATCTGCCTCATCGCCGTAGGAGGTTACGGTCGGGGGGAATTAGCCCCTCACTCAGATATTGATCTCCTCCTCCTTTATCCCTCCTCCCAAGAGAAAGAGCTTCCGCCCTTCGTTGAAAAGATCCTTTATCCACTCTGGGATTTGGGATTGGAAGTCAGCTGCAGTTCAAGGTCCTCCCATGAATGTTTAAAGATGGCCCAATTGGATTTACATGTTAAAACAAGCTTGATCGATGGGCGCTACCTGGATGGAGAATATGAACTCTTTAGGAATGTAACCAATCGCTTTATGAAAAATGTCCTCCATCGAAAGGTCCGCCAATTCGCAGAGTCTTTGGCCAAGGAACTTCGTACCCGGCACCAGAAATATGAAGATTCGAATTATGCTCTCGAGCCTAATATCAAGGAGGGAGAAGGAGGGCTGAGGGATTTTCAGATTGGCCGATGGTTGATCAGGGCCAAATATAGAACCGACCGCTGGGATTCCATCTTAATCCCAGACCACTCCCAAATGTTGGAGAGAAGCGTCCAATTCCTCTGGGCCGTTAGAAACCAACTGCACCTTCTCAGTGGCAGACGACAGGACGATTTCACATTCGAATGGCAGGAGAAGATCGCCCCGATCCTTGGTTTTTCACATGGCACGGCGGGAATTGAGGAGATGCTGAGGCGGTATCATCTGTCTGCTCAGAAAATTTCATACTTTGTTGATAATATCCTCGATCGCATCCTCCGCAAACCTTTCTGGGTTAAGAAAATCTTCTTTTTCTCCCAACGAAAAAAGATTGATGGCCATTTCGGAACGGCAAATAGAGAGCTCCATCTCCTTGACCCTGCCACATTCAAAAAAGACCCCACCCAACTGATGATTCTCTTTCAACATTGCCAGACCTATCGGGCCAAGATGGATTCCCGGACTGAGGAAGCTGTTATGGAGGCCCTCCCCTTCATTGATGATTTCTTCAGAAACTCAGAAAAGGTTAATCAAACTTTCCTCCCTATTCTTAGAAAGGGGGAAGGGGTTGGTCCTCTCCTGAGAAAAATGCACGAGCTGGGGTTTCTTTCTCAATTTATCCCTGAATTCTCAGAGATCGAAGGGAAAGTCCATTATGATCTCTATCATGTCCATCCTGTGGATATCCATTCCATCTTAGCTGTTGAAGAACTGGCAAAATTAAAAGAAGGCAACTACCAGAAAGAATATCCTTTACTCACTTCTTTGGCGAAAGAGATCGAAAAACCGGAGATACTCTTTTTGACAGCACTTCTTCATGATATCGGAAAGGGAAAGGAGGGAGACCATTCTCTGATCGGTGCGGAGATGACCAAACGCATCGCTGCCCGCATGGGACTTTCTTTGGAAGAAAAAGAATGCATTGGATTCCTGGTGAGTCACCATCTTCTGATGGTGGAGACAGCCATCCGCAGAGATCTTCATGATGAACAAATCATCTTGCGTTTTGCAAAAGAAGTAGGGAATCTCAATCGATTAAAACTCCTTTACCTCCTCATTTTTGCGGATATCAAAGCCGTTGGATCAGAGGCTTGGAACTCCTGGAAAGACGCCCTCCTGAAGGAGTTATTTCTGAAAACATCGCATTTTTTAGAGAGAGAGTCTGTCAGTGGACATTTTTTAAAAAAAGAAGAGAGTGTCAAAAAACTGGAAAAATTTCTATCTCCTGAAATATTTTCGGAATATGGAGAGCATCTTCCAGATCGATACCTCTCCTGTTATTCTCCTGAAGAGATTTCCCATCATATCGAGATGGCGCACTCCATTGAGAAAGAGCACCTCCTGATAGAATGGGAAACGATGCAGGAGGTCCGGTCGAGGGTCACTGTATGTACAAAGGATCGTTATGGACTCTTTTCAAAAATCACAGGCTCGATGTTTTTGAATCGCCTGAACATCCTCGAAGCGCAGATCCATACTTGGGGAAACGGCATTGCTCTTGATACGTTTTGGGTGGAAGATGCCACGCAAGATTCAGAAAGACGCCTTCGGCAGTTTAAAAAAGATTTAGGAGCTATTTTGCTTGGAAACATTTCTTTGAGGGTTTTCCTCTCTAACGGCAAAAAATCAAACGGAGTCAAGCGAAAAATCGTTCCCAAGGTCCCAGAAGAAGTGAAGATCGATAATCAGGACTCCGATTTTTATACGATTATTGAAGTCGTTGGTGAGGATCGGCTGGGTATTCTTTATGAGTTGACCCAAGGACTGACCGACCATGGATGTAATATTCATTTTGCAAGGATATCGACCTTAGGAAATCGAATTGTAGATGTCTTCTACGTTCAAGATCAATGGGGGGAAAAAATAGTTGAAAAGAACAAAACAGACCAGCTTAAAAGGACTGTTCTCAGTTGCCTCACCACCCGGGAAGAAAGCTCATCTTCATTGCATTGAGGTCAACCCCCGGCTTTGCCGGGGGTTGATGTTGACAGAGCGGAGGAACACCAAAATAGGAGAAGATCAGCAAGAAAACAAAGATATTGTCCATGCCCAGGGATTTTTCGATCAGGTAACCTGTAAATAATTCGAGAGCTGTCTCCGGACCGCACCAGAAATAAATTCCTAAATTAAAAGGCAAAGCGAGAGCAATCCAGACTCCACTCCAGTGTGTTGAGTCAGAAGTTCGTCTCCTTAAAAAGTCATTCCCGTAGAAGCAGGAATCCAGTATTTCCTTTCTGGATTCGCATTTGCATAGGAATGACACCCTAAAAATATGTAAACGAATTCATAACTCAGGACAGTGGACCCGCGCTTCTTTAATCTTTATGGCATGGTATCCGAACGATATCAGTGCGATGTCAACGACTTGCAGGTCTGACCGTCGATCCCTTTCATTGAAATAGGTCGTCGTATCGACAAGATAGGCCGGTCATGCGTTTCAGGAGGCGATTGAGACAAATGAACAGGTTTCCAAAATTTTAGAAAGCGGTCGATTGATGGTATGGGAAACCTTCCTCGTCAAGGGAAAAAGGCCTGGTATGGGCTTTGAGCCTATGGTGCCAATCATTTAAAGGGTTCCGCTCTAAAGCTTTATCGACCTGTCCATCGGTTTTAAAAAGTGATCGACGGTCAGCTTGTAGATCTTGTCCTATTTATTATGGTTTTCCTGCTTGGGTCCAAAGAACCCTATCCCTTTCTGGTTCAAAACATCCATATAAACGTGCAAAAACTGGCTATTTCGAACGGAGGGGACATGAATCACCCGAACAACATCTTTGCAATCTTTAAATTCTGGAACCATATCGCCAAGGATGTTTTGAGAATCTAACAGAAAGGCCTCATTAAAAATGGAGTTAACGTCATCAGGAAATAAGGGGGCAATAACAATGTCAGCCTCAACGAGATCCTGGAAAAAATGAGTGCCATAAGAGACTTCGGGTGTATATCCCTCCTTTGCAAAGGAAATCTCCATGAGAAGCTTCGCCTTATTGATATTGGCATAGGTGACACGGACACCCAGGTTAATATCGTTGCTTCCCCACCGGCCAGGCCCCATCAGGGCAAATTGTTTTGAGGCCAAGTGTTTATTCAATGCGTTCACGACGCTCGCAATCTTCAACTTATCTTCATAGATCTGCAAGGTATCATAAGCCCTGGGGTTGACATAAACAATATATTCAATGTTATGAACGACACTATTGGAAAGTCCTGCGTGAGTGATGAAGAGAATTTGTTCCTCCGGGATCTTTTTTGGAATGGGAACCTTATCCAATTCTTTTCGTATGGAAAGGGATCGGCATTGTAACAGATAGAATTTATGATCATCCCAGACAAACTCGATATCCATAGGACGCCCGTAGGCGGCTTCAATTCTTGAAAGGATTTTCTTGGCGAGGGGGACAAAAGCCGTTTTGGTCAACAAGTTGTCAAAGGTCAAACAAAGTTCTTCTCCTTTGAGAGGTTGTGTTTTAAACATGGGCGGACCCAAATGCTCATCTTTTTGGACCGATACGGCATAAAATAGTTCTGGATGATCAATGGCAGAATTTAACGTTCGAAAGTCCACTGTTTCCATGCTCCCTTTTTTCAGATTGAGAACATCCACCTCTTTCTGGGAGTATTTTTTGATCTGCTGTGCAGTCACTTCCGGCCGAAGTTGGGGATGGCTTAACGGGATGATCCGGGGATAGTCAGAACCGACACGGTCCACTGCTCGAGTCCCCAAACCAAAAACCAGCCTCGCCAGTCCCTCCTCCTTCTTGATCCTTCGATCCCAGGCATAGACATTTTGAGAAAACATGACCCCCGCGGCAAAGGGGAAAAAATAGTCTCCAAAGCGCTGGCCTACAACCTTCTGAACAACCATGGCCATTCGTTCATCATAATCCAATAGCCCGTGGTCCACACGGTATAAAATAGGATCGGGTCCATAGGTACTTGCGAATACCTGTTTGAGGCCGATGATAAAATTTCTAAGACGCGTCTCTATGTCTCCCTGGTTTGTCAGAAAAACAGATAGATACTTTCCGGAAAAGGCCAGGCCGAAATTATCCTCGAGCATGCTGGAGGATCGAATAATAATGGGGTGTTCGCCGATCTCTTCCAAGATTTTTCGAAAATCTTCGATGACCTCTGGGGCGAAGTTGGCAAACTTAAATTTCTCCTCGATGCGCAGAAACTCCTTTTCAATGGTCTCTCTGTCTTTATATTTGTGTGTATGGAAACGATGAAGGTTATTCCGATCTAAGAATTCTGAAAAAACTCCGGAATTTAAAAACCACGTATCCGGCACCCGGATATACTCCTCCAATTCCGGATCTCTTTTATCCAAAACGGGCAGTAGAATTTTATGGGCGAGAATCATGCCGGCAGCCTTCCCTCCCAGTTTGCCGGGACTTTTCCGACTCCAGCGAGTACGCTGGAGGAAATCATTAATGTCACGGATGGTAATGTAGTTTTTAGCAAGGCTAATATAAGGAAGCTGGCTGGAAATATAACGTTTGATGAGGGCGACACGAATTCCTTCAGCCTCCTCCTGCGAAATATAGACTTCGCCTTTTGGGATTTCGCAGAATTCCCGGAGGGCGTTATAAATTTCCAGGGAGGTTGCCTGTTCTTGATTGACCACAAAACTCAGTTCTTGACATTTATCTTTTTTCCGGGCCAGGTTGATGTAATTTTCGATTTCATTGTCGTTTAAATAACTGGCAGAATAATAACCAATCAGACCTTCCACATATTCCTGACGGTTGATCTCCGTATCGGGAAGCCCATCAGCTATCAGTTCTTTGACTGCCTGCTGGTATAGTTCCTCCCGCGTAATCATCCCCCTCTTCTCTAAAATCTCCATAAAGATGCTGTACATCAGTCCCATGAGATTCGGGTACTGATTCATTTTTCTAAACAACCTGTAGGTTTTGAGAATATCCATCCTCAACCCTCCCCCGCCATTGACAGGCTTCTGCTACCTTCACCACAGAAATCAGATAGGCTGCCCGCACCCGTTCCCCCTTTTCTCTCAAATACATCTGGATTCCCTCCTCGTTGCAACATTCAATTGTTGTGCGACCCTAAAGGGATTCAATTTAGGTACAGGATAGCATTTCTCCATTCCCATTGCATTTCAGTAATGGATAAATCGAAACATCGTCGAGGTCTTTCAGATAGAAAAGAAGATTTTACTCTTTAAATCCCGCCAAATACTCCTTCACTAACATCTCATTTTTGTTTTGGATCTTCTGCATCTCACCCAATTCCACATTTTCAAAAGGTAGTTTCATGCGCTTACTCCTCAACCTTGCTATCTCAGAATCCAGATATCTTATCGTACTGGCAATTGTCTCCGCGATGAGGAAAATAGACTCCTGGGCCTTTTCAAAGGTCTCTTTATCTAAATAAGCCCGGTTCAAAAGATGGAATCGTTCAAAGAATTTTTGTAACTTTTCCAGCGCCTCCTTTTTCCCCTTCTTTTTCGAATCAAGCTTCTTCGCCAACTCCAAAAATTTTTCTATCTCCATAGATCTCTCCTTCCTTACGTGATACTCCCGATTCTATCTCTCAAAACGAGGGATTTTGCTCCGTCCCTGCTTAGCGAAGGCAGGTGTAAATCCAACACAGTCACAATATCCCTTCCTCACCCATATATCTATGAAAACGGCTCCTGTTTGTCAATTCTATTATAACAAAACCTCTCGCCCTCTGCCTTTTTTTAAACACTATGATGAAAAACTACCATCAATTTTTGATCCTTGATCTTTTCTATAATGTTCATTCTTTTCCCTGCCAAATAGTTTTTTGTAATTTCAATAAGTTATGGACAAAAAACTTATTCATCCAAATGGCTAAAAGTGGCATGCTATTTGCTTTTTAATTTCACCGATACAAAGAAGTATAAAGCAGACGAGGGCGTCTCTAAAGCTGTTAAGGGACGCCCTTTTAAAATTCTATCGTCCCTCATCCCTTTTTGCGGCAGGCAGGCCATCCCTCTCTCCTCAGGGGAGAATGGAGGGTTGAGGGAAAAATAAAAAAGGAGGAAGAGATGGATAAAGAAAAAGAAAATGTGTTGAAGATGGCAAAGGAAAACGACGTTAAATTCATTCGGCTCTGGTTCACGGACATTCTTGGATTTTTAAAAGGATTTGCCATCACCGTTGATGAACTGGAGGGAGCTCTTGAAGAAGGGATGGGATTTGATGGCTCCTCCATTCAGGGTTATGCCCGAATCGATGAGAGCGATATGATCGCCAAACCTGATCCCAAAACCTTTCAGATCATCCCCTGGAGGCCAAAAGAGAATGCAGTGGCCAGGATGTTCGCAGATATTTATGAGCCTGATGGAACCCCTTACAAGGGAGATCCCCGATGGGCATTGAAAAGGACACTTAAAAAGGCTCAAGAGCAGGGTTACAGCCTTTACGTCGGCCCCGAGCTGGAGTACTTCTACTTCAAGGGTAATGATGGGACGGAGATACTCGATAAAGGAGGCTATTTTGATCTTACCCCTCTTGACGTGGCAACCGAGCTTCGAAGAGAAACCATTTTAACGTTAGAAGCAATGGGAATTCATGTGGAATACAGCCATCACGAAGTTGCTCCCAGTCAACATGAAATTGACCTTCGATATACCGATGCTCTAACCATGGCAGACAATGCCATGACTTATCGGCTTGTGGTCAAGGAAATTGCTTTGAAGCATGGCGTCTATGCCACCTTCATGCCCAAGCCCATTTTTGGTCAGAATGGAAGTGGCATGCACACACACCAATCTCTTTTTAAGGGCCATCAGAATGCCTTCTTCGATCCGAAAGATGAATTCAATCTCTCCAAGATTGCCAAGTCATATATGGCCGGAATTTTGGTGCATGCCAAAGAGATCACTTCCATCACCTCTCAGTGGGTGAACTCTTATAAAAGGCTTGTCCCGGGCTACGAAGCCCCCGTCTATATTTCATGGGCCCGCAGGAATCGATCGACACTCGTCCGGGTTCCGATGTATAAACCGGGAAAGGAAAAAGCCACACGGATGGAATATCGGTCCCCAGATCCAGCCTGCAATCCATATCTGACATTTGCCGTCATGTTGGCAGCAGGTTTAAAAGGTATTGAGAAGGGCTATGAACTTCCACCTCCCGTTGAAGAAGATATTTTTGAGATGTCTGAGGAAGCGAGGAAACGACATGGAATCGAATCTCTTCCGGGGAACCTTTTTGAGGCCATTCAGCTCACGGAGCAAAGTGAATTGATCAAGGAAACATTGGGAGATCACATCTTTCATAAATTTATTGAGAATAAAAAAATCGAATGGGACCAATACCGAACCCATGTCTCCCGTTTTGAGTTGGAGAAATATCTCCCTCTCCTGTAGTAGGTTCGAAAGAAAATGAATATAGGGCTATGGATAACCCCCTAATTAATTGAAGGTGGCTAAAAGGGTGAAGAAAAGGCAAGACAAATTAACCCGGAAAAAATACATTGAAGATTTTTTACAGCGGAATCCCGGCCTGAAGAAAATCGACGATCCAGAGAAACTCGAATATTACCGCACGGACCTCAATGTGGACCTCCCGCCTTTGATCCGCGACCTGATGCTAAAGAGTCTTCCCGATCTCATTCTTCAGCCTACCACTGAGGAACACCTCCTCGAAGTTTTTGCGATTGCCCGTGAACATAAAACCCCATTAACTGTCCGGGGGGCTGGAACTTGGGGATATGGCGGAGCCGTACCCACCCTTGGGGGGATCCTCGTCGATCTGAGCCTTATGGACAGCATCGATGTGAACCCTGTAGCTTTTGAACTGACCGTTGGACCAGGCGCCCGGTTTCTCGATATCCAAAGGGAACTCGAGCACTATGGATTGAACCTTCCCACCATCGCCTCCGGTAAAGGGGGAACCCTCATTGGCTGGATGGCAACAGGCGGAATGGGTATTGGCACCTTTCGCTACGGCCCAGTCAGGAATCAAATCGTCTCCCTCCGGGTGATCACACCCGAGGGAATCATCAAGGACCTCTCTGCAGAAGACCCGGAGATGAACTACTTCATCTCCACTGAAGGACAGATGGGGATCATCGTAAAAGCCACTCTCCGGGTCTCTAAGCGGCCCGTCCGTTGGTACCCCATCGTTATTTCCTCTGAAAAATTATCTTTCGCTTATGCCTTTGCGAAACAAGTCGCCTGCCACCCTTCTATCAAACCAGAGGATATCGTGGTCTACCATTCTGAATTTATTCGGGCATTAGGACTTCCATCAGATGAGAAGCGATATATTGAAAATCACCACTTGGTTCTGGTCGCCTTTCCTAATGAGAAAGAAGTGAGGGAATTTAAAGATTATCTTACAGAACGCCAATTCTCTCCTGTCGAGGAAGACTTTGCAAATACCCTCTGGGAAAAGCGCTTCCTGCCTATGTCAATTAAACACTTGGGACCTTCACTCCTTGCCAGTGAAATGATCCTTCCCATTGACCAAGTAGCCTCCTATGTTGAAAAAGTGAATGAGTGGGGGAAGCGGTTGGGAGCGACGCTTTATCCAATCGCCCACCTGGTCAACCAGGAAGAGGTGCTATTTCTTGCAATGTTGGCTACGGATAATCGAAAAAATATTTTTTATCTGGATCTCATGTTCATCCCGATGATGCTCAGGCTTGCTGTCCAATCTTACGGCGGAAAGCCTTATGGGATAGGCGTATGGAATACCCCTTTTCTTCATCATCTCTATACGCAAGAAGAGCTAAAACAACTTTTACGTTACAAGAAAAAAGTCGACCCTACCGGAATTCTCAACTCAGGGAAATTCTTCGCCACATCAGGACGTTGGGGTTCATTTCAGAGGGCCCTTTTCCAGGCGGATATCTTTGACTTCGGGCTCACCACTTCCCAATGGCTCATGTTCAAGCTGCTTTCCTTTTTCCCGGCAGAGACATTGAGACTTCGCACTCCTATTGTTTCCAAAAACCTTGAAGGGATCTCAAAGGATATCCTCTCCTGTGCCCAGTGCGGCGCCTGTGTCACACGCTGCCCGGTCTACCGGGCTACGGGAGACGAAACCCTGACGGCCAGGGGGAAGCTTCTAACGATTAAAAAGGCCCTCGAAAAAGGGGAACTCGAGCTCTCCAAAGCCATGCCCCTCTATTTCTGTCTCCGATGCGGTCGCTGTGATGAGGAGTGTCAAGCCCACTTAAAACATCTCTCACTTTTTGAGGGTCTGGAAAAACATTTGGCGGATTCTGGGAATTTCCCGATTGGAGAGGTGCAGAACTTCATCCGAGAGCTGGAGAATAGTCCTGAGTTCCACCGTTTCTTAGATGTCGTGCGGACGGGTTTCGACCAGAAGATCCGTGAAAAGCGTAACACCTTTCCAAGATATCGTGTTGGAATCAATGAAGAACACTGCATCCATTGCGGCACTTGCGTGGACGCCTGCATTTATAGTGTTCGAAAGCGAGGAGAATCCGATCCCCGGCTCATCCTTATTGAGGATGAGGGACTCTGCCGTGGGTGCGGCTCCTGTCTGGAACGATGTCCCCAAGTGGCGGCTGGGCTTCCCGCAACTTCTGTTGAACTTCATCCATGCTACCTCCAAATAGATGATCCCTATTGGAACGCCGAGGTCGTTACGCACATCGACCTCGAAGCAACGACAGGCAAAATCCCTGTTTCGGGTACCGGTCAAGGAGATCCCCATCGTGGATCTGGCAATGACGGTATCCGCTTTGGACATTTTCACATCGTTGGACCTGCTCAGAACTTACTCTATGAGAGCACCGAAGATGCGATCGCCATCGGGATCGGAAGACGGCCTAAATATTTGACCTTCCGTGGTGAAGATCTTGAGACCCCCCGCCCCCGGCTGATCCGATTGAAGACGCCCATCCTCATCGATGTCATGCCTGTAAACGGCCCTATAAATAACAACAACGAGTTATGGCCCCCCCTGTTTGAATCAGCCCAAAATATGGGGACCCGCATCACCCTGCGCCTTAAAGAAATGTTAAGTTATGGACCAAAGATCCTCGATCGAATCAATGCCCTGATCCTGCGATTAACCTCCGATGAGATGAGAAATTCTCTTGCTGGTAAGAAATGGCCAGATGTCCTGGAAGGCCAGCTCCCGGATTTGATAGAAATAGAGGTGGACGACGACCTCCTTAAACGATTGGATGAAATCCCGCCCCTTTTCCCTGAATCCACCGTCCTCTCGGCAGTGGTTCAAGTTGAGAAGGGGTTTGTGGACCCTGGTCTCCGGCCAACCCCGACCTTCCGGAAGACATTGGAATCCCTTCTCCATTCTCCTTTTGATATCCTCTGCATCACCTCGGATTACAATCCGGAAAAAGGCTATTACCTTACAACGGATGCAGTGCCTGCGGTTCACCGATTTCTGGTGGAACATAATCTGAGACACCGATTTTCCATTGTTGGAGCAGGGGGTATACGGTCTGCTGCGGATGCACAGAAGACCGTTCAGCGGGGAGCCAATGGAGTGAAAATCGACTGGCCAGTCCTCCTTGTTGCCGATCCTCAAGCCCGGCAAAAATTTTTGAAAGGAGAAAAGATTGGGACATTACATGAAACCTCTGTCTTGGCCAAGCGAATCTCCAACTTGATCCGGGTCTGGAATGTCCAGGTCACTGAGGTCCTGGGCGCTTCTGGCTTCAAGGATGTCAAGAAAACCGTTGGAGAGGAGAATCGTCTCGTGATCTTTGACGATTTGGAGGAAAGGGTTTACGACATCCTCTACGACCCTTCTCGCCAGGAGCGAAACGAACAGTTAAACAGGGAACGGATTGATCGGGAAGGCCTCATGGCTGGTCATGGATGGCGTTACAGTCAATTAAATGAGATGATCCAACCCACCCTTCTTCCCCATCGCTTCTATGAAGCCAATCTGCCGCCTCCGTGCTATCGCATCTTCGACCAAGACCATGTCTGGCCGGCCTCGCTCATTTCCTCTGTGGGTCGCATGGCGGGTGGCGATCGAGAAACCCTTCTTTTGAAAAACGCAGAATCATGCGGCAACCTGGGAGATGGCTTCGATGCGATAAAGATCCGATTCAACCAGGACCCTGATGATATTCCTGAAAAAAGAGTGGATGAGGTCTCGACCGCCCTGCAGTTGACGCCAGGGCTTCGCCTCAAGACCCCCTTTATCGGGGCGGGGATGTCCATCGGGTCCATCGGGCCTGGGACTTGGCGTGCAAGGGTTCTTGCAACCCGTGCCCTCAAGACTCAACTTGACACAGGAGAAGGGGGATATCCCACCTTCTATATTCTTGATTCGAAGTGGAACCCTCTCGAGATGAGTGACCGACAAGTCATCCTTTTGGGCCGTGTGATGGAGGAAAGAAAGCTCATTACGGCGGAAGAAGCGATCCGGCGTTCTCAAAAGAAAGAAGCCCTGTTCCCTGAATATAAGGAGATCGGTGAGATCTTGAAAAAATATCCCTCTTCCATGCCGATCCAGTTTGTTCCTATTGTCACCTCTGAAGAGGAACCCTATGTCTCCACCCAGCTTAAGACAGGACTTTTCGGAGTTACCAAGGAAACCATCCGCCGCGCAAGGCGCATCGTTATCGCTTATAGCCAGGGAGCCAAGCAAGGCGTCGGAGGACATCTTCTGGGAAGAAAGGTCTTCGGCCTCGTCTCAAGGCTTCGAGGTGTGCCTGAAGGCGTGAGCCTCATCTCCCCTTTTCCTTTTCACAATTGCTATTCGATTGAGGACGTCAAAGCCTTTATCGATGCCATCCGCATGATCAACCGCCGGACGGCCATCTGCATTAAGGTTTCACCTTCCCCTGACATTGAGTTTATCGTCTCGGGTCTTGCCCGGATTGCCAAGGATAATAAGATGACGATTGAGGTCTGGCTGGATGGACCTCGTGGAGGGACGGGTGCGGCTCCGGATATTATCAAAGGCCAGATGGGAATGCATATGGAATATGCCATCCCCATCTGTCATGAAAAACTGATGGACTCCGGATTGAGAGATTACATCGTCTTCATGGGAAGCGGCGGGATTCGAACATGGGGAGACATTATCAAAGGAATTACGCTGGGACTCGATGGGGTTGTCCTCGGAACGGCAGATCTTGTCGCCATCGGTTGTGTCAGAGATCGGAATTGTGAATCAGGTTGCCGAAGCGGCATCTCCACGATCAATCCTAAAATGCAGTTGCTTCGCGATGTGGAATTGAATACCCGTCAGATCATCAACTTTCGGGCTGCCCTACAGGCCCAGGTGGCCCGGGCCATCGCAGGCCTTGGGATGAAAGATGTCCGGCAACTCCGGGGCCGCTATGAATATCTCGAATGGCCGTCCTTAGAACAACGGGTACAGAACCGGCGACATCACCGCTTGAACCCTTCTTTCGATTCTCCTTCGCCAATAAGGAGAGACCAAGGAACCCCTGCTGAAGAACCTCTCTTAAAAGAATCGATTCCATCACCGTCCGATTGTGGTGTCGCCGCAATCGTCTCTAATCGCATCATCCCGAGCCATGTCATGGACCTCATGCTTGACCGAATGGCTAACCGAGGTATGGACGGCGTTGGAATCTGGAAGGGAGGATGTTACCCCGATCATTTGGATCACTATGCCTTTCAAATATTGGTCAAAGGTATCTTTCAAGACGACATCGAGGCAGAACATCTTGCTCGCAATCTCGGGTTACATTCTAAAAAAATCCGGCAAAGGGCAAGAGAGAAGGTTTTGAACGTCCGCATGAAGATAATGAGAGAAATCATCGAGAAGTATTTTACGGGCCTTGAAGTGGCCGATGACGGTGGCGACTTGAAACGATGTCGGATCCCTTACCGGCGCGGCCCTCAGGGGGAAGAAGAAGATTTTCGTCAGTTTGGCGAGAGAGACCCGGGTGATGTGTTTCGATTCTTTTTACGGGTCCACCAGGAAGAGCTCTTCCGTTTTATAGAAAATGACCTATGGAATAACACCATCTGGCCTCCGCGACAGATGCGTTATCGAAATCTGAAGATTGAACATTACAGAGAGAATAAAGACTTTCTGCAGGAAGCCGAAGATGAGTATATCTATCGACTGGCCCGTAGGATCACAAAAGAAAATTATGTGGAACACCAGCAGAAGAAGGTAGCTGTGCTTTCTTGTGGAAAAAATTCTGGCTGTTGGAAGAGCGATGGCTCACATATCCCTTGGGAACTCCCTGAAGCACCGGTAAACATTATCCATCGCCGGCTGGCCACGGGTTCTGTCGTCGATCAGATGAATTCACATCCTTTTGCCGAGCTGCACACCGCTTTGACCCATAATGGCGAGACGACGAATTATCGTACCATGCTCAACCGCGTCACTCAATTTAACTTGACCCCGCTGGCTCAAACCGATACCGCCGTGGCCTCTCTCAAACTTCATCTGCTCAGCCAGTACCTGCGTTACCCCTTTGACGTTCTCGTTGAATCCTTCTCCCCCACGACAGGATGGAACCTGACCCGACTGTCCCCGGAGATCAAGGAGCGCTTCGAGCGAATTCAGGAAGTTGAGCTGGAAAGCGCCCCAGATGGCCCCTACCAGTACCTTTGCGGTCGTATCGATCCTTATCGTAGAGTGATCGAACGCTTAGATATTATTGACCCATCATTGCTTCGCCCTAACGTGGCCATGCTCTATGACGATGGGGAAAATTTTGTAAGCATCATCTGCTCTGAGAAACAAGGAAGCGATGCGGGGTTACAGGAACTTTGTCGCCTCGGATTGATTCGAAGCAACGTCTCTCCTTTGATCTTCACGGTCAACCCGGGGATGCTGAGCAGGGTGTTCTACGATGAGAAGGGAAGGATTACGGGTCATGAAGTATTGGATAAATCCGGTCAGAAAATAGAGATCCCTCACGGCACATTTCCTTCTTCAAACCCTGTTCCCTCTTTGGAGGGCTTTGAAAAAATCGATTCAGAATCCGATCTTTCAACCTTCTTCCAAGACCGATTGCCACAATGGAGATTTGCTGAATTTGATGCGGCTTTAAAGGAGGTGACGAAAATTTATCTTCCTTTAAAATCCCTTGAAGAGCTGTCAAAGATCAATGACCGGTTAGCCGGCTGGAATACAGGAGGAAAAGACAGAGGAGCTTTAATGCATATCGTTCGCAATCACATTGACTCATTGCTGGATCATGTAAAGGATGAAAACGGAATGTTTCGCGTAACGTTAGAGAATGTCAGAAAATTAAAGCAACCGGAAGATTCAAAACAGATGCTGCTAGTAGATGCCCGAGGATTTAAACCCGAAGGGGTAGATCCTTTAAGCGTATTGAGTTGCTTCCTTGACCACGCCCATCGAATGGGATGGCGAAGATTCACCGTTTACAGGGTGGAAGGGCAACGCGGTATTGGCATGGGGATGGGTTCCGGTAACACCTGGGACACGATCACCGATGTTTATGGGAGCCCGGGTGAGTATTGCGGTGCATTCAATATGGGTGCCCTGGTGCGGGTACACGGACATGCCCAGAATTTTACTGGAATGGTGATGCATTCCGGAACACTGGAGATTCATGGTGATGTGGGTAAAGTACCAGGTTACTCCGCAAAGGGAGGAACCTTCAATATCCTTGGCAACGTCGTAGATCGGGGATGGGTCTGCTCGGTGAGTGATCCTCGGGGTCCTGGACTGCAGGTAAATATCGTAGGAACTGCCTATGAACACCTCTGTCAGGCCCTCATGGGAGGGTCTGTGATGATGTTAGGGCTCTACTGGGGAAACGATGGAACCCTCCATCGAATGAACTCACCCTACGAAGGGGGAAAGATCTTGGCAGGCGCCTCTGCTGGAGAGATCCTCTTCTATGATCCCAAGGGCAGACTGGATGAAGCTCAGCACAAGAGTTGCATGGTGAAACCGATCGATGACAAAAAGTGGGAAGAAATGATGGAACGCCTTGTTAATTTGGGAAACATTTTCTATCTCGGATTTTATAGAAAAAACAGACACCTCACCGCTCATATCGATGGAGAACTACAAAACATCACTCCTGAGAGTTTTCGATGGATCTTACCCAAGGGAGAACTGGAGGGTTACCACTGATCAGAAACTCGCATAGGGCATTGCGCATGGCACATAGAATAAAATTTAAAATAATTTTACTTGAAATCTTCCAAGAGACTTGGTATCATCATGAAAAAGTAGGGAGGTAGAAAACATGGCAGTGAGGATCATCATCGACCGGAAAGTGAAGAAGGGAAAAGAATCGGATTTCGCTAAAATACTAAGAGAATTGAGGTCCAAAGCGATCCCCTCAAAGGGTTATATCTCAGGGGAAACGCTTCGGGCACAGGATGACCCTCATAACTATATTGTGATCACCACATGGCAAAGCGTTGAGGACTGGAAGGTGTGGGAAAAGAATCCGGAAAGAAAAAAGATCCAGGCCAAGATCGAAAAACTAATGGCCAGACCCACCAAAACAAAGATATACTTGTATGCCTAACAGGTCATTAAAAACCTGACTCATTCGAGGGCGCCAAACTTCCGTCTTCCAGGTTAACGGTTAATGGGCTTCCGCAGAATTAACCCTGGGGGAGATGCTATTGCAGGGTTGAAAATTAAAAACAGGTGTGTAAAGAATTATTGATGAAATAGAGAAATCTTTATATGAGCAAAGGATTGAAAAATCTCAAGGGCCCTCGATCCTGTTCATTCGGGATCGGGGGCCTTTTTTTATGGAGGCAATAATCCCACCTCGCCCCCCCTTCATAAGGGGGGGGCGGAGGATTGGAAGGGGAGAATCTCATGGGACAAAATCAGAAAGCCATATTGGCCTTAGAAGATGGGGCTGTCTTCGAAGGGTGGTCTTTCGGGTGTTTGGGAGAAAAGACAGGAGAAGTTGTTTTTAATACGAGCATGACCGGCTACCAGGAGATCCTTACCGATCCCTCCTATAAAGGTCAGATCGTCACCATGACCTATCCCCTCATCGGAAACTATGGGATCAACCAAGAGGATATTGAATCCCGGGAGCCAAAAGTTGAAGGGTTCATCATTAAAGAGAATAGCCCCATCTTCAGCAACTGGCGCGCAGATCAATCCCTTTCTGACTATTTAATCAGACACCGTATCATGGGTGTGGAAGGCATGGACACTCGGGCGATCACCAAGCATATCCGCTTGGCGGGTGCAATGAAAGCTGTCCTCTCCACGGAAGATCTTAACCGAGATCGTCTGATTGAAAAGGCCAAGATCTCTCCAGGCCTGATCGGCCGGGACTTGGTCCAAGAAGTCACCTGTGAGAAACCTTATCCTTGGACCAGGGGAAATGATATTCAATTCTCTACCCACTGCATTCCACCTTCGACTCGCAACGTTCGTTATAAAGTGGTCGTGATGGACTATGGCATTAAATATCATATCCTCCGATCCCTTTATGATTCGAATTGCGAGGTGACGGTGCTTCCTGCATTCTCCCGAGTAGAATCCATTCTTTCCTATCATCCAGATGGAATTCTCCTTTCCAATGGCCCGGGGGACCCTGAAGGAGTCACCTATGCCATTGAAACCGTCCGTCACCTGATTGGAAAAAAGCCAATCTTTGGAATCTGCTTAGGACACCAACTTTTAGGGTTGGCCCTTGGAGGAAAAACGTTCAAATTGAAATTTGGCCATCGGGGAGCCAATCAACCTGTCAAAGATTTAAAGTCAGGCAGGGTGATGATCACTTCTCAAAATCATGGGTTCTCTGTTGACCCCAATTCTTTGGATCCATCAGAGGTTGAGCTCACCCAGATCAATCTCAACGACCAAACCCTGGAAGGGATGAGGCACAAACGGCTTCCCATCTTTTCCGTACAGTACCATCCCGAAGCTTCTCCAGGGCCTCACGATACACAGAACCTTTTTGCAGAATTTGTAAAGATGATGGAGCTTCATTCCAATGCCTAAACGGACAGACATCAAAAAGATCCTGATCATTGGCTCTGGACCTATTGTGATTAGTCAAGCCTGTGAATTTGACTATTCCGGCACTCAGGCCTGTAAGGCTTTGAAGGAAGAAGGATTTGAGGTGGTACTGGTCAACTCCAACCCCGCCACCATTATGACGGATCCTGAGATGTCCCATCGTACTTACATCGAACCCATCACTCCAGAAATCTTAGAAAAAATTATTGATCGCGAAAGGCCAGATGCGCTTCTTCCGACGTTAGGCGGTCAGACCGGCCTCAATGTCTCCGTCGCCCTTTATGAATCCGAAGTGCTCCAAAAATATGGTGTTCAAATGATCGGGGCCAAATATGAAGCCATTAAGAAAGGAGAGGACCGAAATCTCTTCAAGGAAACGATGAAGAAAATCGGTCTCGATCTCCCCAAAAGCGGATTGGCTTATTCTCTCCCGGAGGCCATGGATGTGGCAAAAGAGATTGGTTTTCCTGTGATCATCCGACCCAGTTTCACTCTGGGAGGGACAGGGGGCGGAATCGCCTATAATATTGAAGAATTTGAAGGAATGGCGGCTCGTGGACTCGAGTGGAGCATGATCAAAGAAATTCTGATTGAAGAGTCTGTTCTCGGTTGGAAGGAATTTGAACTCGAGGTGATGAGGGATCTTCATGACAATGTCGTCATCATCTGTTCGATAGAAAATCTTGACCCCATGGGCGTCCATACTGGTGATAGCATCACCGTTGCCCCTGCTCAAACATTAACGGACAAAGAATATCAGAGGATGAGAGACGGAGCCATTCGAGTGATTCGAGAGATTGGAGTGGAGACCGGAGGGTCTAACATCCAATTTGCGATACATCCTGAAGATGGGAGAATGGTCATCATTGAAATGAATCCAAGGGTCTCGCGCTCTTCGGCCCTGGCCTCCAAAGCCACTGGATTTCCCATCGCCAAGATGGCAGCGAAGTTGGCTGTAGGATACACGCTCGATGAAATTCCCAACGACATCACCCGAAAGACGCCTGCCTGTTTCGAACCCACCATCGACTATTGTGTGGTGAAGATTCCAAGATTCACCTTCGAAAAATTTTCTGGGGCAGATCCAACGCTGACCGTTTCAATGAAGTCGGTCGGCGAAACCATGGCCATCGGCCGGACTTTCAAGGAAGCCCTTCAAAAAGGACTCCGCTCTCTGGAGACCGGAAGACATGGTCTGGGTGCGGATGGAAGGGATAAATTCCCCTTCCCCACCGAGGTATCCAACCAAACCAAGCGTTTTAACCTCCACGAGGAGATCAAGAAAAAACTCTCCACCCCTAATGCAGAAAGAATATTTTATCTTCGACACGCTCTGCTTTTGGGGATGAAGGTGGAGGAGATTCACGAGTTGACGAAGATTGATCCTTGGTTTCTCACCAACATTCAAGAGATCACGGATCTTGAAAATGAGATCCGGTCTTATGGAACAAAGGTGAGGGACCTGGAACTCTGGAAAAAGATATTGACTCCTGATCAACTTCAACTTCCTGACTCTCTTTTAAGAAAGGCAAAAGAGTTTGGGTTTTCTGACTACCAATTGGGTTACCTCCTCGGTTTCGACGAAACCACTCTTCGAACCATCCGAAAGGAGAAAGGGATTCTCCCTACCTACAAACTGGTGGATACCTGCGGGGCTGAATTTGAAGCCTTTACGCCTTATTACTATTCGACTTATGAAACGGAAGACGAATCCAGAGCCTCCTCGAGAAAAAAGATCATGATATTAGGAGGAGGTCCCAATCGAATTGGCCAAGGAATCGAATTTGATTACTGCTGTGTCCACGCCTCCTTCGCTTTGAGGGAATTGGATTACGAAACGATCATGGTGAATTCCAATCCGGAAACGGTATCAACGGACTACGATACCTCTGATAAACTCTATTTTGAACCTCTCACGTTTGAAGACGTTCTCCATATCATCGATGCCGAAAAACCGGATGGAGTGATCGTCCAATTTGGAGGCCAAACCCCTTTGAACCTTGCTGTCCCGTTAGAGAGGGCAGGAGTGAAAATTATTGGAACCACTCCTGAAAACATCGATCGAGCTGAAGATCGAAAACGTTTCAAAACCCTTCTTAAAAAATTAGGCCTCGTTCAACCTTCCAATGGTACGGCCAACTCGGTAGAAGAGGCGAGGAGGGTTGCGGAAGAGATCGGCTATCCAGTCGTCGTGAGACCTTCTTACGTGTTAGGGGGAAGAGCTATGGAGATTGTTTACGATGAGGAAGCCTTGGAGGGCTTTGCTCACCGTGCCGTTGAAGCCTCTCCTGAACATCCTATTCTCATCGACAAATTTTTAGAGGACGCCATCGAGATTGATGTCGATGCGGTGGCGGATGGAGAAACCTGCGTGATTGCCGGAATCATGGAACACATCGAACAGGCTGGAATCCACTCAGGAGATAGCGCTTGTGTCACTCCGCCCTATTCCCTCACCGATGACTTGATTGAAGGTTTGAAACAGAACACCTATGCCTTAGCCAAGGAACTCCAGGTCATCGGCCTGATGAATATTCAATATGCAATCAAAAATGATACGATCTATGTCCTGGAGGTCAATCCAAGGGCTTCCAGGACAGTCCCTTTCATCAGTAAGGCGACGGGAATCCCCTGGGCAAAAGTGGCAGCTAAAGCGATGGTGGGTAAAAAGCTCTATGGCTTGGGAATCCGGGAAGAGGTCGAAATCCGTCATATCGCTGTCAAGGAATCGGTCTTCCCGTTTAACCGTTTTTATGGAGTGGATACGGTCCTGGGTCCAGAAATGAAATCCACTGGAGAGGTGATGGGAATTGATGTCGATTTCGGAATGGCTTTTGCCAAATCTCAAATCGGGGCTGGGCTCAACATCCCTCTTAAGGGGAAAGTTTTCATTAGTGTCATGAATAAGGACAAACGCTCCATTATCTTTCTCGCCAAGAAATTAATTGATCTTGGATTTGAGATCGTAGCCACCAAAGGAACGGCGAAGGTCTTGGCCAATAATGGAATCCCTGTCCAACTTGTATTCAAGGTCGGTGAAGGCAGGCCGGATATTGTCGACCAAATTAAAAACAGAGAGATTCATTTAATCATCAATACTCCAAGTGGAAAGAAACCCAAGGCGGATGAGGTCGCCATACGTAGTCAATCTGCAGCGCATAATATTCCCTGTGTCACCACGCTTTCCGGGGCAGAGGCTGTCGTCAATGCCATCGAATCTTTGAAGAGAGGAATGTCGGTGAAGTCGATCCAAGAATACCATCGGAATATTATATCCTCTCCCTCTCTCCTTCAGAAATCTTTAATCACCAATCCAACAATTGGATAAATGGAGGATCAACGGATGGGAGTTTTGACAAGAGGAGAAATATTAAAAGAGATCCGCCAGGGAACCATTGAGATCGAACCCTTTAAGGACGACCAGGTCGGTCCGGGTTCCATTGACCTCCATTTGGGAAACGAGTTCAGGGTATTTAAAAAGCTCAGAAACGCCTGTATTGTTGAGGATAGTATATCGGTCGAAGATCTCACGGAACGCCTCGAGGCAGAAGAATCTTTTACTCTGATGCCGGGTGAGACAGTCTTGGGGATTACTCATGAAAGGATTAAATTGCCTGCTAATATTTGTGGCTGGCTTGAGGGGAGAAGCCGCTTTGCTCGAATGGGACTGGTCATTCATATGACTGCGGGATTCGTCCAACCCGGGATTAACAATCGCCAGGTCCTCGAGATCGGGAACCTGGCTCCCTTCCCTCTTGTCTTAAAACCCGGAGTTCGAATCTGTCAGATCATCCTTGAGCGCACCGAAGGAAGTGCCTCCTATCAAGGCAGGTTTAAGAGTCAAAACCGACTTTAATCTGGTTTCTCCGGTCTCTCTGGTTTGTTTAGTCTTTTTAGTTTCTTTTGTGAACCAGATAAACCAAATAGACCAAAGAAACGAAATGAACTGAATTAGATGAACCGTTATTCGATTGGATCGATGATTGGCATCTTATTGTTATGGGAGCTTCTCGTAAGATGGCTGGAGATCCCAAAATTTCTTCTCCCCACACCGAGTGCAATCATCTCTTATATCATCGCTAAATTTCAACTCCTCGCTAACCATACATTGATGACCCTCCTGGAGGCAGGAGCCGGCTTTATCATCGGCTCTTTGACTGCCATTGTGACAGCTATTGTTTTCCTCTGGTTCCGTCCTTTGAAAGAAATGTTTTACCCCTATGCGGTCATTCTCAACAGCACGCCCATCGTCGCCATCGCCGCACCCATCGTTATCATTTTTGGGAGCGGCATGGGGTCCAAAGTCGTAACCGCTATTATCTGTGTTTTTTTTCCTGTCTTGGGGCCAACCTTTAAAGCCCTTGCTTCGGTTGGCGCAACGGAGATGAAATGGATGGATTCTTATCATTCCTCCCGATGGCAAAAATTTTGGTATCTCCAACTCCCCTTTGCCCTTCCCCAGATATTTGCGAGCTTTAAAGTGGCATGGACACTTGCCGTGATCGGTGCGGTGGTGGGAGAGGTATTTGGAGCTTATCGAGGTTTGGGGTTTCTCATTGTAGATGCTATCTACATTATGGATACGCCCAGGGTCTTTGCCAGCATTATCGCCTGCTCTCTATTGGGACTCTCGTTTGTCGGCATGATCACCTGGGTTGAAAAAAAGACCATCGCTTGGCATATCTCTGAAGAGAGGAGGTGATTTACGATTCATGGTTTGGTAGGGAACGGTTTTAGACCGTTCCCCCTACCGATGTGCTTTGCTCTATACGATGTTCAACGAAAGGAGGAGGAGAAAAGGATGAAAAGATTCTTGTTATATTTTATGTTGTTATCGGTCATCAGTCTGCCCTGTTATGCCATAGGCCAAGAAAAGGAAGCCATTGTCCATGAAGCCTGGTTTGTTCATATGGAATCAGCAGGAGGCTGGGTAGCCGTGGATAAGGGCTTTTACGGAAAGGTGAAAGTAAAAGAGGTTCAGGGAGGACCTGGGGTCTCTCCGATTCAAAAGGTGGTTGCTGCGGTGAGAGCCGGGAATATCGCTTTTGGGAATGACTATCCAGAAAATATCATCCGAACGCGGGAAAAGGAAGGAATCGATCTCGTCGCCCTGAGCGTCGATTTTCAAACCAGTGCTATGAGGATGATCAGCTGGAAGCCCATCAAATCATCCAAAGACATCAAAGGAGACTTTGGCATTTGGATTGGGTATGATGCCAAAGCCAAATGCGCGGTCGGTAAAGGGTGGGAAAAACAGTTTACGATTCAAAATCAGGGCGGGGATATCAAACCCTGGTTAGCCGGGACCTGGCCCATCGCCTCTGCAATGACTTATAATGAATTGATCACCGCCCAGCGAGAAATGAAGAAAATGGGAAAAACATTTTATACCAACGACTATAAAGATCTGGGAATTGATTGGATGGACAATGTCCTTTTCACCACTGAAGAGGTCATCAAAAAATATCCGGATGTTGTCCAAGCTGTGGTGACGGGGAGGTATAAAGGATTCCAATGGGCTCTTGAAAATTCCAAAGAGACTTTTGAAATATTGAAAAAGATCAATGAGGGTCTCGACTTCGCTCACGAAATGGATGCCGTAGCTCCGATGAAGGCTTTAATGATCACTCCTGATACCAAAAAAAATGGGTTGGGTTATATCCTTCCCAAGAAATGGGAAAATGTAACCAAGGATATGTTTAAGGCCGGGCTCTTGGAAAAGATGCCCGATGTGAAAAAATTCTATACAGAAAAATTTCCAAGTGGGGTCATGCCAAAATAGTTAAATTCGAAACACGAAATCCGAAGTCCCGTGAAAGTGTGAGGCGCAAGTCGTAAGTGGTTTATTATGGTGCTGCTGTTATGCTGTTTTGCCGTGTTGCCGTTAAATCCAAAACCATAGCACTGCAACACCGCAATACCGCACCACAAAATTCGAATTTTTCCAAAAGCAGGAGACGCTGAATGCCTGAACGTACCTTTCTCGAAAACGTGGGGAACCCTTTCAGCATCAATGCGATTGGAAACACCAAGGCATGGGAGGTGAACCATCTCCATAATGATTCGAACATTCCTCCTTTGATTTATGTAATCGAAACCGATGTGGCTCAACAATTTCTCCTCGGAAGAGGGGTGAGTGGTCGGCCCAAATTCAATATGATCCGCTACATTGCTAAATCATTCACTGAATTATTTCTTGAACAACTCAACGGGAAAGAATTATCTCAATACATCATTCTCAGGGGCGCCTACCCTTTTGATCTCCAGTATGCATTCGGGTACGTCCCCCCCTATGACCGCCTGCTCCTTCCAACGGGTTTTATCAAGCTCCAGAGGGTTCTCAACCAGAAAGGCACAGACTGGGAGATCCACGCGCAAAGCTTCATCGGGAACTATCAGGGAGATATCTGGCTGATCCCGGATACCGCCATTGCCTCGGGTTCAACGATCGCTTACTTTTTGAGACATGCTTTTAGCCACTATCTGCCAAAACAAGTCTATGTCATTACGGCATGTGGTAGCCTGGAAGGGATACAGCGAATTTATCAAGAATGTTTGAAGAAGAATGTCGAATTAATCCCTGTTTTCTCCCAATGCATCTTTGAGGTTTCGAAGAAGGGAAACCTTCCGGGACTTCCGCTCACCGACCTCTCCGTGGTCAGTCTTGGGTCCATTACAACCAATGAATTCTATGAAAAGGCTTTTCGTCGCTACCAGGGGACCCGGATGTGCTGTGTGGGTGATATCGGGGAGAGCTTAGAAGACCCGTTACAATACTCCCTCCATACCCTCTGGGAAATGCAAACTCTGGGAATGGATCCAAAAAAGGAAGATTGGGGTGTCTGGACGGTTGATGTTCGGGAAAAAGGTTTTCAGAAGAATGTCCAAGAATTTAACCCGGCCCTTGCTGAATATTTTAAAGGGATATGGGAATAATTGAAGACCGTGCAGCGCCCTCACTGATTGCCTGTCTGCGGTAGGCAGGAGGTCGATCCAAGACGCTATCGGCAATGCTTGCCTGCCGGTAGTCAGGAATGCCGACGCTACAATTTAAAGGGAAAAAATTGATGCCTCCAGAAGCAACCCCTCCGATTTCCATCCGTTTGGTCAATGTGAAGAAACATTTTAAAGACCGGGACGTAGAGGCCCTGGGGGGGGTTAACTTGGAGGTCGCCCGGGGCGAGTTTATCTCCCTGATCGGTCCATCCGGATCGGGGAAGAGCACGCTTCTCGAACTTCTTGGAGATATTGGCGATGAGGGAGGGGCTACGGAGGGGAAAATTCTGATAGAAGAAAAAACGCCGCAAGAATTGAGGAGATCAAGAGGATATGGAATCGTCTTTCAAGATTCCACCCTTTTCCCATGGTATCGTGTATTTGAAAATTGCCTTTTGCCCTTTCGGATAGCAAAAAGTGAACTTCCAAAAAAAGAACAGGCGAAACGAATTGAGTCATTATTGGAAATGGTAGGCTTGGACAGGAAATTCTGGCCCTATTATCCCAAGGAACTCTCCGGAGGAATGCAACAAAGGGTAGCGATTGTCAGAGCCCTCGCTTTGGATCCTCCTCTCCTTTTAATGGACGAACCTTTCGGAGCTTTGGATGATCTCACTCGAAAATCGATGCAGATGCTTCTGCTCGATATTTGGTCCAAGACCAGAAATACCATCATCATGGTGACTCATTCGATTTCTGAAGCCTGCTTCATGTCAGATCGAGTGGTTGTCCTTTCTCACCGACCCGGCCGTATTGTTCGATTGATCCCAATCCCCCTGGATAGACCACGGGAACGGTCCATGACAGAGACCAAGGCATTTGCAAGGATTTGCGGGATGGTGAGGGAGGCATTGGGGTCGGGAGGAGGATGGGAAGAGGACACTTCGATCAAAGATTAAAAATGGTTGTGACGCCATTCAGGAAACAGAATAAAAGGGTTCGCACATCGGCGAACCCAATTTTACTTGGGTACGTGGACCTCATACAAACACAATAAATGATTTGTCTTTCCGAGGAGCATGGCGACGAAGCAATCCCATGAAAAACGAGATTGCCGCGCCCATCGGGCTCGCAATGACAACGTGCGATGTTAAAATATTTAATGCGTTTGTATTAATCTTACCGAATGGTTCCTATGTAATGGGCAGTGAGCTGGCGCTCCCGGACGCTGGGATTGGAATAATCGGGAAGAAGCATCGGAGCCACTCGATCGGTCATGATGCCTGCTTCTTCTAACTCCTTGTGGTATCTCCGGACATGGTCCAAGTTCAATTTTCCATCTTTAGCCTTCTCTTTCGCATAGAGCGACGCACTGACCCCTGCAATCCTGCCGAAGACCGTGACATCAAGAAGTGAATTCCCCATTAAGCGGTTTTCACCGTGGACCCCACCCGAAACCTCGCCGGCAGCAAAAAATCCTGGGAGGGATGTTTCGCAACGGCTGTTATATTCCAAACCCCCATTCTGGTAATGAAGGGTGGGATAAACCAGCATAGGCTCCTTTGAAATATCGATTCCAAATCGCTTAAACAAAATAAATTTGCCCGGGAACTCTCTCTTCACCGCCCCTTCTCCCATAAGGATATCGATCATCGGAGAATCCAACCAAATGCCCACCTTACCCGTAGGGGTCGGGATCCCCTTCCCGACCTCATCACATTCTCTGATAAAAGAAGCTGACTCCACATCTCTCGGTTCCCGTTCGTTGACGAATTGTTCTCCTTCAATGTTGAGGACATTGGCTCCTGCTCCCCTAAACTTCTCTGTAATCAGAAGGCCCTCTGCTTGCTCGGGAAAAACTGCGCCCGTTGGGTGATACTGAACAGTATGGAGGAAACATAATTTTATGCCGGCTCGGTACCCCATGATAAGTCCGTCTCCGGTGGCACCGTAATGGTTCGTCGTCATGAATCCCTGGATATGAAGCCTTCCTGACCCCCCTGTGGCCATGACCACTGCTTTTGCCTTAACGATGAAGTACTCCTCGGTCTCCAGATTATAAAGAACCGCTCCCGCACAGTGGCCATGTTCATTCAAGATCAACTCTACTGCCGGAGAAAATTCAAGAACCTTAATATGCCCTGCACGGTTTCTCGCTTCATCTCTTAGGGTTCTCATGATCTCGGCGCCCGTGATATCGGCCGCATAATGCATTCTTTTCCGGCAAGTTCCCCCACCATGGAGAGACCTGAGTTGTCCCTCCGGAAATTTTGTGAACATACAGCCAAGGGTCTCTAACCAGCTGAGGACTTTTGGAGCTTCTGTCACAAGGGTATAAGCCAGATCCGGAGTATTTTTAAAATGACCTCCTCCGAGGACATCGAGATAATGGTAATAAGGGGAATCCTTCATTCCTTTTGT
>Ga0068714_10001590_pt1 | contig 32446 bp, 25 predicted proteins | sample MTBNYHSulfiMetaG_FD_62988 | JGI IMG/M metagenome (GOLD analysis project Ga0068714, IMG submission 62988) | Enrichment culture microbial communities from rom New York Harbor, USA that are MTBE-degrading - MTBE-NYH (New York Harbor Sulfidogenic)... | ecosystem: Environmental > Aquatic > Marine >...
GCGTGGTGGCGACGGTAATGAGCAACCAGGCTCTTGAGGAACATCTTGGAAAAGAGGGGATAAAGGTAACTCGATGCCCCGTAGGCGACAGATATGTACTTGAAGCGATGAGGTCTACGGATTCCCGACTGGGCGGGGAACAGTCCGGGCATATTATTGCCAGCGATTTCTATTCAACCGGCGACGGGCTTTGTTCGGCCCTTCTCTTTCTTTCCGCTTGCTCCAGGCTTGGGGAGGATGTTGACACCCTTGTTGACAGGTTTGGAAGATACCCGCAGATCCTCAGGAACTTCCATTGCATCGATAAGGAAAATTTCCTCAACAGGCCCGGCGTGGAGAATGCCATTGAAAAGGCTTCCCGGGAGCTTGGCCCTTCAGGAAGAGTCCTGGTGCGTCCTTCGGGAACAGAGCCCCTGGTACGGGTGCTAGTGGAGGCAAAGGACAATGCCACCCTCGGCGCCGTTTCGGAAAGCCTGTTCATCGCTATCAAGAATGCAGGCAAGCTCAACCCCGACGAGACCAAAAGGGAGGTTAATGCCTGATGGATAGGCTCCCGGTGCAAAAATGCCTTTTCCCGGTAGCAGGAATGGGAACCAGGTTCCTTCCGGCCACAAAAGAGATACCCAAGGAGATGCTACCCCTGATCGACAGACCTCTTATACACTACGGTGTGGAGGAAGCGGTCGAGTCAGGCTGCAGGGAGATAGTCTTCGTAACAGGAAGAGGTAAAAGGGCCATCGAGGATTACTTTGACAGGTCTATCGAACTGGAGCAGATGCTTCTCGAGAAGGGGAAACCCGAGTTGGCTGAAATGGTAAGAGCCGTGAGCGAGCTGGCGGACTTTGCCTATGTTCGGCAGCCTGAGCCCCTGGGGCTGGGACACGCCGTACTTTGCGGGGAGTCCTTCTGCCGGGGAGGTTACTTCGGCGTAGTACTCCCAGATGATGTTATGATAGCCTCTCCGGAACACCCCCCCGTGCTGGCGCAGCTGATAGGGGTCCATTTGCGGATGGGTGGTTCCGTGGTCGCCCTTGAGGAAGTTCCCGCTGGTGAAACATTCAGGTATGGCATTATCAAAGGGTCCCAGGTCGAAGAAGGGCTGTTCCGTATCGAGGATCTTGTCGAAAAGCCTGAAAAAGGGGAGGAACCCAGCCGATACGCGGTAATGGGCAGGTACGTGCTGTCGCCGGGAATATTCCGGCACCTGAAGGACTCGCAAAAGGGGGCGGGGGGAGAGATACAGCTCACGGATGCCATTAGATCCCTTTCAGAGGAAGAACCTGTCTGGGGTCTTATGTATAAGGGCCAGAGGTTTGACTGCGGTACCGCTGAAAGCTGGCTGAAAGCGACACTGGATATGGCCTTGAGGCGCGAGGACCTGAGGGGAATAGTAGTTGGCGAGATCCAGAGCTTCGGGCTTGCCAGGGGGTGAGGAAATGGCCTGATGATAAGGAAGTGGCGTAATTCTGAGCGCCAGAACTGGAAGAGATCCAGTTGACGAGGTCCGGGGAGTATCGATTTTTCGGCGGATGCCCCGGTGGCCGGAACGGAAAGGCCAAAAAGTCGCCCCACAAAACCGGGGAGTGATCTTCGGGACAAAAGGAGCGGCAGCCGTTCGTTGTCATGGATGAAAGGCGGTGCCCATACAAAAATGTGTGGGATTGTTGGTTATGTTGGCAGCAGGAATGCCTCGAAGGTTCTGATCGACGGACTCAAGAGGCTTGAATACCGCGGGTATGACTCAGCAGGACTTGCCCTCAGGACGGGAGAAGGGCTGTTGATCCTCAAGGAGGTCGGAAAAGTCGCAGACCTCGAGAGGATGCTGGAAGAAAGCCCGTCCGGATCAACCCAGGGCATAGGGCACACCAGGTGGGCTACTCATGGCGGAGTGACACAGGTCAACGCTCATCCTCACAGGGATGGAAGCGGCAAGTTTGCCCTTGTTCACAACGGTATCATCGAGAACTTCATGGAGATAAAGGAAGATCTGGAACGGGAGGGTGTGGTGTTCCTCTCCGAGACGGATACCGAGGCGATAGTTCACCTTATTGCCACTTCTTATTCCCAGACAGGAGACATTCTGGCTACCCTTGTTTCCCTGCAGAAAAAACTCAGGGGCTCCTTCGCCCTTGTGGTGATGCAGCAGGACCTCCCCGACAGGATCTTTTGCGTTAGAAAGGGATCCCCCCTGGTTCTGGGCGCGGGGGATGGTGAATCCTTCTGCGCTTCCGATGTCCCGGCTTTTCTGCCCTACACCAGGAAGATCCAGTACCTTGAAGAGGGAGATATTGCCGAGATATCAATGGAAGGGATAAGGATCTGGGATGAGAACGGATGTCCCGTGGACAAACCGGTCATAACCGTAGACTGGGATGTCTCCATGACGGAAAAATCCGGTTTCTCCCACTTCATGCTCAAGGAGATCCACGAACAGGGCATGGTCCTTCGCTCTACGCTAAAAGGGAGGGTCCAGGATGGGAGGACCTCCGTTGACCAGGAACTGGGATGGGATACGGAGATGACCTCCAGGTGGGACAAAGTCCATATAGTGGCCTGCGGCACTTCCTATTACTCTGCCCTGGTTGCTGAAAGGGTCCTTGAAAAATGGACAGATCTTGAGATCAAAGTCGACATAGCTTCGGAATACAGGTACAGACACATCAAGTGTGATCCTTCGACTTTGGCCATCTTCGTATCCCAGTCCGGAGAGACCGCCGACACTTTGGCCGCACAGAGGAAAGCAAGGGCAGACGGAGCCCATTGTCTTGCGATCACAAATGTAAGGGGTTCTACCCTGGCGAGAGAGGTCCACAGCGTGATGCTTCTGAAGGCCGGTCCTGAGATTGGCGTTGCGGCGACCAAGACCTTTACCGGTCAGATGGCGGCCCTTTTCCTGGTCGCCCTTCAGTTGGGAAGGCTCAGGGGCACCCTCGCTCCTGACGAGGAAGAACGCCTTATCAATGAACTGATCAATATTCCTTACAAGGTAGAACTTCTTCTCGAGAGGGAGCAGGAGATCAAAGATCTTGCCCTTAAGTATGCGGACAAGAGCAACTTCCTTTTCATAGGCAGGGGAATATCATTCCCGATCGCTCTGGAAGGGGCGCTGAAACTGAAAGAGATATCCTACATCCACGCCGAGGCCTACGCCGCCGGTGAGATGAAGCACGGTCCCATAGCCCTGCTTGAACCGGAAGTACCTGTTCTTGCCGTTATCCCGAGGGATGCCCTTTACGAGAAGACACTTTCGAATATTCAGGAGGCCAAGGCACGGAACGCTCCACTGATAGCAGTCTGCACAGAGGGGGATACACTTATCCCCAGGCATGTGGGGTCAGTCATTGAAATTCCGTGGACCGACGAGGAGTTTACCCCTTTTCTGACGGTTGTGCCTCTCCAGTTCCTGGCGTTCCATATAGCCCTTCTCAAGGGGAGGGAGATAGATCAACCCAGGAACCTGGCGAAAAGCGTTACAGTCGAATAGTCAGCGTGATGCGGGGGGCGGCTGGTCAAGGCCGTCCCCTTGCGGTTCCCGGGTAAAGGGGTAGTAAATACGGAGATGGGTTATGTTCTCAAGTGCATGGTCCTGCCTCCCGGAAAAGGAGGGCATCCTGACCCAGGGACCTCCATTCATCCTTACCAGGACAAGAGGTTTGCGGCCGTAGGTCGCCCAGAGGTCCCACAATTTTTCTCCCCTGGCAGGCCCGGGGAGCAGCCCCCCTGAAAAGAGCGGTCCTGATCCTTTAAGGTCTGTCCCTCCCCCTGCGGGGCCTACGATCATCCATTGGGTCATCTTCCAGGAACCCAGCATCTCTTTTGAAAAAGCATGCTCCAGGGGAATTATCTGGAATCCTCCCACCAGCCCTTCCGGAGAGGTGCAGATGTCAATGACGCCCGGATGGTTTGCCCGGATCCTTCCAGTATCCTGAAAGATGGTCCCGTCAAAGCGTCCGGTCCCTGCGATCGGCCTGATAACCCTTCCTGTCAGGACTGGCCCGTAACTGTACCATGCCGTGACCCTTCCTCCAGGGCGATTCTCTATCTCAAGGAAATAGGGGTTGTCTGAGGGTTCTACGATGATCTTCAGCGTCGTCCCCTCCTGCGGGGGGGCTTCCCGGCCGGCAGAGGTGCCGTTGCTGTTTTCCACCATGACCCTGCTTCCCACTGGCGGCGCCCAGCTTCCGAAGATCCCCCGCCCGGCCATCATATCCGTCACTACTGCAGCACCAGGTCCGGCAGCAGGCGCGACTGTTTCCCCGGGGAGAATGCTCATTGTCCTCCCTTTTCCATTTTCGACAGAAACAAGGATGTGGATAGCATTCACAGCGCTGGCGACTACGGTCATTTCCTTTCCCCATGCCGAAGCCGTGAAGCTGGGCCACCTTGTGTTTTCAGGGAGGGCTTTCACTTTGCCGATGATCATCACGGGCTCACCCGCCCTCTCGACAGCAATGTCCCCGCCTGGGAGGAATTCCACGGAAATAACGTAGGGTTCGTCAAGAACACTGCTCTCGCCGGCCTGGACAAAGATCAGAAGAATTGCTGCGGCAAGGACCACAGTATGAAGTAGATGTGCCAGCTGTCCCCGATATGCGGATGGTCCTCCAGATCGGACTGATGATCGCGTCTGGTCAGTTCTCATGGTCAGACCCCCGGTGGGACTCCGGAAAGTTTTCCGAAGCCGAATTTCTGGAGCGAACCAATATCAAGGCTATTATCAACGCAGGTATCAGGGGGGCAACTGCGATCCAGGGTGGGGCGACTGCAAGAAGGGAGGATGAGGAGGCTGAAAGGAAAAGGATCATCGATAACCAGAAGAGCCTGTGCCAGAGCCCTCTCCCCTGACGGGCGGCCATTACCCCCGACCCCATGGAAGCGATGAAGAAGAGGGCGGTAAAGGCAAGAGAGATCCGGTACATTTTCAGTTGACGGGCACCTGTTTTGCAGGATATTCGATGGAGTCGCACTCTTTCCTGCAGAAGCCGCATGTCCCGTAGCAGTAAACCTGGACGCATTCGACGCTTTCGGGGGAGGAATCAGCAATTTTCTCAAATATGGTCGGATCAAGGGTCAGGTCTGAAACAGCACCGCATTTTTTGCACCTGAAGTGGGCGTGGGGTTCCGGGTTGGGGTCGAAGAAAACCCTGTGTTCGTCTATGGTAAGGATCTGAAGCAGACCGGCTTCCTGAAGGATCTGGGCTGTGCTGTAGATAGTCGCGAAGGATATTGTAGGATATGACCTTTTCATTTCCCTGAATATCTTTTCTGCTGAGGGGTGGTCTTTCCTGTCCTTCAGAAGCTTGAGTATGGCTATTCTCTGGGATGTTATCTTGAGTCCCTTGTTCCTGATCCTTTCAATTCCTTCTTCTATGGTCCACATGCTTCCGGAGCCTCCATGTCCATATGGTTTTTGAAAGAACTTCAGTAAATATCTTTCATGCAATGTACTATATCACATCTGTAACAATGCTGTTCTTTTTCAATGCCTTGACACCTTTCCCCCTGGAGAGGCTATAATTGCGGGGCTCGGGAGTTGGGGTGTAGCCAAGCTGGCAAGGCGGCGGACTTTGGATCCGTGATCGCTGGTTCGAATCCAGCCACCCCAGCCAGTCGACTATCCCAGGGGAAGCAGGGGGCTTCCCCTGTAATGCTTTGGGTTTATGCTGGTCGAGGTCTTTCCGCGTGATAAAATCATGATAAGCTCTTTACGGGAGGGGTCGCCATGACGGAACAGGGAACAGGAGTCCTGATCCTGGCTGCGGGTAAGGGAACACGCATGAAGAGCGAAACTCCCAAGGTCCTTATCCGGCTTATGGAAGAACCAATTCTTTACTACCCGATGAATTCAACCGATTCTCCGGATTTCTCCGGGAGGGCAGTTGTAGTAGGCCACGGGAGCGATATTGTTTCCCGATACCTCGAGGTGGCATGGCCTGGAGCAGAGGTGGTTGTCCAGGAGGAACAGCTTGGGACCGGTCATGCCGTAATAACAGCCCGGGAATGGGTTTCCAGGTTTGAGCATGTTATGGTCATTCCTGGCGATGTGCCCCTTATTAGCAGGGAAACACTGCAGGAGTTGAACTCAAGACACCTGGAGAAAGGGAACGATTGTTCGTTCCTTGTCTTTGAACCTGTCGATCCGACCGGATACGGCCGTGTCCTTGATACTGATCGGGGTTTCAGGATAGTTGAGGAGAAAGACGCCATGGAGCACGAAAAAAAATGCTGCCGGGTCAACAGCGGGGTATACGTATTCCGGACCGTGCCCCTTCTGGAGCAGTTGGAGAATATCGGAATTGAAAACTCCCAGGGGGAGTATTACCTGACCGATGTTATACACGGCCTTTGTAACGAGGGGAAAAAGGTAGGGATGATCATCTGTCCCGACCCAGACGAGATAGAAGGCGTAAATGACCCCCTTCAACTGGACCGGGTCTCCAGGATACTGAGGAGAAGGATACTGAACCGGCATATGGAGAACGGTCTGAAGTGCGTTGATTCAGAGACAGTCTGGATCGGCCCCGGGGTAACCGTAGGATACGATGTCACAATCGACCCCTTTGTACAGGTATGGGGCAATTCTTCCATCGGCAGTTGTTCCAGACTGGGGAGTTTCTCTATTGTCAGGAACAGCATTATCGGGGAGAATGTCCATCTGTTGGGTCACGTGGTGCTGGATGACAGCATGGTCAGGGATAATGCCCTAGTCGGTCCATACACGTTCGTCCGGGACGGATCCGAGATAGGGGAAGGCGCATTTGCAGGGAAATTTGTCGAGATCAAGAAGAGTTACATAGGGGACGGGGCCAAAGTTCCCCACCTCTCCTACATTGGGGATGCCACTGTCGGGAGGGGGAGCAACATCGGGGCGGGAACGATAACTTGCAACTTCGACGGTGAAAAGAAGAATCCCACCCGTATCGGCGAAGGGTGTTTTATTGGAAGCGATACTATGCTTGTCGCTCCAGTTACTCTCGGTGACCATGCCTGTACAGCGGCAGGTTCTGTTATCACCAGCGATGTTCCGGCCGGGAGCCTTGCAGTAGGAAGGACCAGGCAGAGGAATATCGAGGGGTGGGTTCACCGGCGCAGGAAGCCCGATGAGGGAGGAGAATGAGGGTGGCCTCAAAATTACGGGAACTCAAGATCTTTTCGGGCAGTGCACACCCACAATTCACGAGATCCATTTGCGAGAATCTCGGGGTGGGAGTAGCTACCGCCAATCTTTTCCGTTTTTCCGACGGGGAGATAGGCGTATCGGTGGAGGAGAGTGTAAGAGGGGCCGATGTATATGTGGTCCAACCCACGTGTAACCCTGTGAACGAGAATATAATGGAACTTCTGATCATGATCGATGTCATGCGCCGTGCTTCCGCCTACAGGGTAAACGTTGTCACACCCTACTTCGGATACGCCAGGCAGGACCGAAAGACCAAGGCCCGTGAGCCCATAACCGCAAAGCTTGTCGCCAACCTTATCGAAAAATCCGGGGCCGGAAGGGTCCTGGCAGCTGACCTTCACGCAGGTCAGATACAGGGGTTCTTCGACATCCCCGTTGACCATCTCACCGGGATACCCCTTCTGGCAGCCTACTTCCGGGATTCGCTGAAGAAGGATCTTGACGAGGAAAGGATAGTAGTAATATCCCCCGATATAGGAGGCGTAGTGAGGGCAAGGCGTTTTGCCGTGCATCTGAATGCGGACCTCGCCATTGTTGATAAAAGGCGTTCCCATGAGGTCGCCAACTTCAGCGAGGTCATGGAGATCATAGGGGATGTCAAGGGCAAAACGGCCATTCTTGTCGACGATATCATAGATACTGCAGGCACCATGGTACAGGCTGCCGAAGCACTGATAACCCGGGGGGCCAAAAAGGTATATGCCTGTGCCACCCACGGGGTGCTTTCAGGACCTGCAATAGAGAGGATCGAACGATCACCCATTCATCAGGTGGTGCTTACAAACACTATTCCCCTGCCTGAGGAGAAACAGATAGACAAGATCAGCGTTTTGTCGATAGCACCGCTTTTCGCAGAGGCCATTAGCAGGATTCATTCCGATCATTCCGTGAGCATTCTTTTCAGGTAGATCGCTGCAACCTCTGTTCAATATCATCTAGGAGGGAGTTTCATGGACAAGAGTACAAGGATCAAACTCGAAACAAGAGAGATCACCGGCAAGCAGCACTGTAAAAAGATCAGGAAGGAGGGCAAGATCCCGGGCGTACTTTACGGGCCGGGTTATCCAGGGTCTTTACCGTTCTACGTGACTGCCCAGAGCATAGCTCCTATTGCCAGATCCGGGCGTTGGGAGACCGCAAGGATAGATATTGAAACACCGGGGGGCAAGAAAGAACTCTGTCTCATGAGGGATCTTCAAAAAGATCCCCTTACGGGAAATATCCTCCACCTGGATCTTCTTCAGCTGAAGAAAGGGCACAAAGTCTCCGTCAACGTCCCGGTCGAGATCACCGGAAGGGAAAAGTGTGTGGGAATCAAACATGGCGGAGTTTTCGAACAGCTTATCCACGAAGTCGAGATGGAAGTACTCCCGCGGGAGATCCCGGATTCCATCGTGATCGATATTTCATCCCTTGCCGTTGAAGGGACAGTCCGTATCGCGGATGTGGATCTTCCCGAAAGCGCCGTGATAACTTTTGCGCCGGAAGAAGTAATAGTTGCAATAGCTCACGCAAGGGTCGAGGCCGAAGCCCCTGTCGGAGAAGGGGAGGAGGGGACCACCGAAGTGGAAGTGGTCGCCAAGGGCAAGGCAAAGGGAGAAGAGGAGGAGTAATTCTTTTTGAAACTGGTTGTCGGGCTCGGCAATCCAGGGGTCAGATATGCCTGGACAAGGCACAACGCCGGCTGGCATGTGCTTGACCTTCTTCGTGAAAGATTAAGTTCTCGCGAGAGATCCCGGTCCCTGGAGTCTATCCTCTGGGGACCAAGTTCTGTATCAGGTGAGCAGGTATTCCTGCTGAAACCGATGACCTACATGAACCTCAGCGGTGTTGCCGTAAAGAGGGCGTTCCACTCCCTTGACCTTGGGCTGGATGACATTCTGGTCATATACGACGATATTGCCCTCCCCTTAGGCCGTATCCGCCTGCGGGCCAAGGGTTCGGCAGGAGGGCATAAAGGCATGATCTCCATAATCGCCCACCTGGGATCCCTGGAATTTCCGAGGCTGAGGATCGGCATTGAGGGTGAGGATCCCCGCCGGGACTTGTCAGATTATGTTACCGGACCCTTTTCCCCTTCTGAAATGGCTGCCCTGCCAGGAATATGTGAAAGGGGGGCGGATGTGGTGCTCCTATGGATATCACGCGGCATTGAAGAGGCGATGAGGCAGGCCAATTCATCCCCTGGAGGGGAAGGTTGATCGTGAGTCCCGGAGAGGATCCGGAAAAAACCCCTTCCGCCAACAAGTCCATGAATAGTTTGAAGAGCGATCTGCCCGAAACTGCGAGGTCATTGAAAGACGTAGATACGACACTTTTTTCCCCTGTCCTGCACCTTCCTTCGGGACCTTCCTCATGGTGCTGGCTTCTCCGGGAAGAAGAAGGTCCGGTCCTGGCGATAGTGCCTGATCAGCAGAGGATGACAGAATTCGTTTCGGACTGGCAAACGCTTTTCCCTGAAAGGGATCTTCTTGTCCTGTCTGAAATACCCCTCACTCACGACCTTTTTGCAAGCGAGGCGCTTAGAATAGAAAGAGGACATACGGCAACTGCCTGGAAGGAGAAGGGCGGCTGTATCGTTGCTACCCCTCCGGGCGTCCTGGCCCCAGTCCTTGTTTCCTCTGGGAGCGTTGACGTTTTTCCCGGGGGGAAACTGGGCAGGGACTATTTCCTGGAATGGGCTGCCCGTTCGGGGTACAGGCGTTCAGACCTGGTATGGCAGGAGGGGCAATTCGTAAGCCGCGGAAGTATAGTTGATATCTTTGACCCCTCTTATCGTTACCCCCTGAGGATAGAGTTCTTCGACGACAATATCGAGAGTATTCACCTTTTCAACCCGGAAAACCAGAGAAGCATTTCCCCTCTCGGGGCTACAAAGCTCCTTTCGCTTTCTGGGGGCATCGGAAGCAAGTTTATTGAAATGATACCTGCCGGAACGAAGGTGGTCTTTTTCGAACCATCCGGACTTGATCGTTCGGCAGAAGCCTACAGCTGGATATGGGACAGGATGGCATCCGAGACAGGGCAGCCCCCTTTGACCTCATGGGATAATATCAAGTCTCAGCTCAGGGATTTCAGCAACTACTCTGTAACAAGGGCTCTCCCCGGGACCGATATCCGGGTGCCTGTAATGGAGCTGCCTTCTTTCAGAGGCAAACTGGAAGCAGCAGAATCCCTCATGCGTGGCTGGCTTGCCGATGGCCTCAGGGTAAAGGTTTTCTCCTCCAGCCCATTGCTCAGGGAATGGGCTGGGAAAATGGAAGTCCGGGCAGAGGAAGGCTCTCTCTCCAGAGGTTTTGTGGACAGGGGAGAGAGGATCGTTTTCCTCTCCGACAGTGACCTGGTGGGGATCACTCCCGTTTCCAGGGGGGGAAGGATCACCCGGGTCCCTCCGAGGGAATGGGAGGACAGGATAGGTGAGCTCGATTACGTTATTCACGAGGATTACGGGGTAGCAAGGAACCTCGGGATAGAGCGCGTTACATCGGACGGAATGGATCGTGACTGTCTTGTTCTGCTCTTTGCCGAAAACAGGAGGCTCCTCCTCCCTCTGGTCCAGCTCTATAAGATCACACCGTTCCCGGCTCTTTCCGGTGATGAACCAGACCTTGACAGCCTGAGGGGAAACGCCTGGAGAAAAGCATCCGCCAAGGCCAGGGAGAAGGCCAGGGAGACGGCAAGACAACTGATGGCCCTGTATGCCGCCCGGGAGACCAGCAGGAAAGAACCGTTCCAGCCCGATGGGGAATTACTCGAACGGTTCGAAAGGGGTTTCCTGTTCCAGGAGACAGCCGATCAGATTTCATCGGTTCTTGCAATTAAAAAAGATATGGAGGACCCCCTGCCGATGGATCGCCTTCTCGTCGGGGATGTAGGTTTCGGGAAAACAGAAGTTGCCTTCAGGGCTGCCGTGAAAGCTGCCGAGGGCGGAAGGCAGACAGCATTTCTGGTTCCCACGACATTACTTGCAGTTCAGCACTTTGAATCTTTTTCAGGCAGGATAGCAGGCCTGCCCATACGTGCGGAAGCCCTTTCCCGTTTTGTTCCCAGAAAGAGGCAGGAGGAGATAAGGAAAGAGATATCGGAGGGGCTCGTCGATGTGGTTTTCGGGACACACCGGCTGCTGCAGGGTGATATCACTTTCCGGAGGCTTGGTCTGATCATAATAGACGAGGAGCACCGCTTCGGGGTCCTTCACAAGGAGCGACTGAAAAGGCTGGATCCGGCCATCGATGTACTCAGTATATCTGCGACCCCGATCCCCAGAACACTTCACATGGCTCTCGGAGGGATCAGCAACATATCAATGATAACCTCCCCGCCTCACCGAAGGCAGCCCGTAATGACTTTTGTGGGGCCCTGGCGTGACGACATTTTCAGGGAAGCCATAATGAGGGAAAAGGCCAGGGGCGGTCAGGTCTTCTTTGTCCATAATCGCATAGAGACCATTGATGCCGTAGCTGAAAGGATCAGAGCTCTTTTCCCGGATATCAGGGTCGATGTTGTCCACGGGCGTATGGAAGAAAAGAAACTCGAGGAGGCCATGATCAAGTTCGTCCGCAGGGATACCGAAATACTGGTATGTACCACGATTATTGAAAGCGGGCTTGACCTACCCGGTGCCAATACTCTTATAGTTGACAATGCCCAGGATCTTGGACTGGCCCAGATGTACCAGCTCAGGGGCAGGGTCGGCAGGAGGGAAGAACAGGCTTTTGCATTTTTCTTCTATCCCCATGACAGAACTGTACCTCCAGAAGCGGTTGAAAGACTTGAGGCCATAGCTGAGATGAACGATCTGGGCGGAGGTTTTGCCCTGGCGAAGAGGGATATGGAGATACGCGGCGGGGGGCAGATAATAGGCACAAGGCAGCATGGGCATGTTGAGCGGATAGGTTATCAAACCTACTTCAAAATCCTAGAAGAGGAGATCTCTGCCGAGGCGGGCAAGACCGCTTCGCCCGCGGTGAGGATGGAGATCCGCCTCCCGGTTGTCCTGCCAAGCTCCTATGTCCCTCAATCGAGTGTCAGGATCGCCCTTTTCAGGAGGCTCTTAAGGATCGATAACATCGAGGAAGCTTCCGAACTCGAAAACGAGATCAGGGAACGTTTCGGTCCAGTACCTCAGTCGGTGTCTTTCATGATCGATTCCGCCAAGGTGAGATCCCTGGGGAATGTACATGGGTTACAATACGTCCGTTGTTCCCTGAAAGATACCCAGGTCGGCGGTGGCCCGGCAAATCTTGAGGCGGTTGGCCGGGACCTGCGTGGATGGATGGTCACTTCCCGGGGGGTACTGACCGGCCCAGGCGGTTACCGGGGAATGAGGGAACTTGCGGATGTTCTTGTCAGGATCACAAATAAGGGGTTTCCGGAGGAATGCAATGGATAACATCGATATGGTGAAGGATGAGGTCGAAAGGCTGCTTTCCATTATGAAAAAACTGAGAGAACCCGGTGGATGCCCATGGGACAGGGAGCAGGATCTTCTGTCGCTCCGGCCCTATATCCTTGAAGAGGCATATGAACTTGTCGATGCCATAGAGCATAATGATCCTTCATCCATATCCGAAGAATGCGGCGATCTGCTTCTTCAGGTAGTTTTTGTCGCCCGTATCTGCATGGAGGAGGGACTTTTCGAGTTGGCCGACTCAATCAGGGGGTTGAACGAAAAGCTCCTGAGGCGCCACCCCCATGTTTTCGGCAACGAAACTATAGATACCAGCTCAGGTGTCCGAAAGAACTGGGACATGATCAAGCAGGGTGAAAGACGCAGGAAAAGGGAGGATTCATCCCTTTTTGCAGGTATACCACCCAGCCTTCCGGCCCTTGTAAAATCCCGACAGATACAGGAAAGGGTCTCCAAGGTCGGGTTCGACTGGAAGGAAGGGGACCTTAAACCTCTAATGGACAAAGTTCAGGAAGAGATAGGCGAACTACAAGAAGCTTTGGCTTCATCTGACAGGGACCATATCGAAGAAGAGATGGGGGATATATTCTTCATCCTGGTAAACCTTTCCAGGCATCTTGGGATCGAGGCCGAATTCTGTCTTCAGGGAGCCAACAGGAAATTCGAGGAGCGGTTCAGGCTCATTGAAGAAGTCGTCGAACGGGGCGGCAGACCATGGTCTGATTATTCCCTTGAAGAGCTGGAGGTTCTCTGGGACAATGCGAAGAGAGAGAGATCTGTCGGGAAGGCCCGAAAAGAGATCCCTTCGGAGGTGACAAAATGAGCAGTAAGCGAGAGCAGAAAAGTTCGACCTCAAAAGCCGAAAAGCCCGTTGTGGAGAAACAGGGGGGAAGAAAGAGGGAGATCCTTCAAAGAAAGATAGGGATAACAGAGACAGCCCTGAGGGATGCACATCAGTCAATAATGGCGACAAGGCTCAGGACGGAGGATATGGTCCCCGTTGCCGAGCAGATGGATGATTTAGGCTATCACTCCCTGGAGGTCTGGGGAGGCGCCACGTTTGACACATGCATGCGTTTTCTGGACGAGGATCCCTGGGACCGGTTGAGAACCCTCAGAAAATGCTTTAAAAAGACCAGGCTGCAGATGCTCCTCAGAGGGCAGAACATAGTCGGTTACAGGCACTACGCCGATGATGTCGTCAGGGAGTTCGTTAAAAGAGCAGTAGGAAACGGCCTGGATATTATCCGCGTCTTTGACGCGCTCAACGACCTGAGGAACATGGAAGTTGCAGCCGACCAGGTAAAAAAGGAAGGTTCCCACCTTCAGATGTGCATATCCTTTACCATATCTCCGATGCATACTCTCGAAGCCTTTTCCGATATGTCCCTCAAAATGAAGAAAATGGGGGCAGATTCCATATGCATCAAGGACATGGCCGGTCTTCTTGGTCCCGTCGATGCCTACGAACTCGTTAAAGCTATCAAGAAGAAGACATCCCTGCCCGTCCAGGTCCACTCACATTACACCAGCGGGATGGCCTCCATGGCATATCATGCTGCAGTTCAGGCCGGGGCAGATGTGATAGACTGTGCCATTTCACCTTTCGCAATGGGGACAAGTCAACCTGCAACTGAGACCATGGTCGCGGCCCTTGCCGGAGGAGAGTTCGAGACAGGCATCAAACTGGAAAAACTGGTGCCCGTTTCCGCTTACTTCAAGGACCTCAGGGAGAAATACAGCAAACTGATCATGGGCCTGGAGGGCGTGGATATCAATGTCCTTATCTACCAGATACCGGGTGGCATGTACTCCAACCTTGTCAGCCAGCTTAACGAACAGAATTCCCTGGACAAACTTCAGGATGTGCTTAGAGAGGTGCCGAAAGTACGCAAAGAGATGGGATATCCCCCCCTTGTTACGCCGACGAGCCAACTTGTAGGAACCCAGGCGACCCTTAATGTTCTTATGGGCGAAAGATGGAAAATGGTATCCAAGGAAGTCAGGAACTACTTCATGGGCTATTACGGCACTCCTCCTGGACCACTTGACAAGGAGGTCCAGAAGAAAGTCATTGGCGACGAGAAACCTATTACCTGCCGGCCCGGTGAAGTTCTGGAACCGGAACTCCCGGGGGTATACGAGGCTATGGGACCCTGGATCATGCAGCCCGAGGATGCCTTGAGCTATGCACTGTTCCCTGCGGTGGCCAAGGATTTCCTGGTCAATAAGTTCGCAAGGGAGAACCTGCGAGATGTGGGTCTGGAACCTCTGGTAGAAGATGCAGCATATCCGCTTTAACTTATGATGAATGTGCTACTATTCCATGGTAGAGGCAAAGAGGACTGGATATATGATCGGGGGAATCATGATTGGACGTTGAAGAAAAAGCAAGGCTGGTGATCGAAAAGGATGTAAGACCCGCCCTTCAGGGGCATGGCGGCGACATAGAAATGGTCGGCTACGATAAGGATTCTTCCATCCTTACCGTCAGGCTGAAGGGGGCTTGCGGTGGTTGTCCCTTTGCCGCAGAAACACTCCGTTCACAGGTTGAAGCCGTGCTGAGGGAGGAAATCCCGGAGATAGAAAAGGTCGTCAGGGTTCAATGAATCACAAGAACAGCGTTAAATCTTTGGGAAGGGACCAGCACGGGCCTGGAACCGGCGCTGTTGACGCTGTCAACGAAGAGACTCTTTCCCGGTTGCTGGGTGCCAGGGACGAGAATCTCAGGCTGATAGAGGAACGTTATCCCGTAAGGCTTGCAGTCAGGGAACAGTCCATTTCCGTACAGGGTCCTGACCTCGACGTGGTCGAACTGGTATCAGGTCTTCTGAAACAGCTTGTGGGTATTGCCAGAAAAGGGCACGTCTTGAGACCGGCAGAAGTTACTTACGCGATGAACATTTTTGCCGAGCAGGGAGTCGTCGACCTGCTGCCAATGTATGAAGACGTGATATGCATCACCTACCGGGGCAAACCTGTTCGTCCCAGAACCAACGGGCAGAAACGATATATTGACGCCATCAGGAAAAATGACGTTCTTTTCGCTGTCGGTCCGGCTGGTACAGGCAAGACATACCTGGCGGTGGGTCTTGCGGTAGCGGCCCTCAAGGAGGGCAAGGTAAGCCGGGTTGTCCTTGTCCGCCCCGCAGTAGAGGCAGGGGAAAGCCTTGGCTACCTGCCGGGCGACCTGAGAGAAAAGGTCGAACCCTACCTGAGGCCTCTCTATGATGCCTTTTACGAAATGTTCTCTCCCGAGAGGTTCATGAAATACGTGGAGAAGAAAGTGATAGAGATAGCCCCCCTGGCCTATATGCGAGGAAGAACTCTTAATGACAGTTTTATAATTCTCGATGAAGCCCAGAACACTACTCCCGAACAGATGAAGATGTTCCTGACCAGACTGGGTTTCGGGTCCAGGGCGGTGGTCATAGGGGACATCACGCAGATAGACCTGCCGACGGGGAAGGAGTCAGGACTTAAGGTGGTCAGGAACATTCTCAAGGGGATCCCAGGGATAGATTTCATAGCCCTTGACAAGAATGATGTGGTCAGGCATGAAGTCGTCCAGAAAATAGTGCAGGCATACGAGGAATATGAGCAGAAAAAGAAATGACGCGTCTCTGGTCTCCCTGATAGTCGATAAGGCAGGGAAGATCGCCAGCGAGAGGGAGTACAGGTACCGGTGGGCAGCCACAATTATTCTGGTAGCCGCCGCCTCTGCCGTTCTGGTGATCTCCTGGTGGGCAAGTGACGGGATGGGCTCTTTCCGGGTCGGCGGGCCTGCTCCCCAGACGTTCTATGCCCATTCAAGGATGAGGATCGTCGATGAGAGCGCCACAAGGGCATTAAGGGAACAGCGGATGTCCGATATCGGAGGCGTACTCGTCCGTGACAGGCGTTTTCCCGAAGAGGTAAACCGCAAGTTCGCCTCCCTTGAACGGGGTGATTTTCACTCCGTCCTTCCCGGGTCCCTTGCAGGGATACTGGAGGAACTTCCTGCCGGATCATTGGAAAGGATCGTTTCCGTTTCTTCTGGAATAGCTGTCCGGATACTGGGATCTCCGGATCCAGCCGGGTCGGAGACAGAAAGTATCTGGAATGACCTGGGTGCCTCCGGGATGTCGATAGCCGAACAGAACCTGGCATTCCAGATCCTGGACCATATCATGGGGGGATCAATGACGATCGACCCCGATTTCACCAGGGAGTTCAGGACCCAGGTCTCTTCAGAGGTGCTACCTGTCGAAAGGGTGCTCGCTGTGGGTGACACTATTGTCAGGATGGGTGAGACAATATCCCCTGAAATGGCGATAATCCTTCGCGCCCAGGGGTACCCCGAGATGACATTCCCATGGAATACACTCATATTCGTGATCCTTGGTGTTTCCTTGTGGACTTCCTGGATGTGGTGGTACGCACGGCGAAGGGAGTTCAATTTCGATACCCAGGAATGGGGCTTCATCGTTGCCATCCTTTTGTCAGGGTGGGTCGCCATGTTCCTTTCATACCATTATGCCGGAAACGGTCTTGGAGTTATTTCCCTGGCCGGCTGGGCCTATCTGGGTCTTACGGGGTCCTTTGCCTTTCACCTGGTCCTTTGGGGGGGGATCATAGGTTCCGTTGTCTCTTCCGGCAGTTCTTCCGTGGTGCTTATGCTTTCAGTTTTTGCCTCCGGCATCACTGCCAGTGCAGGCTACATCATCATGAGAAAGATCACCAGCAGATATGACCTTGTCAGGCGCCTTTTCCTTCTCGGGATATGCCTGGTGGCAGGAGCTTTTATTATTGGTTGGGGGCTTTACCTGCCTTCGGACCACCGGGTCCTGGTTTCGCTTCTTCTTTCGGCAGCAGTGTGGGTCCTGGTCACTCTGGCCGCGCTCCCCCTGTGGGAAAAGCTTTTCGATATCCTTACCCCTATCCGGCTGGTAGACCTTACTCACCCTTCGCACCCCCTTCTGAAAAGACTCCAGATCGAAGCGCCTGGCACTCATCATCATTCATTGATGGTGGGAACCCTGGCAGAGGCTGCTGCTGAGAGGCTTAAACTGAACCCCCTTCTTGTCAAGGCAGGTGCTTCCTTCCATGACGTGGGCAAACTGAGGCGCCCCCAGTTCTTTGTCGAGAACCAGCAGACAGGGCAGAATCCACACGATGAACTTGCACCCACCCTTTCGGCCCTGATAATTATTTCCCATGTCAGGGAGGGCCTTGAAATGGCCAGGCAATACGGGATACCAAAGAAGATCAGGGTTTTCATCAAGGAGCATCATGGGGATACATGTCTTCATTATTTTTACCGGAAAGCCCTGAACATGGATCCCGACCTTCAGATGGACCAGTTCTGCTATCCCGGTGAACGTCCCAAAAGCCGTGAATCGGCAGTCGTTATGCTGGCCGATTCCCTTGAGGCAGCAGTCAGGGCCGCTGCAAGTGATATCACAGATCCACGTGAACTTGAAGAGATAACCAACGAGGTTATCGAGACTAAGATATCAGAGTCCCAGCTTTCAGATGTACCGCTTACTTTCCAGGATCTCACACGGATAAAGTCGGCCTTTATCGATACCCTGAAACACATGTACCACACGAGAAAGGTTACACCCATAGGGCCAGGCGAACGGGCGGAGGTGTCGTGATGCGTTTTGTAGTTGAGGTTTCCGGGTCCCTTTCAGGTCCTCTGCCTGACAGGTTCCCTGAGAGGGCCCATCTGGCCCTTGCCCCCGTCGTAGAGGAACTGGTTCGGGAACACTGCCGTGAGGGGGTCATACCCGATGATGTCTTTCTGTCCATAGAGTTCATTGATGAAGAAGGGATGAGGGAACTGAACATGCGGTTCCTCGGAGAAGACTCACCTACTGACGTGCTTGCCTTTCCGATATATACCTCTGATGGAGGGTTCTCTTTTCCTGGAGATATCCCTGCCTGCCTTCTCGGGGATATCGTGGTATGTTTACCGAAGGTCGAGGAAAACGCTCTCCAGGCAGGGCATCCCTTCCTGAGGGAATTGTCCCTGGTGCTTGTTCACGGACTTCTGCACCTTTTCGGTCTTGACCATGACACAGAAGAGCGAAGGACCGACATGTGGAGAACACAGGAATTGTATTGGGATACAATTGAACACAGGCTTTCCTTCCCGGCCGGGCCGGAAAGGAATGATAAAAAGGAAAGGATTGATCAGTAGGTGAACGAAGAGGTTGCCCGAAGTATAGTAATTCTTGTGGTGCTTCTCCTCTTTTCTGCATTCTTCAGCAGCAGCGAGACTGCCATAACATCTATCGGGAGGGGGAAACTCCTGGCGATCCAGGAAATGAACCCCCAGAGGCGTAAGGGGATCGAGTGGCTCATCTCGGACATGCAGAGAGCGCTGACAGTGATACTGATAGGAAACAACCTGGTCAATATTGCCGCTAGCGCTGTTGCGACTGCCCTTGCCGTAACTCTTATCGGGGCGAAAGGACTTCTGGTTGCCGTAATTTCAATGACCATCGTTATTGTTATCTTTGGGGAGATCCTGCCGAAAAGCATCGCCATATTGAAACCCGACGGTATAGTATCAACGGCCCTTCCCTTCCTGAGATTCATCAACATAGTCTTCTCTCCGCTTATCTGGGTTACCGTGGGCATGGTCAAATTCCTGGGGTCTCTGGTGAAGGTTGACCTTTCCTCCCAGCACCCTTTCGTTACCCGCGAGGAGATCGAACAGATGGTCAACATAGGGGAGGCCTCCGGGGTGTTCGAAGAAGAGGAACGCCGTATGATCCACGGGGTTATCTCCTTCGAGGAAACCAGGGTTTACGAGATCATGATACCCCGGACCGATATGATCGCTGTCCCGGGTGACATAAGTGTAAGCGAGTCTATCCCGGTTTTCCGTGAGTGTGGACATTCCAGGCTTCCTGTTTACGACAGGAACCCTGACCATATCCTGGGGATACTTTATGTCAAGGACCTCATAGGGGCCTTCATGACCGGCGACACCGACACTCCCGTATCATCCCTTGTAAGGGAAGCGCTTTTTGTACCAGAGACAATGAAAATTGCGGACCTGTTCGATGTCATGAGGGGCAAGAGGGTCCATATTGCGATCGTTATTGATGAATACGGGGGTACGGCAGGACTCGTCACCCTTGAAGACCTCATAGAAGAGATAGTGGGCGAGATCCAGGACGAATACGACGACGAAAGTGCCCTGATACAGAAGGAACCCGACGGAAGTTACCTGGTGAGAGGGCAGATGGGACTGGAGGACCTCAGTGAAATGCTGGGCTATCCTTTCGAATCCAGCGACATGGACAGCCTGGGAGGACTGGTCCTTTCCCTTGCAGGCCGTTTCCCGGACAAGGGGCAGAGGCTTCCTTACGGACATTGGGAGTTCCAGGTCCTGGAAGTTGAGGATCACAGGATAAAGTTGGTAAGAATATCTCCGATGGATGACCTTTACAGGATAGGCGAGGGAGTCGAATGAAACATATAGAAGAAATAGTGCTTTTCCCCGGCATCTCTGCTGAAATGCTTCTCGACGAGGCCAGAGAGGCAAGAAAGAACTCCTATTCGCCCTATTCGGGTTTTCCTGTCGGAGCGGCCGTCCTTTCCGATGACGGCAAGATCTTCCGCGGCTGCAATATCGAGAACGGGAGCTATGGATTGACCATCTGTGCCGAGCGCAACTCCATATCCGTTATGGTAGCTTCAGGGAGGCGCAAGCCTCTTGCCGTTGCGATAGTGGGAAAAACCGGGGAACCGTGTCTTCCCTGCGGGGCCTGCAGGCAGTTCATGGCTGAATTCAACCCCTCCATGAAGGTCATCCTGGAGGATGGGAGAGGCGGCTCCGAGGTGATCACCCTTGAAAAGCTTCTCCCGAGACCTTTCCTGTTGGGAGATACAGGTATATGACGGAGACCGGCATTGCCAGATCAGGGGTCGTTGCTGTGATCGGGAGGCCCAATGTGGGAAAATCAACCCTGATCAACGCCATAGTAGGCGGAAAGGCCGCGATCGTTTCCGATAAACCACAGACCACAAGGAACATTATCAGGGCTGTTGTCAACGCTCCCCGGGGGCAGGTGGTTTTCGTAGATACCCCGGGGCTTCACCGTCCCCTTCACGAACTGGGCCGCTATATGAAAAGAAAGGCCTCCGAATCCCTGGAAGGCGCAGACGCCGTATGCTATATCGTGGAGGCTTCCGATACTAGGATCAGCAAGGCCGATGAAATAATTCTGGAGATACTGGAAAAGGTCACGGTTCCGGTGATCCTGGTGGTCAACAAGATCGATGCCGTTAATCCCGCACTTGCGGGTGACGTATGGAAACATTACCTGGAAAAGATGAACCCGGTTGAAGCAGTAATGATCTCTGCCCTGAAGGGCGAGAACCTTGACGGGCTTCTCGACAGGATATTCGACCTTATGCCCGAGGGACCGCCAATTTTTGAGGATGACAGGTTCGTTGACTGTACGGAACGCTTCCTTGCAGCGGAAACGATCAGGGAACAGGTCCTTCGCCAGACAGAACAGGAGGTTCCCCACAGCGTTGCCGTGATCGTCGAGGAATTCAAGTCGCCCGAAGAATTTCCGGAGAGACGCAATCTTCTTGTGAGCGCCACGATATATGTCGAGAGAAACGGCCAGAAGGCTATTCTTATCGGAAAAGGCGGTTCAAGGCTGAAAAGTATCGGGGAGGCAGCGAGAAAGGAACTCGAGGATATTTTCGGGTTTGACGTTTACCTGGACCTATGGGTCAAGGTAAGACCGGGCTGGAGAAATTCACTGACAGAACTACGGAGAATGGGTTACCTGTAGGGGAGTTGCGCTGTTGGACAGAAAACCGGGCCAGGGCCTGTTAAGGGAACGCGGGGTCGTACTCAGGAGCAGTGATTCGGCCGAGGGGGACAGGAGCATCTATGTCCTTCTTGAGAATGAAGGGCCCCAATGGCTGCTGGCACCAGGTGCAGCCCGCGGGAGGGTCAGGTTCGGCGGCTCCACGGACCCTCTTGTGTGGGGCACTTTCCATGTCTACCGGGGGCCAAACAGATGGTATCTCAGGGATATAGATGTCCGGAAGGATTTCTGGCCGCTAAGGAGATTTTCCACTAAAATACGCAGGGCAGTCGGGTGGGCCTCTTCTCTGGTAAAATACACACTTCCAGGTCATCCCTGCAACGAATTGTTGCCTGTGTTTTACTGGTCATTGTGCCTGCTGGAGGGATCCGATCTCAGGGAAGACCTTGCGGGGTGGAGATTCTACTGGAGGTGGCTGAGATCATGGGGTATCGCTCCAGACCTTGACAATTGCCAAAGCTGTGGAGCTTTGCTCGAAGAAGCGTTATTTTGCGGGGAATCCCTTCTCTGCCGTAAATGTTCGGGCAGCAGGAAAGGGATAGATCTCGAACGGAAGGATCTCTGCGAACTGAGAGCCTCTTCGGAAATGTGTCACGAAGACTTCCTGGCGAACGCAGGACGCTTCAGCATCTCTTCGGAAAAAACTGCATCCGCGGCAAGGATCCTTGAAAGGATCCTTGCAGACAGGACTTGATGCAACTGTAAAAGGAGGAATACTAAGGTGAACCTGCAGGAGATCGTTATGCGCCTTGAACGGTTCTGGGCCGAACAGGGATGCATAATCCAACAGCCTTACGATATCGAGGTCGGGGCGGGGACAATGAACCCGGCCACCACGCTCAGGGTCCTGGGACCCGAGCCCTGGAGGGTAGCCTACGTTGAGCCCTCAAGAAGACCCACTGACGGAAGGTATGGGGAGAACCCGAACCGCCTTCAGCATTATTACCAGTTCCAGGTGATCATCCAGCCTGCCCCTGAAGAGATCCAGGAAATGTACCTCGAAAGCCTCAAGACCCTGGGGATAGAACCCGGAGACCACGATATTCGTTTTGTCGAGGATGACTGGGAGTCTCCGACAATTGGCGCATGGGGTCTTGGGTGGGAGGTCTGGCTGGACGGAATGGAGATCACCCAGTTCACCTACTTCCAGCAGGTGGGCGGGATCGACATGGACCCTGTTGCTGCGGAGATAACCTACGGTATAGAGAGGATCGCCATGTTCGTCCAGAAAGTTGACAGCGTCTATGACCTTGAATGGGTAGGGAAGGTCCGGTACGGGGATGTACATCATCGCGGAGAGGTTGAGCACTCCACCTATAACTTTGAGGTCTCCGACACGGATATGCTTTTCAGGCTCTTTTCAATGTACGAAGCTGAAGCCAGGAGGACAATTGCAGAAGGGCTTGTTCTGCCCGCTTACGATTACGTTCTGAAATGCTCCCATACATTCAACCTTCTCGATGCACGCAACGCCATCAGTGTCACCGAAAGGACCGGCTTCATTTCAAGGGTCAGGGCGATAGCCAGCGCATGTTGCGAAGCCTATGTGAAACAAAGAAAGGACATGGGCTTTCCTCTTATGAATAAATTTGAACCAAGGGCCGGGAGGTAGGACGATGAATTACAGGGATCTGCTTCTGGAGATAGGAACAGAAGAAATACCGTCCAGGTTCATCTCCCCTGCCCTTTCGGCAGTCTCGGAAGCCGCCGCAGAAGAGTTCAAGGCCGAAAGGTTGACCTTTGAAAAGATACAGGTGCTGGGTACTCCAAGAAGGATCGCAATTATTGTCCGTTCCCTGGCGCTCAAACAGGAGGACAAAACGGAGGAATTCAGGGGCCCGGCCTGGGGGAGTGCTTTCGATGCAAGCGGCAACCCTGCCAAGGCTGCCAAAGGATTTGCCCGAAGCAAGGGTGTTGAGGTCGAGGCCCTGGAGAAAAGGGTAGTGGGGGAACAGGAATTCGCTGTGGCTGTTGTCAGGCAGGAGGGCAAGGACACCCGGGAGATCCTGCCGGGACTCCTTGGTAAGGTGGCGAGGAGTATCACTTTCCCCAAAAGCATGTACTGGGACAGCACTTTTAACCGTTTCGCCAGGCCTGTAAGGTGGCTTCTGTCGATCTATGGCGAAGAATATGTGAGCGTCGAGTTCGGTACCGTCCGTTCCGACCGTTTCACCCGAGGTCACCGTTTCATGGGTCAGAAAAAGATAGAGATCGCCAGCGTGGGGGAATACCTGGAGAAGCTTCACGACAATTTTGTGATCGCCGATCCCGGAAAACGCAGGGAGAAGATGCTTTCAGGCGTTTCCGCCATAGAAAAAGAGATCGGAGGAAAGGCGGTACTTGACAGGGACCTTGTCGAGGAGAACCTTTTCCTTGTGGAATACCCCGTTCCTTTTTACGGTTCTTTCGACCAGTCCTTCCTTGAGATCCCTGAGGAAGTCCTTATAACTACCATGAAGAATCATCAGCGCTATTTTCCGGTCCGCGACGGAGCCGGAGCTTTGAAACCCTTTTTCATAGGTGTAAGCAACAACCGGGCGACCAATATGTCTGTGGTCAGGGAGGGAAATGAGCGGGTACTGAAGGCCAGGCTATCCGACGCGGCTTTTTTCTGGGCGGAAGACCAGAAAGTGCCTCTTTCCGCCAAAGTTGATTCGCTTAAAAAAGTCATTCATCACGAGAAACTGGGCACAGTGTTTGAGAAGGTTGCCCATGTCCGGGCGCTTTGCGGTCTGCTATGCGGAAAACTACACTTATCCAAGGCAGATACCAGGCTGGTGGACAGGGCAGTTTATCTTTCCAGGGCTGACAACGTGACGGACATGGTGTACGAATTCCCTGAACTGCGAGGAGTAATGGGAAGGGAATACGCCTTAAGGAACGGTGAAGATCCCAGGGTTGCACTCGCGCTTTACGAGCAGTACCTGCCTGCCTTTTCCGGAGACAAAACCCCTTCGGACGTGATAGGAGCTGTCCTTGGCATCTGTGAAAGGATCGACACTATAACAGGCGGGTTCAAGGTGGGGCTCCAGCCCTCCGGGTCCCAGGACCCATACGGCATCAGAAGGGCTTCGAGGACTGTGAACGAGATCATCTGGGGTGTGGGCATGGATGTTGATGTGGCCGAAATGCTGGAACTTTCCTCGGAGAACAGGGGTCTTTCGCAGGAAGATAGAGATGCGGTCCTGGAATTTACCCACCAGAGGCTGCACAACCAGCTAAGGGAAAGAGAGTTCTCTCACGAAATGACAACCCTGGCGATCTCGGTAACCGGCTCCAGACCGATGCAGACCCTCAGATTTCTTGAGGCCTTCCGGGAGATACAGGGTGCCGACTGGTTCCGGGGACTGATTATTTCTGCTGTCAGGGTAAGGAATATCCTCCAGAAGTCTGAAACATCCGACCATGTCCTTGACGTGGGACTTTTCCGCGAGGATGCGGAAAGGGAACTTTTCGAGGCAGTGGACTCCCTGTCCATTCAGGTTGCGGATGCTGTCAACAGCTGTGACTGGGACAGGTTGACCAAGATACTTGCAAAGCTTGAACCCTTTATCACTGTATTTTTCGACAAGGTTCTGGTAATGGACAAAGATGAGTTGATCAGAAACAATAGGATCGCCCTTCTTGAAAGGTGCAATCGGCTTTTTGAGACTTCCGGGGATCTTGGGCTGCTCAAGACATGACTGTCATGAAGACTATCATGAGATACGGGAGGTTCGAGTAATGCAGCCGAACGACCAGCAACCCTTGATGCAGGTCTTTGTGGTATCCGATTTTACCGGGGAGACAGCCGAACATGTAGCGAAGGCGGCATTGAGCCAGTTTGCAGCCGACTCAATCACACTCCAGAGATACAGGTATATCAACAACAAGGAAAGGGCCCTCGAGGTTCTGGAGCAGGCAGAAAGTGAAAAGGCCATTGTAATATGCACCCTCGTGGACCATGATCTGAGGCGCTGGTTCGTGGACAAAGCTCTGTACCAGGGAACAGAAGTGGTGGATATCCTCGGTCCCATTCTCGATGTGCTGGAAAAACGTCTTGATCACCCTCCCCTGGAAACTCCCGGACTCATGCGCAGAATGGACGAGGAATATTTTAAAAGGGTCAAAGCCATCGAATTTGCTATCAAGTGCGACGATGGAAGGTGTGCCGAACATCTTCTGGCCGCTGATGTTGTGATCCTGGGCGTTTCCAGGACAAGCAAGACTCCCCTTTGCATGTACCTTGCCCACAGAGGGTTCATGGTCGGCAACGTCCCACTCATTCCGGAGACCGAACCCCCGAAGGAGATCTTTGAAATAGCTCCTGAAAAGGTGTTCGGACTTACCGTACAGCCGGAAAAACTGGTCGATATAAGAAGAGAGAGATTGAAACTCCTGGGTCTGGACTCCGAGATATCAAACTATGCCCAGTGGGAAAGAGTGGAAGAAGAACTGCAGTTTGCAAAGAACCTGATGAGGAAGATCGGATGCCGCATCCTCAATGTTACCAACAGGGCCATAGAGGAAACTGCCCAGGAGATCCTTGATTACCTGAGGGCATAAGAAAAAACTTTTCAGGGAGGTCGAACGGAATGTCCGGATCTGTAAAAGACGGAAAAAGATACGTATTCCATTTTACTGAAGGCAGTGCTGAACAGAGATCCCTGCTTGGCGGAAAAGGGGCAAACCTTGCCGAGATGCTCAGGATAGGGCTTCCTGTCCCCCCGGGTTTCACTATCACCACAGAAGCCTGTCTTGAATATCTCAAGAAAGGCGACTCCTTCCTTGATGATATCTGGGAAGAGATAAAGGCCTCAGTGAATAACCTTGAAAAGGAAACAGGAAAGGTTTTCGGGGGAGACAAAAACCCTTTGCTTGTCTCTGTACGTTCCGGTGCTGCAGTTTCGATGCCTGGAATGATGGATACCGTGCTGAACCTTGGGTTGAACGGAGATTCCGTCAAGGCCCTGGCTGCCGGGTCAGGAGACGAAAGATTCGCCCTGGACAGCTACAGGAGATTTATACAGATGTTCTCCAACGTAGTCCTGGGGCTTGACGGTTCCATTTTCGAGAATGTGCTTCACCAGGTAAAGAAAGATCTTAAAGTATCCTATGATTTTGAGATCACGGCCCCGGTCTGGAGGGATGTGATCGGGAAATTCCTGAGGATGGTAAAACAGGAATCAGGTTCGCCCTTCCCGGAAGACCCGTGGGTCCAGTTGAAGAGATCCGTCGAAGCCGTTTTCCGCAGCTGGAAGAACCCCAGGGCAGTCACTTACAGGAGGATCAACAAGATCCCCGACGACCTGGGGACCGCTGTCAACGTAATGACCATGGTATTCGGAAATCTTGGTGAAGATTGCGGCACCGGTGTCTGTTTTACCAGGAACCCTTCTACAGGAGAGAAGAAACTTTACGGTGAGTTCCTCGTCAACGCCCAGGGGGAAGATGTTGTAGCCGGAATAAGAAACCCCAATCCGATCGAAGAATTCGGGGACAAACTTCCCGAGGCAAACAGCGAACTTCACAGGATTGCAGATCTTTTGGAGAAGCATTACAAGGATGTTCAGGATATCGAGTTTACTGTGGAGCGCGGAAAACTTTACATGCTTCAGACAAGGAACGCCAAAAGAACAGCGAAAGCGGCAGTCAGATCGGCCGTGGAAATGCATGCCGAAGGGCTTATCGACAGGGCTACGGCTGTCTCCCGTGTCACACCCGACCAGGTTGAACAGCTGCTCCACCGGCAGATCGACCCGGAGGCTAAATTTGAAGTTGCAGCCAAAGGCCTGCCTGCCTCTCCTGGCGCTGCTGTCGGGATAGCTGTCTTCGATGCTGACGAAGCTGAAAAAGTTGCCCAGTCGGGGCAGCCAGTGATCCTTGTGAGGCCGGAGACTACTCCCGATGATATCCACGGCCTTTATGCCGCTCAGGGTGTCCTGACGAGCAGGGGGGGGATGACCAGTCATGCGGCAGTTGTCGCAAGGGGACTTGGCAAGCCCTGCGTTTCAGGGTGCGAGTCCGTTGTGATCGATGTTTTGAAAGGAGTTATGACCATTGGCGACAGGTCTTTCAAAAAGGGGGAAACAATAACTATCGATGGGTCAAAAGGGCATGTTATCATCGGCGAGGTGCCCCTCGTCCAGCCATCTTTTACAGATGATTTCCGCTCCCTCCTTGATATTGCAGATACCATCTCCGACCTTCAGGTCTGGGCAAACGCCGATACTCCAGAGGACGCTGAAAGGGCCAGGTCCTTCGGCGCACGCGGCATAGGTCTTTGCCGAACGGAGCACATGTTCATGGCCACTGACAGGCTGCCCGTCATGCAGGAGATGATCCTCGCCAGGGACAAGGCGTCCAGGGTAAAAGCCCTGGACCGTCTGAAGGTGATGCAGAAAGAGGATTTCAGGGGGATATTCAAGGCCATGGATGGCCTTCCTGTTACTATAAGGCTTCTTGATCCGCCACTTCACGAATTCCTTCCAAAGGAGCATGAACTCAGGGATACCATCTCCTCCATAAAGTCCGACAGCGAGTCTTCCAATGACGACCTTATAAGGGCAGAAGCGATCCTGGCGAGGGTTCTGTCCCTCCAGGAGAACAACCCCATGCTGGGATTCAGGGGCTGCCGTCTCGGGCTTGTTTATCCCGAGATATACCAGATGCAGATAGCCGCAATTATTGAGGCCGCCTGTGAGCTGAAAAAGGAAGGTGTTGACGTCAAGCCCGACATTATGATGCCTCTAGTAGGCACCCGGGAGGAGATGAAACGTCTGCTCTCCATGGTCAACGATCTTGCTTCGGAGATAATTCGCAGGTACGGCCTTGAAGACCTTCACTACCTTGTGGGCACAATGATAGAGGTCCCCCGTGCCGCGCTTGTCGCCGGGAATATTGCCGAGTTTGCCGAATTCTTCAGTTTTGGCACCAATGACCTTACCCAGACGACCTTTGGCTACTCGAGGGATGACGCAGAGGGCAAATTCCTTGCCCAGTACGTCAACGACGGGGTTCTTCCTGAAAATCCCTTCCACGTACTGGACCGGGAGGGCGTCGGAAGGCTTATGAGCATTGCGGCAAAAGAGGGGCGGGAGGTTCGGCCCGACATTCAGATAGGCATCTGCGGCGAACATGGGGGAAACCCGGAAAGCATAGCATTCTGTCACCAGCTGAAACTGAATTATGTCAGCTGTTCACCCTTCAGGATTCCTGTCGCGAGACTGTCGGCAGCCCACGCGAAAATGGGAAAGATCGACTGAGGGCAGTAATGACCGTATCAAAGGATAAAGATAAGGAGGGGGCCGTCCCTGATGGACGGCCCCTGTCCAAAGGAGCAGGCCATGACAAAAGAACCTCCCAGAGTCCGTTGGGAAAAGATAGAAAGGATCATCCTCAAACCTTACGCAGCTTTCAGTGACAGCAGCCGGGGGAGAAGGTCAGAGGAGCCTCTGTGTCCATTGAGGACGATCTTTCAGCAGGACAGGGACAGGATAATCCACTCCAAAGCCTTCAGAAGGCTCAAACACAAAACCCAGGTCCTTCTTCTGCCCGAGGGAGACCACTACAGGACCAGGCTTACCCATACTCTTGAGGTGTGCCAGGTGGCCAGGACCATATCAAGAGCACTGGGCCTGAACGAGGATCTTACAGACGCCATCGCCCTTGGTCACGACCTGGGGCATACTCCCTTTGGCCACATGGGGGAGAGGGCGTTGGACAGGCTTGCCAGAGAGAGAGGGCTTGGCGGGTTTTCCCACGCCAGCCAGAGCCTTCGTGTTGTGGACACCCTTGAGAAGGACGGAAAAGGCCTGAACCTGTCAGCGGAAGTCAGGGATGGCATCCTCAAGCATTCAAAGGGGCAGGTCGACGTAAGGGAAAGTTTCAGGGGGGGGGAGACTGCGCTTACCTACGAAGCAAAGGTGGTACGTATTTCAGATTCGATAGCTTATCTTAACCATGACCTTGATGACGCTATCCGGGCAGGAATAGTCGGGACCAAAGACATTCCGCCGGTTGTTATAACATGGCTCGGCCCGACCCATGGGGACAGAATAGGGGAAATGGTCTCAAGTGTAGTATCCAACAGCGGGCCCGATGGGGTTTTTATGGGTGATGATCTGCTGGGGCCTGTGGAGACCCTCAGGTCCTTTCTTTACAACAGGGTTTACGCTTCAGAGAGAGTGCTTCAGGAGGAGCCGAAGGTCATGCATGTTCTCTCAACACTTTTTGAGAACCTGGAAAAAGCCTCCGGCGAAGAACGTTCCCTTGCTGCGCTTGATCATATTTCCGGGATGACCGACAGGTATGCGCTTATGCTCTTTGAAAAGATCGCTGTTCCCAACCCCTGGCCCTAGCCTGCCGTATCAATCAGTGATCCCGTACTGTTTAAGCAGTTCCTGGAATCGATCCTCTACCTCTTCCGGAGTCCTCTCTTTTGGTCCTGAATCAGCCGCCGGCTTTACCGGTGCGGTGGCTGCCGGAGCGGCTGGAGGGATGTAAACCGGTGCTGCGGGCGGATCGTATGCGGGGAGTTCCTCCCTCGGGAGGGATGCCGCCATTCCGGAAACAGAAATACTGTATATCCTCGCCATCCCAGCCGGGATCCCAAGCACTTCTTCGTCGCGGGGGGACAAGAGCATTCTGGGGTCGTTCCCATCGGATCCGGCCAGGAACCATGACCCCCCGTGAAGCGGGCATGTGCTTGAAGGGGCTATCCCCGAAGGCAGCATTATCACTGAGGAGGGACACCCCCCAGAGGCCAGGAATCCGGAAGACCTGCAGACAGTAACGGTTTGAACATTTGCAGATGCTGGCACCGTGAACGATTCCTTCACAGTTATGAAATTGATGGCCTTGCTGACAAAAGAATGCCATACAGGAGCGGCCACTGCCCCTCCGGTTCCGGGCTTGCCCAGTGTCTTGTTGTCGTCATTTCCAGCATAGACAACAACAACCATTCCGGGAAGTCCTCCCGCAAACCATGCGTCGGTGTATTCGTTTGTGGTCCCGGTTTTACCGAAGACTTCGTGACCCTGGATCCTTGCCCTTGTTCCGGTCCCCACCCTGACAACCTCCATCATTGATGAGCGAAGGCTGAGGGCTACCTCTTCCGGAATGGCCGGAGTAAGCCTTGGGCCATATTGTTCAAGGGTCTCTCCAGCTCCCGAATTGATCCTTCTAATGGCATAAGGGATAATCCTTGAACCGCCGTTCGCAAAAACGCTGTATGCGGCAGCCATTTCAAGAGGAGTTACGTTTGCGGATCCCAGGGAAAGGGACAGGTCATTGGGCAGGTGGGGTGAAGTGAAGCCCATCTTCCTGGCGACATCGATGATATCGGGAATGCCCGTCATATGGGCTATCCTGACCGCGACTGTGTTATACGAATGGACCAGCGCATCCAGTAGTGTTACCTCGCCCTTGAAATCGCGGGTATAGTTGCCTGGCTCCCAAATATCCGGTTTCCCCTCTTCGTCGATCCCGTTATCGTATGAGACAGGAGCGTCAAGCGCATGGTCAACCGGACGGAGGCCTTTCATAAGTGCCGCTGTATATACGAAGGGTTTAAATGAAGAGCCAGGCTGACGGAAAGCCTGGGTGGCCCTGTTGAATTTCGACTTCTCAAAATCCTTCCCGCCGACCAGCGCAAGGATCTCCCCGGTTTCGGGATCAATGGCAACTATTGCCCCCTCACTCTTCAGTTCCCTGACGGATTCCTCCGCCGCCCGCTGTACATCCAGGTCGATGGTAGTGTGGACCCTCAGGCCTCCCCTGTATACCATGTCGCTTCCGTAAGTAGGCAGCAGATGTTCGAAAAGAATATGTGAAATGAAGTATGGCGCCTCGTCGAACATCAGGGCAGGCTTTTCAAGTTTCTGAAAGTCGAGGTCTATCTTCTGGGCACGCTGTGCCTCCTCTGGTGAGACTTTACCCTCCTGAACAAGCCTGCTCAGGACATAGGCCTGTCTCTCCGCTGCTCTTTCAGGGTGGCGGAGAGGTGTATAGTACTCAGGGCCTTTCACGATACCTGCGAGAAGGGATGCCTCCGAAAGGTCCAGCTCTGAAGGTTCCTTGTTGAAGTAAAGCTGTGCGGCCGAGTGTATCCCCCATGCTCCGTGACCAAAGTAGATCATGTTCAGGTACATTTCCAGGATCTGCTCCTTGGAGTAGATCCTTTCAAGCCTTATGGAAATGATGGCTTCTTTTATCTTTCTCTGTATGGTCTTCTCCTTGGTCAGGAAAAGGTTCCAGGCAAGTTGTTGGGTAATGGTGCTTGCTCCCTGTACTGCCTTGAGATTTCTGATGTTCACCCAGAAGGCCCTGAGGATCCCGGTGAAATCCAGACCCTTGTGCCTGTAGAATGAGTTGTCCTCGGCGGCAATGGCAGCTTCCTGCATTGCTTTGGATATCTGGGAAAGAGGTACCCAGGTGCGGTTCTCGTGAAAAAGCCTTGTTATGACTTTCTCGTTCCGGTCATAAACTATTGTAGAAAGGTCGGGTTCGTAATTGGCCATTTCCTCAAGGGATGGGAGGGTCGATGCAGCTTCCTTGATGACCAGGACTCCGGCAATTGAGACGGCGGCTATTAAAAGGATGAAAAGGAAAGCCACTGTCATGGCAATTTTTTTGAACAAACCGGGTTTAGGTTTTGTTGACTCCGCCTTTGTTCTGGCACCCTTCTTTTTGCCTGACGTTGTCTGTGCTTTTTTATGGTTGAAAAAATTGAAAATATTGTTTTTCATCCTGTCTCCCCGATCCTGTATGTACTGGCTTTATCCCCGGACCATAGAAGGATATCAGAAAATACGAGTTTTTCGAAGAATGTCTTTAAACCCTTGCACTTCCTTGTGATGCGTGGTATATTTTTCGCCGTCGCCTGTATTGGGCGGCTGCACCTTGAAAAAAGAATACAGCGTACAGGAATAGAGCGGGTTGAACGTCGGAAATTTATGGAGAGTTTGATCCTGGCTCAGGACGAACGCTGGCGGCGTGCTTAACACATGCAAGTCGGACGGTTTTCACATTGAA
>Ga0068714_10001593_pt1 | contig 32408 bp, 29 predicted proteins | sample MTBNYHSulfiMetaG_FD_62988 | JGI IMG/M metagenome (GOLD analysis project Ga0068714, IMG submission 62988) | Enrichment culture microbial communities from rom New York Harbor, USA that are MTBE-degrading - MTBE-NYH (New York Harbor Sulfidogenic)... | ecosystem: Environmental > Aquatic > Marine >...
AAAGACAGGCGAAGAAACCGTCCGGTGGCAGACCTGCCGCAAGACCTTCTCGCGCTCTATAGTGGTTTCTACCGGTAGAAACCCCAGTCCCTCTGTCTCCCGGACGTCGCTCTCGGTCCCGAAGGGATCAAACAGTTTTTCTCCCAACATCTGATAGCCGCCGCAGATGCCGACAATGGCCGTGCCTCTGGCGCAGGCCTCCTTTATGCGCGCATCCCAGCCCTGCTGCCGAAGATGTACGGCGTCGGCCATGGTGGCCTTGCTGCCGGGCAGGATCAGGCAGTCACAGAGGTCAATCTCGGCCGGAGTGCGCAGGAACCGCAGGGAGACATCCGGTTCCAGCGTTAAGGGGGTAAAATCCGTGAAATTGGAGATGTGCGGGGGCACAACTACACCGATCACTACCTTTTCCGTATCGACTTCGAGTTTTCTGACCTGCGGCGGTATGGCATCTTCTTCATCCACCCAGATATCGCGAAAATAAGGGAAAACGCCCAGAATCGGTAAGTTGATGCCCTTTTCAAACATCTCTATTCCCGGCTCCAGCAAGGCCCGGTCACCGCGAAATTTATTGATGAGGAACCCCTTGACCAGGGGTTTATACTCCTCCTGGATAAGGTCATAGGTGCCCTTCATCCAGGCAAAGACCCCGCCCCGGTCAATGTCGCCGACAATGAGTACCCCGGCCCCGGCATATTGCGCCATCTGCATATTGACCAGATCGCGGTCCTGCAGGTTAATTTCCGCCGGGCTTCCCGCCCCTTCGATCACTATAACCTCATACTCACGGGCCAGATCGTCGTATGTCTTCTGCGCTATTTCACGGTGTCTCTTATAGCGGCGGTAGTAATCCCGGGCATTACGATTGCCGTCCGGCCGGCCCAGAAGGATGACCTGCGAGCAGTTATCGGCCGAGGGTTTAAGGAGGATGGGGTTCATGCGCACGTCCGGCTGAAGGCCGCAGGCCTCGGCCTGATAGACTTGGGCCCGGCCCATCTCCAGACCATCGGCCGTGACATAGGAATTAAGGGCCATATTCTGGGCCTTGAAAGGGGCAACATTAATGCCCATTTCCTTAAATATACGGCCAAAGGCGGCGACGAGAACGCTCTTTCCCACGCCGGAACCTGTCCCCTGGATCATCAGCGCCCTGGCCCGGTGTTTTTTCATGGCAAAAATACCCCGGTTAAAAAAAGCGCTGTCTCTACCATCTCACTGAGCGCGCCCAGCATGTCTCCGGTTATGCCGCCGATCTTCTTCTTATAAAAGGCCAGGACTGCGGCAGTCATCAGCAGGAATATGCCGTTCATCCACAAGAAGGTTTTTAGCCCTACCAGGAGGGAGAGTCCCATGAGTGGCGCTAGCAAGAGGAACCTAGTAACCCCCTCCTTACTGACAAAGTCCCTTCCGGTTCCCCCTTCCTTTCGGGCATAAGGGAGGAAATATGTCCCGAAAAGCATAGCCGCCCGGCCGTATGCCGCAGGTAAGACGAGGCAGGTCCAAGAGGCCCCCCCGCCGCGGGGAAGGTTGGCCAGGGCCGCCCATTTCAGGCCCAGAATAAAGAACAGGGCCATAGCCCCCATGGCCCCGATGTCGCTGGCCTTCATAATGCGCAGGGCATCTTCCCGCGAGCGATGGGAAAAGAGACCGTCTGCCGTATCGGCCAGGCCGTCCAGGTGAATGCCTCCGGTAATAGCCGCCAGAAAGAGGACGGAGAAAAGGGCGGTTATCTGAACCGGGAAGAGACGGAGCAGGATATAGTCGAAGAGAAAAATAAGGCCGCCGATCAGAAGACCAACGACTGGGAACCACGGCAGCGTCCCGGCTCCTATCTGTCCTTGGGTCCGGGGCGCAGGCAGGATGGTTAAAAAGGTAAGGGCGGCAAAGAAATTACCCATTATTCCCCTTACTGACTTCGGCCTGTCTAAAGGTGTGCACCTCATTAAAGACCCGGCAGGCGGCCTCGATAATGTGCATGGCTAGGGCCGCTCCCGTCCCTTCCCCGAGACGCAGATCGAGATTTACGATAGGCGCAAGACCGAGGTGAGCCAACATGTGCTTATGTCCTTGTTCCACAGAACAGTGTCCGGCAAAGGCATATTGAGAGACAAGGGGGCAGAGCGTATGGGCAATCAGCGCGCCGGCCGTGGAGATAAGGCCGTCGATAACCACCGGTTTCCTGTGATAGGCCGCTGCCAGGACTATTCCCGCGATGCCGCCTATCTCGAATCCGCCGACCTTGGAAAGGACGTCTATTCCGTCCGCCGTGTCGGGTTGGTTTACAGAGATGGCCGCCCTGATAATCTCACACTTTTTTTGAAAAGACGCATCGGATATGCCTGTGCCGCGGCCGGTCATATCCTCTACGGACTGCCCCGTAATAACGGCGCCGATGGCGCTGGATGGAGTGGTGTTCCCGATCCCCATATCGCCGGTGCCCAGAAGCGTTATTCCCCCGGAAAACATGGCCGCGGCCAGATCAAAACCGGCCATGACGGCCTCTTTCGCCTGCTCCCGGCTCATGGCCGGCCCGCTTGTAAAATCATTTGTTCCCGGCGCGATCCTTTTCTTTATAAAACGATTTTCTCCCTGGATGACATCCGGTAAATCCGGGACGATACCCATATCAACCACCAGCACCTCGGCAGTAAGCTGACGGGCCAAGGCGTTTATGCCTGCGCCGCCCCGGACAAAGTTTTTGACCATCTCCCCGGTAACTTCCTGGGGAAAAGCGCTTACACCTTTTTTAACTACCCCGTGGTCACCGGCCATGACCAAAAAACCTTTCTTTTTGACGGAAGGATTGAGGCTGCGCGTTATGCCGCACAGCCGTTCGCCTATCTCGTGCAATCTCCCCAGGGCGCGGGGCGGCATGCACAGTTCAGCGGTGTGACCCTTGGCCTTCTCCAGCGCATCCAGGTCGATCGGCTCGATTTTTGCGATAATGTCGTTAATCTGTGTCATTTTTGCCCTCACCAGTTATTTGATTTTGACCGGTATGCCGGCCACCAGCCAGTAGACTTTATCGGCACAGGCGGCCAGCTTCTGGTTGACCATACCGGACAGGTCACGAAATCTCCGGGCCAGCCTGTTTTCCGGGACGATACCGGCCCCGACCTCATTAGTTACTAAGATAAAGGAACAAAGGGGTTTGTGTATTTTCTCCGCAAGAGCCCCTACCGAATGCATTATCTCTTCTTCGGGCATATCCCGGAGCAGCATATTGGAAACCCACATGGTAATGCAGTCAATGAGTATGACGCCGGCTGTTGCTGCCTCCTGGTCTATGGCCCCGGCAATATTAAGGGGCTCTTCCACGGTGCGCCAGTCTTGGCCCCGCTGCCTCTGGTGGGCCTTTATTCGTTCCTTCATCTCTTCGTCCAGGGCCTGTCCTGTAGCCAGGTATAGCCGGTTTGTAAAGTGACGGTCGGCATAGTCTAGGGCAAAACGGCTCTTGCCACTCCGGCAGCCTCCGGTTACCAGTATGGTCTTCTTCATACCTTTTCCCATAGTTTTTCCAGGACTTCCAGCGAAGTCTGGAGGTGCTTAAAAGAAAAGACCTCAATAGAGACCGTACCCGTATATTCTTTCAAAAGGCGCAGCCAGTCTAAAAGGACGACCTCATCCAGGACATCAAGGCCCAGATGGTCACGGCCTTGATAGACACCGTATAGGTGGATAATGGCCGTCTTCTCCGGATACTTATCCAGGTAGTACAGCGGGTCTTCTCCGTTGAGCAATATATGGCCGAGATCAAGGCAGACGGAAAGACCAAGGTCGTTGATGATACCCTCTACCCAGGTCAGGGGGTAGTCGAGGGTTTCGACAGAAATCAGGCCCGGTTTAATCCCTGTCTTCAGAATGTCGCCGGTGCTTTCAGCAATATGTCTCTGCCATAAAGAAAGATTTTTCTCGCAACAATCATCACCACAGACATAGTGCAGCGTATAGGTAGAAGGAGTAAGCCTTTTGGTAAGGGCTATGGCCTCCCGGACTGCCGCGATCCCCTCTGCCCTTGCCTTGTCTGAAGGATGTCCGAGGAAAATATCCAGGGGAAGGTGCACATTGTAAGATAGTCCTTGCTTATCCTGCAAAGCGGAGAGATCTGATATTTCCTCACTATTGGGTAGGTTTTTGCTCTCAAAAAGGATTAATTCCATCTCGTCTAAGTACGGGGCGAGGCATACAGCATTGGGCAGGATATGGTCAGGATAGATAAACGAGGTCGTAGCCAGACGAAAGGGAAAAAGCCCGCGGTAGCTTTTGGAAAGCGCCGAAGCATTCCCTTTATCACGTTCTACTACAGGAAACATGGCGCTTAACATATTGACTAGAGGAGGCCGTGTCAAGGAAAAATGATTTTTGGATAAATTGGTTTTGACAGCTTGTGACCCTTTATGTATAAATAACATTTGCCTAATTTTTATAGCTTCTTATCCCTTGAGCGGTCATGAGGCAGTATTATCAAAGACTCAACCACAGAGAACACAGAGAAAATAAAAATATCAATAAGTTAGAACAGATTTGGGATCCTCCTCTCTGTGATCTCCTTATATTCTCGTTGGTGGCCCCCAAATACCTCCGGAACTGCTTTGGAGAGCACCGAGGTTCAATGGGCACTCAGAGAACCGGTTTTTCTTTAACTGCCCTTTCGTTTTCTTCTTATTTCTTGAAAATTCTCTTTTTACTCAGTGTGCTCTGTGGTTTGTTTTTCATAGAACATTTGTCATTATCCATGAGGCAGTAAATTATATGGAGACAAAAGGATTATCCAACAGGGTGGTGATAGGCACTATAGCCGGTTTGACCGCTATCGCCATCCTTCTGTACACAGCCTATCTGTCCCACAGGGAGTTTGAGGAGACCCTGGTTTCCCAGACGCAGCAACAACTGTTGACGGTTGCGAAGACTACTGCAAACAGACTGGAAGAGTTCGCCGGCCATCTCTCGAGGGAGTTAAAGATTTTGGCGAAGGAACCGGCAATCGAAGAAGCAATCAAAAATAAGACCCGGCAAACAGAATCGCATGGTATTCAGGCGCTCAAAATTCTTTATGGAACCCATCAAGGCGACGTTGATGCGCTCACTACACTTGATGCCGGGGGAATTATGCTGCACCGGTACCCCTTTATAGCGGACAGACCGGGGAAGGAGCATAGGAATAAACCGGACGTAGCGCATGTCATACGGGAACAGAAGCCTTATATCAGCGGGTGGTTTTACAACGATCTGGGCCGGCCGGCCATTTCTATCCTGGAACCGGTATCTTACAGGGATAAATTTATAGGGATGGTGCGCTGGATGCTCAGCCTGGGCACCCTTTCTAAAAGTTTCATTCAACCCATCAAGGTAGGCAAGGCCGGTTATGCCTGGCTGTTGGATGAAAAAGGAACGATTCTGAGCCATCCCGACCCAAAACAGCTAGGTGAGCATATCATAACTGTAAGAAAAAATAAGTTTCCCGGACATGACTGGTCGGCCTTGGAGCATATTATAGAGAAGGCGGGGCGGGGGGAAGAAGGCGCCGGCATCTATATCTGTGCGACATCCGGCAAGAGACTTATAGCCTATGTCCCGGTGCATATCGGCAATCAGTTGTGGTCGATCGGCGTTTCCGTGGATTATTCCGAGATCACAGGCCCTCTCTACAGACATGCCGCAGGGCAGATAACCATTGCCGGACTGGTTATATTGCTGTTTGCAGCCGGGGGATTTACTTTTTATAAAATTGAAAAGAAAAATGCAGCCGAGCTCAGACGGAGGAACGAAGAATTAAAACAGAAGGTCATTGAACGTAAGCGGGCGGAAGAGGCGCTGCGTGAAAGTGAGGAAAAACTCGCCGGTATCGTCGATTCGGTGACGGATCAGATGATTATGGTGGACGAGCATTTTAATATCGTATGGGTCAACGATGTGGCCAAGGCCATGTTCGGGCCGGATCTGGTAGGTAAAAAGTGCTATTCTGCTTATCACGGCCGCGAACGCATTTGCGATAAGTGTGTAGTAAAAGAGTGTTTCGAGGACGGCCGGGTTCACGAATTTGAGACAGAAATTACAGGGACTGACGGTGTCCCGCGAGTCTTCTGGGGTACGGCCAGTGTGGCCGCACGCTATGAAGACGGCCGTCCCATGATGGTAGTGGAATTCTTGCGCGACATAACGGACCGCAAGCGGGCGGAAAAGGATATCGGGACCTTAAAACAACAAATGGAGTTCATCCTGGGCGCTACAAAAACCGGCCTTGACATTATCGATTCAGACTTTAACGTTCGCTATATAGATCCGGAGTGGGGTAAGATATACGGCGATCCGACCGGGAGAAAGTGTTACGAATATTTTATGGGCCTAAGCGAGATGTGTCCTGGTTGCGGGATCCCTAAAGCCCTGGAGACAAAGTCCATCACCGTCACCGAAGAAGTATTGGTCAAGGAAGGCAACAGGCCGGTACAGGTTACCACCATACCATTTCAGAGCGAGGAGGGGCAATGGCTGATTGCGGAAGTCAATGTGGACATCACCGAGCGGAAGCGGGCGGAGGAGCAGATCAGGACCTCGCTTAGAGAGAAGGAGGTGCTCCTGAAGGAAATCCACCACAGGGTCAAAAACAACCTGCAGGTGATTTCCAGTCTGCTTAGACTTCAGTCTCAATATGTGCAGGATAAGAGGGATGCGGAGATTTTTAAGGAGAGCCGGAACCGGATAAAGTCGATGGCCCTTGTCCATGAAAAGCTTTATCAATCCAAGGACCTGGCGAGCATTAATTTTCATGAATACGTCGGTCTCCTGTTAAATGGTCTGTTCCGGTCCTATGGAGTTAATACAGACAAAATAGCATTAAAAACGAATATTGAGGACATCATGCTTGGAGTTGATGTTGCTATCCCGTGCGGATTGATTATAAATGAACTGGTTTCCAATTCCCTGAAATATGCCTTTCCGGAAGATAAAGCGGGTGAGATAGAGATTACGCTCCGCACATCAGATGAAGGTGCGATGGATTTGACGGTTGCCGATAATGGTGTCGGCCTGCCGGGGGATTGGGACCTGACAAACAGCGGGTCACTGGGTCTGAAACTGGTTAAGATTCTGACCGATCAAATCGACGGCAAGATAGAACTGGATAGAAGTGAAGGGACTAAGTTCAGGATAGACTTTAAAAAAACAACGTATGCAAAAAGGATTTAAGACCATGGAAACAAAAATCTTAGTGGTTGAAGATGAAGGAATTGTTGCCGAAGACATACGCGGCAGCCTGGAGAGTTTGGGATATACGGTCTCAGCAGTGGTATCATCCGGACAGGAGGCTATTAAAAAGGCGGAAGAGTATAAGCCGGATCTGGTGCTGATGGACATCGTGCTGAAGGGTGAAATAGACGGGATTGAGGCGGCCAACCAGATACGTTTATGCTTCAACATCCCGGTCGTATATCTTACTGCCTATGCCGACGAAAGGACCCTGGACCGGGCAAAGGTAACCGAGCCGTTAGGATACATTGTCAAGCCGTTCGAAGATAGAGAATTACGCACGACCATTGAGATGGCCCTGTACAAACACAAGATGGAGAATAGATTAAGGGAACGCGAAGAGTGGCTTTCTACCACCCTCGGGAGTATCGGCGATGCAGTGATTGCTACGGATGCCCAGGGACACGTCAGGTTCATGAATCCCGTTGCCGAATCCCTGACCGGATGGAAGGAGGGAGGCGCAGCCGGAAAGGCCCTGGCCGAGGTCTTTAATATTATAAATGAAGAGACACGCGGGCCGGTCGAGAATCCTGCAACTAAAGTGCTGCGAAAGGGTGTGGTCGTCGGTCTGGCCAATCATACTTTATTGGTAGCTCGTGATGGGGCTGAGATACCAATTGACGATAGCGGTGCGCCTATCAGGGATGCTAGAGGCGACATCATCGGGGTAGTTCTGGTCTTCCGCGATATCCGGGAACGCAGGAAGGCGGAACAAGACCTTCAGGAATCAGAGAAGCGTTACCGCGGCCTGTATGAGACGGCCCTGGTGGGCCTGTACCGCAGCCGGATCAGCGACGGCAAGATTATCATGGCAAACCAACTGGCTGCCGACATTTTGGGTTATAGCTCGATTGAGGGGCTAACCACTGAATTTGTATTTGGCGAGCGTTATTCACCGGAAAGAAGGACGGAGTTGTTGCGGAAGTTGGAGGAATGCGGCACGGTCTCTGATTTTGAGATACAGGTCACCCGCAAGGATGGAGAAAAAATAGACCTGATGATAACGGCCAGGGCCTATCCGGAAGATGGTTACATCGAGGGCGCCATGATCGATATTACCGACAAGAAACACCTTGAAACTCAACTACTCCAGGCCCAGAAGATGGAGGCCATCGGTACCCTGGCCGGTGGTATTGCCCATGATTTTAACAACCTTCTCATGGTGGTGGCGGGATATGCATCCTTGATGCTAAGCGATCTCGATTCAAGCCATCCCCATTATAGCAAGCTAAAACAGATCGAAGAGCAGGTCAGAAGCGGGTCTGATCTGACCGCTCAGCTTTTAGGGTTTGCCCGCCGCGGGAAATATAATGTTAAGCCGCTTGACGTAAACGAGATAATGAGAAACAGCTCCGTCATGTTCGGCCGCACCAAGAAAGAGATTACCATCAGAGAGAAATACGATCCTGATCTCTGTACCGTAGAGGCCGACCAGGGCCAGATCGAGCAGGTGCTTTTGAACCTTTATGTGAACGCCTGGCATGCCATGCCGGCGGGCGGGGATATCTATTTAGAGACAAATAATGTCATCCTGGATGAAAGCTACAGCAAGCCCTACAAGGTCCAACCGGGGAGATATGCCAGGATATCCGTTACCGATACGGGTGTTGGTATGGATGAAACAATCCGAAGACGCGTATTTGAGCCTTTCTTTACTACCAAGGAGATGGGCCGGGGCAGCGGGCTGGGATTGGCTTCGGCCTATGGGATTATCAAGAATCACGGCGGCATTATCAATGTCTATAGCGAAAAGGGCCATGGCACTACGTTTACCATCTATTTACCGGCATCAGAGAAGGAGGTCGTAAGGGAAAAGGAGATGTCCGTAAAGATGGTAAAGGGAACAGAGACGATCCTGTTTGTGGATGATGAAGAGATGATCCGGAATGTTGGCCAGGAATTGTTGGAAGAATTGGGATATAAGGTGTTCATAGCCAGAGACGGAGAAGAAGCGGTCGATATTTATAAGGCAAATAAGGATGGGGTTGATCTGGTCATTCTGGATATGATCATGCCGGGTACAGGGGGCGGTGAGACCTATGACCGGTTGAAGGAGATCGACCCGGGTATAAAAGTTCTCCTTTCCAGTGGATACAGCATTAATGGTGAAGCCTCCAAGATCTTGGAACGGGGATGCAGCGGGTTTATTCAGAAGCCTTTTAACATGGGAGGCCTTTCCAGCAAGGTAAGGGAGGTTCTGGATAAGAAGTGATGAGTGATGAGCAGAATACAGGATACAGAAGTCAGAAGTCAGAATAATTCTGTATTCTGTCTCCTGTATTCTGACTTCAGATCTTAAGCGCTACCTCGGTGGCGCTTCTCAGCGCCGCCCCAAGATTGCCCGGCTGAGAGGCATCACCAACAACTATTACCTCTTTAATTTTTCCCTTAAGTTCATCCGCCAGGCTGTTTTTCGATCGCGCGCCAACGGCCAGTATCACCTGATCTGCCCCAATCCGAAGCCTTTGACCGTCTTTTTTCTCCAGGGAGACCATAGTCCCGCTAATCTCTGTAACCCGGGTATCCGTAAGTATGGTTACTCCCTTATCGGCCAGTCTGGCCAGCAGGCGCGCCCGGGGAATATCTTTCATTCGGCCCAATACCTCCGGCAGCATCTCAACCACGGTTACCTCCCTGCCCGGCTCAGCCAGCCAATCCGCAGTTTCACACCCGATATCACCTCCGCCGATAATCACTATTTTCCGACCGGGGAGAACCTTTTTGGCATAAAGCTCCCGGGCGTCAACCACGATACCGGAATCCATACCGGGAATCGGTGGACGTATCGGATGTGACCCGGTAGCCACTATAACCGCGTCCGGCGCCATATTGACTATATCTTCTACTACGCCTGGGCAGTTGAGGCGGGCCTGAGCAGTGCTTTGTTTTAAGGAATGTATCAGGTAGCGTAAGGCCCCGGACATCTCTTCTTTGAATGGGGCCTTGTCGGCTAAAAGTAGTTGGCCGCCGGGCTCGGCCTCTTTTTCCCAGAGTTCTACTCTGTGCCCCCTCTGGCTGGCTATGACCCCGGCCTGTATGCCGGCCGGGCCGCCTCCGACAATCAGGATTTTTTTCTTTACTGTGACCGGAAGCACATCCCAGCGATATTCAAAACCGGCAAAGGGATTAACGGTGCAGGCGCGGCCTAAGCCCGGTACTCCTTTGTCGGCGCAGTCTTCCAGGCAATAGGTGCAGGCCCTTATACCGGCAATATTTCCAGACGCGGCCTTATTGGGAAGATCCGGATCAGCTATTAAGGCCCTGGCCATAGCCACGAAATCGGCCTTGCCTGAGGCGATAATCTCTTCCGCCAGGGCCGGTGTATTTATCTTACCGATGGCTATGACCGGCAGGTTAACGGCGGCTTTAATCCGGGCGGCGGTCTCTGTCAGCAGACCCGGTGCACAGTCATGCCCGGGTATGGTAACAAACTTGGTAGCCTTATTGCCGGCATTAGCCAGGATGGCATCCGCACCGGCTTTTTCTATCAATCTGGCCATGGATACGGCTTCATTTACAGTCAGGCCACCGGGGACAAATTCATCACAGACCAGTTTTACCATTACCTGGAAATCCCGGCCGGCACATTGTTTTGTTTTTTCGATCAGCCGGGTTAAAAAACGGCAGCGATTTTCTACAGGCCCGCCCAGATCATCCGTGCGCTTGTTGAGAAGCGGCGAAAGGAGCTGGGCGATCAAATCACCGTAACTGGCCTGTATCTCCACTCCGTCGTAGCCGATTTCCCCGGCCTTTTTGGCCCCGGCAGCCATAATTTCTATTATCTCTGTGGCCTCCTCCGGCGACATGGCATTGGCCAGGGGAACGACCCATCTTTCTCCCTTTTTCCTGGCTCCGGGAACCTCGTTATCTAAGATTCTTTCTTTGGGATAATTGAGCTGCATAAGGGCCCTGGCGCCTTCGGCGTGGATTATGTCCAGCAGTCCGGCTATGCCGGACGCATACTCTTCTGTGTCAAAGCGAAGTTCCTGTGGCCCCTTATAGGCGCGGGGATAATCCAGACAGGGGCAGTCCAGCACGATCAGGGCTGCGCCGCCCCTGGCTCGAACCTGGTAAAAGGCCTTTATCCTGTCGTTTATCTTGCTTTCAGCAGCATACTTGGTGGGATAGAGCGGCATGATAATACGATTGCGCAGATTACAGGTCCCGATAGTTCCTGGCGCAAAGAGATGGGGAAAGTACATGGAGCCTCTCCTGGTCACTTCTGTTCCTCGCCAAATAACCGATAAAAGCGAACAAAATAATCTATCCCGGACCACACCGTCAAGATAAGAGCAAGCCATAACAATGCCTTACCGAATTGATGAAAGTTGATGCCCATGTAAGTAAAGTGAAGCAGGAGGGCGATAAGGGCGCTGATTTGGAAGATAGTTTTGGCCTTACCCAGGCCGCTGGCGTTGATAACCACTCCGCCGGTAACCCCGATGCCGCGCAGGCCGGTTACCGCTATCTCCCGCCCGATAATGAGGAATGCCATCCAGGCTTCCACCCGACCCTTGGGGATAAGCATGATCAGGGCCGCTGAGATGAGAAGTTTATCGGCCAGAGGGTCCAGAAGTTTACCCAGGGCGGTAACACACCTTTGCCTGCGGGCCAGAAAACCGTCCAGGAGATCGGTTATAGAGGCCATGGAAAAGAAAAAAGTCGCCCAGAAAGCCGGAAGCGGCTGATCTGAACGGCTGATAAAAAACATAACCAGAGGGATACAAAAGATGCGGAAGATTGTAAGACTGTTAGGTAGGTTCCAGGTGTTTATACGCCCTGTCTCATCCATGCGGTAATCATAGCATCTTATTTTCCTGATAACCATATCTATTTTTGTAATTTCGGAAGTACAGCAAGACCCTCTGTACGTAATCCTGCGTCTCCTTAATCATGGGGATTTGTCTTCGGTTCCCAACCCTATCCGGGCCGGCGTTATAGGCCGCCAGGGCCAAAGGTATGTTGCCGTCGAACATGCCTAAGAGCCGTTTCAGGTACTTGACTCCGCCGTATATGTTTTCCGCCGGATCAAAAATATCAAACACGGACATCTCCAGTGCCGTCTGAGGCATTAGTTGCATCAGACCCCGTGCTCCCTTCGGCGAAAGCGCCAGGTAGTTGAAGTTGGATTCGGCCTTAATTATAGCCCGGACCAGATTCGTATCTACACCAAACCGCCGGCAGGCCGCATGAATGACAGGATCGTATCTTTTAATATCACCCGAAAGAGCGGCATAGGAAGTCCGTTCTATGGTCTTTCTGGTGCGGAGGAAGACCCTATATCGCTCGTCGTTAGGCGCATCGGTAAAATGAACTACGCCCTCGCTATCAGTAAAACAGTAAATATCCGCCCGTGCAGAAATAGGGCTGGCTGTCGTTAGGATCGTTAAAAACAGGAGGAACAACACGGTTCGCAAAGCATTCGCCTGCATCCCTCTGTGACCTCCAGTCGAAAATTATTTCTTGGGACTGCCTACTTTCTTCCAGTCCGCCAGAAATTTCTCTATTCCAATATCCGTAAGCGGATGTTTAGCCAACTGGGCAATAACCTTGAATGGTATAGTGGCTACATCCGCACCCATCAGGGCCGCCTCCAGGACATGACCGGGGTGACGGATACTGGCCACAATGACCTCTGTATCAAAGGCATAGTTGTCATAGATAGAAATAATGTCCCCGACCACATCCATACCCACATGGGAAATATCGTCCAGCCGGCCGACAAAGGGGCTGACGTAGGTTGCGCCGGCTTTAGCCGCCAGCAGGGCCTGCACCGGTGAAAAAATAAGCGTGACATTGGTCTTAATGCCTGCTTCGCTGAGCATCCGGGTGGCCTTGATCCCTTCCGTGGTCATGGGCGCCTTGATAACTATATTATCGGCAATTTTGGCCAGATCTTTAGCCTCTCTAACCATTTCTTTGGCCTCCAGGCTGACCACCTCAGCGCTGATAGGCCCTTTTACTATCTTGCATATCTCAGTCAGGAGCTTCTTGAAGGGCTTGTTTTCCCTGGCAATTAGCGAGGGGTTTGTAGTTACCCCATCGATCAGGCCCATATCATTGGCCTGCCGGATTTCATCCAAGTTGGCGGTATCGATAAAAAACTTCATACACATTCTCCTTTATGCATTTCTATAAATTTTTGTTTACATTTTTCACTGCAAAAGTAGTAACTTTTTCCGTCCATAACGGCCGTAAGGGCCTCGTTTTTGGGGCAGTAGGTGTGACAAACCAGGTCTTCCACCAGCTCTGCGGTTATTGCACTATCATCTTTCTTTCGATTTACTTGTTCAGGTCTGCCCAACTCCCTTCGCACGGCCTTATAAATCTGATAAACAACAAATATAAAAATGATATAAATGAACAGCCTCATATTAGTTTTCAACCTCTATCCGGCGGACTTGCTGCCCGTTTTCCGGTACTTCCCTGAGCAAATCGCAGACCCTTTTTTTGAGCACCGGATGCTCGAAGTCAGGAGACAGTTCGCAAAGGGGCACCAGGACAAAGCGGCGCTCATGTAATCTGGGGTGAGGAATAATTAGCTCCCCGGTGTCCAGTACCATATCGTCATAAAATAAAAGGTCGAGGTCGATAATCCGCGGCCCGTATCGGGATGCCCTTTCCCTTCCCATCTCATCCTCAATATGGTGTAAAAGGCAAAATAGATCCTGTGCGGATAGAGGGCTTTTTACCTCGGCCGCGGCGTTGACATACCAGCTCTGCGTTTTTAATTCCTGAGGCTCCGTTAGATACAGAGAAGAGAGGCGTATCTTTAATCTGCTATCAGCCTTAGCCAGGCGCCTTGAGGCCTGGAGACAATTGGCCTTGGCGTCGCCCATGTTAGATCCAATACCAATATAGGCCAGGACATCTTCCAAGGTTTAAAACCCTACATTCTTAATACGTTGGACGGCCTCCTGGAGGCGTTCTTTTCCCACCGTCAGGGCCATACGAACATAACCTTCTCCGGGCGCGCCAAAACCATTGCCCGGGGTAGTAACGATACCCGCCTTACTCAAAAGGTGGGCAGTAAATTCGGCGGAGGTATATTTCCGGGGGACTTCAACCCACAGATAAAAGGTGGCCCTTGGTTTTTCCACATTCAACCCCGCTTCTTTCAGGCCGGCAACCAAAATATCCCGGCGCCCGGCATAAACAGCCTGCATCTCCCGGACACAGGTCTGATCACCATCCAGGGCCGCCATACCGGCTATCTGGATAGCCTGGAAGACCCCGGAATCAATATTGCTTTTTACCTGTCCCAATCCGGCGATGACCTCTTTATTCCCCACAGCAAAGCCTATGCGCCAACCGGTCATGTTATAGGTCTTGGAAAGGGAATGGAGTTCAATCCCTACCCCCTTGGCCCCTTCGACCTCCAGAAAACTGGGCGGTCTATAGCCGTCAAAGGCCATCTCGCTATAGGCCGCATCATGGCAGACTATAATGTTATATTTTTCAGCAAAGGCCACGATTTCTTTAAAGAAGTCCACCGTAGCCACGGCTGCTGTAGGATTGTTGGGATAATTAATGAACAGGAGACGGGCCTTTTCAGCTACCTCCGGAGGGATGGCAGTCAGGTCCGGCAGGAAATGGTTTTCTTTGGTAAGGGGCATATAGTATGGCTCGCCGCCGGCAAATATAGTTCCGATATGATAAACCGGATAGGCCGGTGACGGCACCAGGGCCACATCACCGGGATTAATGAAGGCGAGGGGGATGTGGGCAATGCCCTCCTTGGAACCAATCAGGCTAACGACCTCTGTTTGGGGGTCCAGAGAGACGCCGAAGCGTCTTTCATACCATCCGGCCACGGAAAATTTAAAGCCGTTCATGCCCGAATAAGAGGGATAACGGTGATTTTGGGGATCGGTCGCCGCTTCATTAAGCCGGGTGATTATATGTGGCGGCGTAGGAATGTCCGGGTCTCCTACGCCGAGGTCAATGACATCCAGCCCCCGTGCCTTTACCTCCTCTTTCATCCGATCTATCTCCGCAAAGAGATAAGGCGGCAGCTTCTTTAGTCGTTCCGATTTTTCTATCTTGATCATCTGCGCTAAATACCTTTCTAATTAATTTCCATCCAAAAACCCAGGTTTTCTGGATGGAGCGGTCGGCACTCAGCTATCAGCATTCAGCTCAACCGATTGTTTGCCTTGAGTTTTGCTGATGGCTGACCGCTGATAGCTGAAAGCGTGAAGCCGGAAACGGCAGTTTCCGGATGAACACTAATTATTCTTATCCAACATCATACCCGTCCAAAATACATTGCGGACCAGGAGACAGAATTCAGTACAAAGCTTTTAGCTTCTAGCCTTCAGCTTCCTCTGCCTTCACCGTGTTGCGCAGCGTACCGATGCTTTCCACAACAATTTCTATGACATCGCCGGGAACCATAGGGCCGATTCCGGAAGGCGTGCCGGTAGCAATGATATCGCCCGGGAGCAAGGTCATCACTTCAGAGATAAAACTGACCAGTTCGGCGACGCCGTAGATGAGATTCCCGGTGTGGGATGACTGGCGGAGTTCCCCGTTGAGGTATGATTCTACCTTGAGATGCGAGGGATCCATCCCCCGGGCAATGCAGGGGCCGATGGGGGCAAAGGTATCAAAACTCTTGGAACGCGTGAACTGTACATCCTTTCTCTGTAAGTCCCTGGCCGTAACATCGTTTACACAGGTATAGCCAAGGATGTAGTCATAGGCCTTATCCTGCGGGACAAAGCGGGCCCGCTTGCCGATGACCACACCCAGCTCAGCCTCATAGTCAACCCTCTTGCTCATCCGGGGATACATAATGGATGAATCCGGCCCGATGACTGCCGTTCCCGGTTTAAGAAAGATCAAAGGCTCATCCGGGATAGGGAAGCCCAACTCCCTGGCATGATCGCGATAATTCAGGCCCAGGGCAATAATCTTGCCCGGCCGGCAGGGAGGGAGGAGCCGGACATTAGACGGATCATACTCTTCATTACCTGTTTTAAATTCTGCGAATATATCGCCTTCTATGCTGCGGATGGTGTTTTTTCCTAGCCGCCCGTATCTGGCAGCGCCATCGGCTTCAAAACGAACGAAGCGCTCTATCACTTCCTCAGTCCCAGTACATCCTGCATGTCATAGATGCCGTTTTTCTGATTTACGATCCACATGGCGGCCCGCACGGCCCCGCGGGCAAAATTATCCCGGCTATGGGCACGGTGGATGACCTCAATGCGTTCCCCGATACCGGCAAAAAGGACGGTGTGTTCGCCCACAATATCGCCGCCGCGCACAGTCTGTATGCCGATTTCCTCATTCGTTCGCTGACCGATCATCCCATGGCGGGCATAGACCCCAACCTTATCCAAGTCGCGGCCCAAGGTTCCGGCCAGCACCTGGGCCAGCTTTACGGCTGTGCCGCTGGGGGCGTCTTTTTTAAGGCGGTGATGGGCCTCGACAATCTCCACATCATAACCTTCACCCAGGATTCCAGCTACATCTTGTACGACTTTGTAGAGGACGTTTACACCCACGCTCATATTAGGGGCCAGCACGCAGCGCACCTTTTTGGCCAACTTCTTGATCTCTTTCATCTCCTCAGGCGTAAACCCGGTTGTCCCCACCACGATGGCCTTTTTATGTTTGGCGGCCAGGGCCACGTGTTCTAACGACGAGGTATGGAAAGTGAAATCGATGATTACATCACCTTTTTTAACGACCGATTCCAGCCCCTCAGAAATTGGGATGCCCATCTTTCCCAGGCCGGCTATCTCTCCTACGTCCTGGCCGAGGGCCGGATGTCCCGGCCTTTCAAAGGCCGCTGCCAGCTTAATCCCTTCGGCCTGGTGAACCATATGGATATTGCGTCCGCCCATTTTGCCGGCGGCGCCCGCCACAATAGCCTTTATCATAATTTTTCTCTCCTTAATTAGCTGATAGCTCATAGCTGATGGCCAAGAGCCATGAGCCATAAACTTCTTACTTAATAAGTCCGTAGTTTTTCAGTACAGCCTTCAGACGTTCCACATTTTTTGGTGACATGGGCGCCAACGGCAGCCTGAGTTCCGGCGAAATCATGCCCATGAGTCCTAGCGCCGTCTTTGCCGGTATGGGATTGGTCTCATAAAACATGGCCTGACAAAGCGGGAGAAGTTTATAGTGCAGTTCCTGAGCCTTTTGTCTGTCCTGGGCCTCAAAGGCATTACAAAGGTCGGCCATGTCCTTCGGCGCCACATTGGATACCACTGAGATAACTCCTTTGCCGCCCACCGCCAGTGTAGGCAAGACCGTAAAATCGTCCCCGGATACCAGACTGAATTTCTTATTGGAGAGGCGTATAACCTCGCTGATTTGCTGTAATGAGCCTGTGGCCTCCTTGATTCCTATGATATTTTTTATCTCAGCCAGACGGGCCACTGTTTCGGGCAGCATGTTGACGCTGGTCCGGCCGGGGACATTATAGAGAACGATGGGGATATCGACTTTATCTGCCACGGCCTTGAAATGCTGATAGAGTCCCTCCTGTGTGGGTTTATTATAGTAAGGGGTGATTAACAGCGCCGCATCAGCGCCGGCTTTCTGGGCATGTTTGGTCAATATTATGGATTCAGACGTGCTATTGGAGCCTGTACCGGCCACTACCGGCACCCGGCCAGCCACTGTCTGTACCGTGATCTCAACTACAGACATATGTTCCTCGTGGGAAAGCGTAGCCGCTTCGCCGGTTGTCCCGCAGGGAATAATAGCGTGTGTGCCGTTTTTAATCTGAAATTCTATGAGCTTTTTTAGGCCCTTCTCATCTACCTTGCCCTTTTTGAAGGGAGTGACAATAGCCACCATAGCCCCTTTTGCTATCTCTGCTGTTTTCCGTTTCATAGTTCCTCCTCCCTTAATAGACCTTCATAGACAATTTTTGCCTCGCCTTCCAGAAAGACGTGGCTTATGCCCTCCGGGCCGGATTTAAAATAGACGTCAAGTATTTCTCCACCGCGCGTTTGTACGTGAACCGGCGGCACAATCCCGTGTTTCAGAGAGGCGATGATTGCTGCGGCCACTGACCCTGTGCCGCAGGCCAGGGTCTCATCCTCCACTCCCCGCTCGTAGGTGCGTATGGAGATATTTTGTCTGCCCAAGACCCGGGCAAGATTAACGTTGGTGCCGGCCGGCTGAAACTCGGCATGAAAACGGATGCTCCGGCCCCACTCAGAGACATTTACTTTATCCAGGTCGGGGACAAAATGGACGACATGCGGTACGCCCGTGTTTATGAAATGTACAACGTATTTGCCTTGATTTGTCAAGACTTTTATATCCATGCGCAGATCCCGCGGGGGCACCATCTCCAGTTTCACCCGATGATCGGTCACTTCGGCCCGGATCAAGCCGGCGATGGTTTCAAAGGTCATCTCAGGACCGGCTATCCGGTTTACGTAGGCAAAACGGGCCGCACAGCGCCCGCCGTTACCGCACATCTCGGCCTCGCTGCCATCGGCATTATAAAATCGCCACTTGAAATCGGCATCGGACATACTGGGAGGTTCGATTAGAATCAAACCGTCGGCCCCTACCGATACCTTGCGGCGGCATAGCCGGCGAGCCCACGTGGCTCCCTCATTGACACCAACGAGACCGGACCGATTGTCAATAATGATGAAATCATTACCGCTGCCGCTCATTTTATAAAAAGACAGCCTTTTCCCCATGGACTATTTTACCTGAGAACCCTATAGAAAATCCGGTAGCTTCTCACCCCGAACCAGAGATTGGCAGGTCTCGCGGCGCCGGATGACGGAAAAAGCACGGCCCTTGACCATAACCTCGGCCACCCGCGGGCGGCTGTTATAGTTGGAAGACATGGAGAAACCATAGGCCCCCGCACTCATAACCGCCATAAGATCGCCGGGGGAAAAATCCGGAAGCTCCCGGTCTCTGGCCAGGAAATCACCGGATTCACAGATAGGCCCCACCACGTCTGCCTTTATTTTTTCTCCGGCATACTTATCCCTGACCGGCCAGATGGCATGATAGGAGCCGTAAAGACTGGGCCGGGCCAGATCATTCATGCCGGCATCTACGATCAGAAAATGCCTGCTTCCATTATTCTTGGTGTACAAGACCCTGGTCACCAGCGCCCCGGCATTTCCCACAATCACCCTTCCGGGTTCGAGGATCAGTGTAACGTCCATATCGCGTATGTTTTTTATAATGGCCTCGGCATAGGCAAAGGGATGTGGGGGCTCTTCCTGGTCGTAGCGGATGCCTAACCCGCCGCCCAGATCCAGATAGCGGATATCAATGCCGTCTGTTTGCAGCCGGGCAATGAGATCCTTCAACTTTACCAAGGCGTCAACGAATGGCGCTATCTCTGTGATCTGGGAGCCGATATGGCAGCTCACGCCTACAATTTCTACGTGGGAAAGGCCGCGCGCCTCTCTGTATTCTTTAAGAGAACGCCCGATGTCTATGCCAAATTTATTTTTCTTTAGTCCCGTAGAGATATATGGATGTGTCCTGGGGTCAACATCAGGGTTGACCCTCAAGGCAATACAGGCCTTCTTTTTCATCCGGGCCGCCAGCTTATTTATAGCCAAAAGCTCCTGAGAAGACTCGATATTGAACATCAGGATGCCGGCGCGCAGGGCATCCTGGATCTCATCAGTGCGCTTGCCCACGCCGGAATAGACGATCTTGTCCGGCGAAACACCGGCCTTGAGGGCCCGGTATAGTTCCCCGCCGGAGACAATATCCGCGCCCCCGCCCAGGTTGGCCAGGAGCCTGACCACAGCCAGGTTCGAGTTGGCCTTTAGAGCGAAACAGACCAGATGAGGAACTTTGCCGAAGGCCCGGTCAAACGTCTTGAAATGGTGGCCTAATGTGGCGTGGCTGTAAAGATAAAAAGGAGTCCCCACCGCCCCGGCAATATCGGCAACCGGCACGTTTTCGCAATATAATTCATCAGCGACGTAGTTAAAGTGATGCAAGCCTTTTTCCCCTCTCAAAAGATGCTACTCGGCCCATACCCTGACCTCAAGGGACATGGTGCTTTCATTCTGCCGGGGCGAAGAATCCAGGGCGGTTACCGCATAATGATGCACTTCTCCCTTGCGCACCTCTTTGTCCGTATAGCGTCCTGATTTCTCCGGCTCACGGGAAAGGCACTGCCACTTGTCTTCTTCTTTCGTCCGCCTATAGACGCGATAACCGGCTAGATCAGGCTCTGTATTGTCTATCCATCTTAGGACGATGCCTTCCGGTGAAGCTATGGCCGACAGACCTGCAGGCGGGGCCGGCGGCGTCATATCTTTAGGGAGGGCTGTAACCTCGTCGCTCTCCGGGCCTTCAATAAGGGTAGTTTTTACTGACCGTACGGCATGCACTTTATAGGCATAACGGGTGTCATTGGCTAGCGAGATATCTGTAAATGCAGTATTGGAAAGGAGTCCGGCCGCCAGCAAACGCCCGTACGGCCCGTCTCCTTCGCGCCGGTAAATATAATAAGAAAGCGGCTCACCCACGGCTGACCCGTCTGATAACCTTTCCGGGGCCTTCCAGCCAAGTACAACCTGACCATCTCCGGCTTGGGCGTTGACGGCTGAGGGCGGACCGGGTGGCGCGTCCCAATAGATGATTACGGGTTCGGCTTCCGCTCCTATACGGCCGTCATCATCTACGGCCTGCACGGTATAGACATATTTATGCCCGTAGGCCGGATCGGTATCGACAAATTGCACCAGATTATCACCGGCTGTTTCCTTGTTTGGGCCGGGCCACCTGACATTGAATATGTCTGTATAGTGTACGGGGCAGCCGGGACAATCTTCGGTAAATTCATAACTTGCTCTCAGTACCCGGAAGCCGGAAAACCGGGTTAGAGGAGAACCGTCTTTGCGTTTTATGGGCGGCTTCCAGGCGAGCACGATGGCCTTATCTGTCAAACGGGCGAAAAACCCGGTCACGGCCTGGGGAACTACTTCATGCGGCGGGCGTGGCGGCATCTTCTTGCCGCAGGCCAGGAGGCCAAGCGCAAGGCCGGTAATAATAACCGTTCTCCAGGCCAAAGACTTTGTCACTTAAGCTCCTTCTCGGCGGCCTTAAGTGCCGCCAGTACCAGCCTGCGGGCCGTTCCCCCGGTTGAGGCCCGGCTTTCTACTGACTTTTCCAGGCGGATATATTCGAAGACATCGGCCTCAACCCTATCCGAAAATTTTTTAAGTTCATCCAGGGATAAGTCGGTAAGTTCGCAACCCTTATCCAGGCAATAACGCACTATCTGGCCGACGACGGCATGGGCCTCCCGGAAAGGCACTTCCCGTAAGACCAGGTAGTCAGCCAGGTCCGTAGCGGTCAGAAATCCTTTCCGCACGGCCTTATTTATCTTGTCCCGCCGGAACTCGATCTGTCCCAGCATGGCGCTATAGACGGTCAATACCCGACCAACCGTATCCACCGCATCAAAAAGGGCTTCCTTATCCTCCTGCATGTCCCGGTTATAGGCCAGGGGCAACCCCTTCATCACGGTGAGCAGAGAAAAAAGATGGCCGAAGACCCGTCCGGCCTTTCCCCGCACCAGTTCCGGGATGTCAGGGTTTTTCTTCTGCGGCATTATGCTGCTGCCTGTACAAAAGGCATCGCCTATCTCAATAAAGGAGAACTCGCTGCTCGACCAGAGGATAAGTTCTTCCGAAAGGCGGCTCAAATGCACCATGAGGATAGAGCAGTCCGCCAGAAACTCCAGAGCAAAGTCCCTGTCGCTCACTGCATCGATGCTGTTGGCGGAGACTGAGGGGAAATCCAGCAGTTTGGCCACATAGCGCCGGTCAATGGGAAGGCCCGTGCCGGCCAGGGCCGCGCTCCCCAGGGGAAGGACGTTAATCCGCTTGAGACATTCGGAAAAACGCTCCCGGTCCCTTTTTAACATCTCGTAATAGGCCAGGAGGTGATGGGCAAGGAGCACCGGCTGGGCCCTTTGCAGGTGCGTGTATCCGGGCATAATGACGTCGCTGTACCGGCGGGCCAGACCCACCAGGCTTTGCTGTAATCCTTTAACCCGGCCGATAATCTCCTGCACCTTATCCCGCAGGTAAAGCCGCGCATCAGTGGCCACCTGGTCATTGCGGCTCCTGGCGGTATGCAGTTTTTCCCCGGCCGCCCCGATCTTGTCAACAAGGGCCTTTTCAATATGCATGTGGATGTCTTCCAGGGAAGGGGTAAAAAGAAACCGGCCTTGGTCGATCTCTTTCTTTATGGCCCGGAGGCCGTCGATGATAAGCCTGGCCTCATCTTTAGTGATAAGCTTCTGTCTGGCCAGCATCCGGCAGTGGGCAATGCTGCCCTCGATATCATAGGGATAAAGCCTGCGGTCAAAATGGATGGAGGCGGTAAATTCCTCTACTAACTTGGATGTCTTCTGGCGAAATCGTCCGCCCCAGGGTTTTTTCTGAGCCATAACTACGAACGCCTCTTTCTTTGTAATGCCTGCACTTTAAGCCGCAACCCGTTCAGGCGTATAAAACCCTCGGCATCCTTTTGTCGATAGATATCATCTTCTTCAAAGGTGGCCAGTTCCTGCATATAAAGCGACTGTTCAGATTTGCGGCCTACGACCGTGCAGTTGCCTTTATAGATCTTGAGCCGCACCGTTCCCGTCACCGTGGTTTGGGTCTCGTCCATAGTCTTTTGCAGGAGGCGCATCTCCGGCGAAAACCAGAAACCGTAATAGATCATCTCGGCATAGCGGGGGATGAGGCTGTCGCGGATATGCATGACCTCCCGGTCCATAGTGATCGATTCCAGGGCCTGATGGGCTATGCGCAGGATTGTCCCGCCCGGGGTTTCATATACCCCGCGCGATTTCATACCCACAAAGCGATTTTCGACAATGTCCACCCGGCCGATACCGTTTACCCCCCCGAGCTCGTTTAATCCGGTCAGGAGGTCAACCGGTTGTATAGCTAATCCGTCTATAGCCACGGGGTCTCCCTTAGCGAAGTCGATCTCTATATAGGTCGGTTTTGACGGCGCCTTTTCCGGCGAGCGGGTAAGGGTGAACATATCCTGTGGCGGTTCTTGCCAGGGGTCCTCCAGGATGCCCCCTTCATAACTTATGTGCAGGAGATTGCAGTCACAGCTATAAGGTTTTTTCCTGGTAGTGGGGACGGGGATGCCGTGCTTCCGGGCGAATTTGATGAGGTCCTGACGTGCTCTAAAATCCCATTCCCGCCAGGGGGCAATGATAATCAGGCCGGGGTCGATAGCCATATAACTCAGTTCAAAACGCACCTGGTCGTTGCCTTTGCCTGTGGCCCCATGGCTGACGGCATTGGCCTTTTCTTTTCTGGCGATCTCCACCTGGTGGCGGGCGATAAGCGGCCGGGCCAGTGATGTGCCGAGGAGATAGCCGCTCTCATAGACCACATTGGCCCGAAAGGCAGGGAAGACATAATCGCGCGCGAAGGTATCCCGCAGGTCGTCTATATAGACCTTGTCTGCGCCCGTATCTATGGCCTTTTTCCTGAGGGCTTCCCAGTCTTCCGGCTGGCCGATGTTGGCCACAAAGGCTACTACCGGGCACTGATAGGTCTCTTTAAGCCATCTCAGGATGACCGAGGTATCCAGCCCGCCGGAGTAGGCCAGCACAATCTTTTTGACTTTTTCTGCCATTCCAATTCCGCCTAATTTTAATAGATTCGTAAAAAATCTTTTCACCGCTGAGCACACAGAGTTCGCAGAGAAAAACTGTAAGTTATTGAATATGTTATTTCAGCGTTCTCCGCGGGCTCTGCGGTAATTTTTACTTTTTACGGATTCATCAATCTTAATCTCAAATCATTTAATCGTCATGGCCAGTATGGCCTTGTGGACGTGCATTTTGTTTTCGGCCTGGTCAAATACTACCGACTGTGGCCCTTCCAGGACTTCAACGGTTATCTCCTCACCCCTGTGCGCCGGCAGGCAGTGAAGGACTATGGCATCGACTTTGGCCCGGCGCAGGAGTTCGCTGTTGACCTGATAGGGCTGAAAGACCTTCCGGCGTTCAGCCGCCTCACCTTCCTGCCCCATGCTGGCCCAGACATCCGTGTTGATAACATCGGCGTCTTCTACCGCCTTTGCCGGATCCTCAAAGAGCAGGATGGGCTTTTGGGCCTTTTTCAGGGCTGGTTCCAGGACATCTGTTCGTGGTCCGTAACCCCCGGGGCAGGCCAGGGAAAGGGAGAACCCCAGCGTGGCCGCGGCCTCGATCCAGGAATGGGCCACGTTATTCCCGTCTCCTACCCAGGCCACCTTTAAGTCTTCTATAGCGCCTTTCTTTTCAATAACGGTCATGACATCGCTCAGAATCTGGCACGGGTGGTAGAGGTCGGTAAGGCCGTTTATCACCGGGATGGCGGCGTGGGCCGCCAATTCCTCGACCATCTCCTGGGCGAAGGTACGCACCACAAGCCCGTCCAGATACCGGGACAGAACGCGGGCCGTATCGGCCAGAGGCTCCTGACGGGCCAACTGGGTATCCCGGCTGGAGAGGAAAGTGACGTTCCCTCCGAGCTGGAACATGGCGGCCTCAAAAGAGACGCGGGTACGGGTGGAGGCCTTTTCAAAGATGAGGCCGATGGTCTTTCCGACCAGCGCCGTCGGGCAGGAGGTATTACCTCTGTCCTTCTTAAAGGCCATAGCCCGGGCAATAATAGCCCTTATATCTTCCTTCGTCAGGTCGTTGATACCCAAAAGGTCTTTTTTCATGGTCTGTTCCTGCATTCTTCGTCCAGGGCGCCAAGGAGCAAATCGATTTCCGTCCTGGTTACTATAAGGGGCGGCGTAAACCGCAATATATTCCCCTGGGTACAGTTTATGAGGAAACCTTTATGGAGAAGGTTTGTTACAAAATCAGCGCCTTCCACCTTTAGCTCCAGCCCCAGGATAAGTCCCAGGCCGCGCACTTCCTTAATGAGAGAAGGATAGCGGCCGGCCAGATCCTCCAGACCCTTTCTGAAATGTCCGCCCGTTTCCCGGCAGTTTGAAAGGAAGTTGCCTTCCAGCAGGGTTTTTAAAACCACGGTAGCGGCTGCGCAGACTACCGGGTTGCCGCCAAAGGTTGAGGCATGCGTGCCGGGCGTAAAGGAACCGGCAACCTCTTCCCGGGCCAAAAGCGCGCCCAGAGGAAGTCCGTTGGCCATGGCCTTGGCCAGGGTCATCATGTCCGGTTTTATTCCGTAATGTTCATGGGCGAACAGGGTTCCGGTGCGGCCCATACCGACCTGAACCTCGTCCAGAATAAGGAGCAGCCCGTGCTCATCGCACAATTTTCTAACTGCCGGTAAATAGTCGGGAGAAAACAATACGACCCCGCCTTCGCCCTGGATCGGTTCCATAAGGATGGCGCAGGTCTTCGCAGTTATGGCCTGTTTCATGGCCCCTAAGTCACCGGCCGGCACGTGCCTAAAGCCGTCCACAAGCGGCTCAAAACCCTTGTGGAATTTTTCCTGCCCGGTGGCCGAGAGGGTAGCCAGGGTGCGGCCATGAAATGAACCCTGGAGGCAGATAATCTCATAACGGCCCTCGCCAAAACGGTCTCGTGAATATTTTCTGGCCAGTTTGATAGCCGCCTCATTGGCCTCTGCCCCGCTGTTACAGAAGAAGACCCGGTCGGCAAAGGAGTGCTCGATCAGCAGTTCGGCCAATTCTATCTGGGGCACGGTATAGTAAAGGTTTGAGACATGTACGAGTTTTTGTGCCTGGCGGCACACGGCCTCCGCGACCTCAGGGTGGGCATGCCCCAGGCTGCAGACCGCAATCCCGGCCAAAAAATCAAGATACATCTTACCGCCGGAGTCGAATACCCGGCAGCCCTTGCCTTCTACCAGAGTAACCGGGCTGCGGCCGTAGGTATGCATAATATAATGGTCCGATAAACTCATCCAGTCTTTCTGGTCTGCGTCCATGTTTCTCTTCCTATGGTATGACCTGGGTGCCTACTCCACTCTGAGTGAATATCTCCAGGAGGACGGCATGCTCAATCCGGCCATCGATAATATGGGCCTTTTCTACGCCTTCGGTTAACGCCTTAAGGCAGCAGTTGACCTTGGGGATCATCCCGCCGGTAATAAAACCGTCAGACAGCATTTTCCCGGCCTGCCCGGTAGTCAGCGATTGAACCAGCTTCCCTTCCTTATCCAACACCCCCGGAACGTCCGTGAGCAGGATGAGCTTGGCCGCCTTTAAAGCGCCAGCCACCGCCCCGGCCACGAGGTCGGCATTAATATTGTATGATTCTCCCTCTGCCCCCACCCCTATGGGGGCAATGACCGGTATAAACCGGCTGTCTTCAAGGGCCTTAAGGACTGCGGCATCCACAGCCGTGATCTCACCGATCATGCCCGCGTCTATAATCTCAGGGGGCAGATCTTCCCCCCGTGACTGGTAAACATGCATCTTTTTGGCCTGTAATAAGCGCCCATCCTTACCGCCCAGACCCACGGCCCGGCCCCCGCTCTGATTGATAAGAGTGACGATCTCTTTGTTGACCTTGCCTCCCAGCACCATTTCCACAACGCTCATGGTCTCACTGTCCGTGACGCGCAGACCCTGAACAAAGGTGGACTGGATGCCCATGCGTTTCAGGACTTCGCCTATTTGCGGCCCGCCGCCGTGAACAACTATGGGTCGCAGGCCGATATAACGCATGAGGACCACGTCCCGGGCAAAGCTTTGCTTGAGGTGGTCGTTGACCATGGCATGTCCGCCATATTTTATGACCACCGTCTTTCCGTAAAATGTCTGAATATAGGGCAGGGCCTCGATCAATACCCTGGCTTTTTCCACCCACTCTTCCATTCGGCACACCATGTTCGTTATTATTATAAAATAAACCGACTGAGATCCTCATCCTTGACGATCTCGTTTAATCTGTCCCGGACGTAACCGGCCGTTATCGTAAAAGACATACTGGTCATCTCCGGGGCATTAAATGATATCTCATCAAGAAGTTTTTCCATGACCGTGTGCAGCCGCCGCGCGCCGATGTTCTCGGTACGCTCATTAACCACTGTGGCTATGGAGGCTATCTCCTCAATGCCGTCGGACTCGAATATAAGCTGTACTTTTTCCGTGGCCATGAGGGACTGGTATTGGGTAACCAGCGCATTTTGCGGCTCGGTCAAAATACGTACAAAATCACCCTTACCCAGGGCCTTTAGTTCTACCCTTATAGGGAAACGGCCCTGCATCTCAGGAATCAGGTCCGAGGGTTTGGCCATATGAAAGGCCCCACTGGCGATAAAGAGGATATGATCGGTTTTGACCATGCCGTACTTGGTATTGACCGTTGTCCCCTCCACGACGGGCAAGAGGTCTCTCTGTACGCCGAGGCGCGATACGTCGGGACCATGTCCGTGCTCATGGCTGGCGATCTTATCAATCTCGTCCAGAAAGATAATGCCGGTCTGCTCAACACGTTTTCTGGCCTGCTCCGTAACCACGTCCATATCAATCAGGCGCTGGCTTTCTTCCTGGGCCAGAATCTCCAGGGCCTCCGGCACCTTTACCTTCCGTTTCTTTGTCTTTGCAGGGAAGAGATTCCCGAACATCTCTTTTAAATTAATATCCATGTCTTCCAGGCCTGCGGCAGAAAATACCTCAACTACGGGCACCGCCCTCTGTGAGACCTCAAGATCTACATAACGATCGTTTAACTTCCCATCGCGAAGAAGCTTACGTAATTTTTCGCGGGTCTCAGTCCTTTCCGCTGACGGCTGGGGCGGCTGCTCCGGCGGTAAAGTCCCGGAAAGCGGCGCCGGAGCGGTTCCCCGCACCGGCGGCAGAAGGATATCCAGCAGTTTCTCCTCAGCGATCTCCGCGGCCTTGACCTTTACCTTTTCCCGTTCCTCAGCCTTGACCATGTTTACCGCCAGCTCAGTCAGGTCACGAATCATGGACTCCACATCCCGACCTACATAGCCTACTTCGGTAAACTTACTGGCTTCTATTTTTAAGAACGGCGACTGGGTAAGTTTGGCTAGGCGCCGGGCAATCTCGGTCTTGCCCACGCCTGTAGGTCCGATCATAATTATGTTCTTGGGGGCGATTTCATCGCGCAGTTCCTCAGGAACCTGCTGCCGTCGCCACCGGTTTCGAAGCGCTATAGCTACGGCGCGTTTAGCCTCAGACTGTCCGACCACGTATTTATCCAGCTCAGCTACAATCTGGCGCGGGGTTAAGGTCTCTATGTCGATCATAATTTTTCTACCGATATTATTTCATTAGTATAGATGCAGATTGAAGCGGCAATGCGCATGGCCTCTCTGGCAATACTCTCGGCATCAAGGTCTGAAGCCGAGACCAGGGCCCGGGCCGCGGCCAGGGCATAGGGGCCGCCGGCGCCTATGGCCAGAAGTCCGTCATCCGGTTCGATAACGTCGCCTGCCCCGGAAATAAGAAAGGAACGTTCCATATCCACGGCTATTAAGAAGGCCTCCAGGCGCCTAAGGATCCGGTCTGTCCGCCAATCTTTGGCCAGTTCCACTACGGAACGGACCAAGTTGCCGGAGTGTTTTTCCAGCTTTTGTTCCAGCCGCTCAAACAAGGTAAAGGCATCGGCGGTAGCCCCGGCAAAACCGGTAATGACCTTATCCTGGTACAGGCGGCGCACTTTACGGGCCTGGTGCTTCATGATGGTGTTGCCCAAGGTTACCTGACCGTCTCCGGCCACCACTACCTCTCCCCTGTGGCGCACGGCCAATATCGTCGTCCCCCTTATCTTCTCCAGGGCATTTTCCATTTGTGCAGACTCCTCCCTTACTTATCGCCTTTGGCCTTGGGATGGGCGCTATCGTAAACGGCCATCAGTTTGTCCAGGCCGACATGGGTGTATTTCTGTGTGGTAGAAAGGCTGACATGGCCGAGCATCTCCTGTACAGAGCGCAGGTCTGCGCCCATGTCCAGGAGATGGGTGGCGAACGTATGCCTTAAGGCATGCGGATACACGTGCTTGAATAGCCCGGCCATCTCGCCATATTTCCCGACCAGCCGCTCTACACTCCTGGCAGTAAGCCGACCGCCGCGGCTATTGATAAAAAGCGGGTTCACATCCTGCGCGCCGGTTTTGCGCATGGCTTTCTGACTTTTCTCCTTGTACTTCTTGAGGGCCTCCAGCGCCCGGCTGCCAACGGGCACAATGCGTTCCTTCCCGCCCTTGCCCAGTACGCGCGCTATACCCAGGGGAAAATCTATGCTATCCGTATTCATGGCCACAAGTTCACCGACACGCAGACCACAAGAATAAAGGACTTCCATGATAGCCCGGTCCCGTAGGGCTAAAAACTCGTTCCCTTTTGGTGATTCCACCAGGGCAAAAATTTCATCTACAGGCAAGAACGTAGGCAGAAATTTTTCCTGTTTGGGGCTGGAAACCAGTTCCGCGGGATTATGCGGCAAAAACCCGCGTTTGACCAGGTAACGGAAAAAACTGCGGACAGAGGCAAGTTTGCGCCCTATGGAAGAACGCTTATTTTTAGCGTATAAGTGGGCCAGAAAACTGCGGATGGACAGATGATCGATGGCCTCAATACTTACCTTATCACCCAGAAAAGAGGCAAACTGCAAGAGATCGCTCTCATAACTGCGCAGGGTATGCGGGGAGTAGTTCTTTTCTATCTTTAGATAGGAAAGGAATATGGGAATATGTTTTTTCACAGCTACGCCCTGAAGTTAAGGAAAATAAGGTATTATTTCTAACATATCCGTTGTAATTTTCAATACAAAAAACAGCGGGATGTGGAAATAGACATATACATAGTGTTCTGGTACCAATGGAGGTACTTCGGAAAGAAGGATGGTAGAAGTTTTTCGCCATCTGCCCGTTAGGCTGACGGCGAAAAGCTAACGAGCAGCGCCAGGCCGGCCACGGTGTGCCAGGTGGCATCGAGAAAAGCTGTCGCACCGTGAATGCGGGCAAAGCCGCCACTTCCGGTTCTACAGGCCGCAATAAAAGCGCGGCAGCCTTCAGGGTCTAGGGGGGCAGCATTAAGGAGGGCCAAAGCGCGGAGACAGGTGTGGCAGTTTTCAATGTAGGATGTGGTTTCGGGCAGAAACCCAAAGCCGCCGTCGCCATTCTGACAGGCCTGAAGCCAGGCAATCAAGTTGGTTCGGTGCGGCATCCGGTTTATTTGTTTTCTATCCGCCAGATACAGGATCATCCAAAGCTCAGCCGCCGTTCTCCAGCGGGCTAGGGCAAGATCGTTGGCTATTTTTCCCGTAATGTCATTTGTGATTTTCAGGACTTCCCGTAGAATCCTGGCGCAGTAGTACCTCTCGACCAGATCCAACGGTTCCCTCAAACGGCGTTTTAGAAAAGCCGTCGTTCTATCCTCATCCACCGACATCCCGGCCAGGCGGCAGGCATAAAGGACATGAAAAGTAGTCCGCGCCGTCACCCAGTCCGTTTCCGCCACCTGTGAAAGGTAGTCCTTGAGGGCCGAATCGTTGAGATAGGAACCGTCCCCGAGTTCTTCGAGAATACGGAGCGCAAGATAGGTGTCCTCCACGGTCGCCGGGAGCTTCGGGGTAGCCCTATAACCGCCGGTCTCCTTCCGCCGTGCCTCGACAAAGGCCATGATTCCTTTTGTAGTATCTTCTTGCATGTTGTATGGCTTCTGAACTGTTCGTGTGTTTCTGCGGCTGGAAAGAAAAGATTTATTTCGCGCTCTTCAGGTTGAAACTCCTTTCTTTCCAAAAATGATAAAGGCCACAAAAGCCACTGCGGCTGATACGGCGGTTACTGCACCAAAGTAGAATGTGGCTGCGGGCGAGATATGGTCCCACAACCAACCTCCTATAAAGCTTGCCGGAAACATGGCCAGTCCGATAGCCGTATTGTAAACTCCAAAGGCCGTGGCCTTGAAATCGGCCGGGATTATGGTAGTAAGGAAGGCCTTTTGCACGCCTTCGGTAAGCCCCATGTATATTCCGTAAAAAGCGAAGAGAATCCAGATAATTCTGGCATCGGCCACCTTTGCGAAGCCGTAGTATACAATGGCAAACAGAAGAAATCCGGCGAGTATGATCCTTTTCCTCCCGAACCTGTCGGCCGCCACCCCGGCAAAAATGGCGGAAACCGAATAGATAAGATTGAACATCAAATAAACGACCGGGATGGTGACGGTCGCTATGCCCACCTGCTGCGCCCTCAAGATTAAAAATACATCGCTCGAATTGCCGAGGGCGAAGACAGTCACCACCAGAAAAAACCACCTGAACCTACTGTCAAAATGCTTTAACGTGAGTTTTGGTCGCTCGGAATCTCTGGGCAAACGTGATTTCTTTTCAGTTATGAAAAAGATGATCAAAAGTACCGCAAATAACCCGGGTACCATGGATAGCCAAAACACCTTGCGGTAGTCGTTCGAGAATATCCCTAGGAGGAAGAAAGCCAATCCGGGGCCTACCACTGCGCCCATGGTATCCATGGAACGGTGAAACCCAAAGGCCCGGCCCAGGAATCTCTTATCCGCCGATTCAGCGATTATGGCATCGCGTGGAGAGGTGCGCACGCCTTTGCCGAACCGGTCCATAAACCGGGAACCGAGCACTTGGTGCCATCCCCCAGCCAGCGCCACCAGTGGCCTGCTCAATGTCGATATGGCGTAGCCCGCGGCCATGAGGCCTTTACGCCTGCCGATCCTGTCCGAAAACCAGCCGGAAAAGACCTTCAAAAGGCTCGCAGTTGACTCTGCTATGCCTTCGATCAGCCCAATTAAGGACTTATTCGCCCCCAGCACGTTAGACAGGAAAAGTGGAACCAGGGGATAAATCATCTCTGAACTGACGTCCATAAAGAAACTCACCAGTCCGGTGATAAAGACGTTTTTCCCAAAGCCTAAAAACTTTCTGCCTTTTTCCAACTATCGTGTCCTGTTTTCATGGAGACCTAAAATCTCAGCGTGGCCTTAAGTCTCTTGGGGCCAAGCATGGTATTTAGCTGGTGTGTTTGGTCATGCCCAGCTGAATGTTTGCCCTTCTTTCCTGTTTTCCTGAGTTCCAGATCGACATGCTCTAATTCGCGTCGATTCGTGGCTGAATTTCCTATTTAACGACTAGGACGGAGCATGGGGCGAGGCGTACCAATCCCTGGCAGGTGCCTCCCATTACACGTTCATAGAGCGCTGAATGGCCCATGAAGCCTATCACAAGCAGGT
>Ga0068714_10001597_pt1 | contig 32368 bp, 20 predicted proteins | sample MTBNYHSulfiMetaG_FD_62988 | JGI IMG/M metagenome (GOLD analysis project Ga0068714, IMG submission 62988) | Enrichment culture microbial communities from rom New York Harbor, USA that are MTBE-degrading - MTBE-NYH (New York Harbor Sulfidogenic)... | ecosystem: Environmental > Aquatic > Marine >...
GAAGTGTGGGGCGACCTCGACGGCGTCAGCCGGACCATCCGCTATGTCGGCAAGGGCATGGTCGTCTGGGGCCTGTCGCTGGAAGACGTCCTGGCATCGCTGAAGATCCCGAAGGATGTCGAGTTCGGCAAAGGACTCGACGCCGACGTCGCCTGGACCCATCGGCGAACCTCTGATGCCGACATCTATTACCTCGCGAATCTCACAGACGCGGCGCAGGACGTTCAGGCTCGCTTTCGCGTCAGCGGCAAGGAGGCGGAGCTTTGGCATCCGGACACGGCGGAGATCGAGCCGGCTTCGTACCGCATCGTGGAGGATCGCACGATCGTCCCGCTTCACCTCTTGCCGCGAGAGAGCGTGTTCGTGGTCTTCCGCCGGGTCGCTTCTTCGCCGACCCGCACGTTGCCGCAGCACACTACCACGACGCTGGCGACCGTGGGCGGACCCTGGGATGTCACGTTCCCTCCGAACCTCGGCGCACCGGAAAAAATTCAACTGGCCGACCTGGCATCCTGGACGGCCCATGCCGATCCGGGTGTGAAGTACTTTTCCGGCACGGCGACCTACGCCAGAGCGATCCAGGCGCCACAGGACTGGTCCGAGTCTGGCGCCCGACTCGTGTTGGACCTGGGGGCAGTTCGCGACATCGCAGAGGTGTCCGTCAACGGCGAGCCGCCCGTCACGCTGTGGAAGCCGCCGTACCAGGTGGACGTGACCGACTCGCTCAAGCCGGGCGAGAACCGGCTGGAAATCAAGGTCACGAATCAGTGGACGAATCGCCAGATCGGAGACCGGCTGGCCCCGTCCGACCAGAAGGTGCTGGCCGAGCCTGCCGGCGGTTTCGGCCCGATGGCCGGTTTCGGCGGCCCCCAAACCCCGGCCGAATCGGGACTGCTCGGTCCGGTCACCGTGATCTCCACAATCAGCCAATGAGTGTCCTGAAAGGATCAGCGCGATGAGAATTGCCGGTTGCTGTCTGGTGTTGTTGTTCGTCTGGAGTGCTGCCGAGGCGCAGATCGCGGACTCGCCCGATGAGAGCGTGGCGGGTATCCCCGTCAACTACACGGAGGCGAAGGTTGGGCAGTATACACTGCTGGACGTGCTGAAGCTTGCCGACGGGCAGCCGGTGCGCGACGCCGCCACCTGGTTCGAGAAACGCAGGCCGGAGATCGTCAGGCTGTTCGAGCTGAACCAGTACGGCCGCAGTCCGGGCCGTCCGGTCGATATGAGCTTCGACGTGTTCGACAAGGCAGGGCCGGCGTTCGGTGGAAAGGCGATTCGTAGACAGGTGACGATCTATTTCTCGAAGGACAAGACCGGGCCGCAGATGGACCTGTTGATCTATCTGCCCGCCGGCGCCGGTAAGCCCGGCCCGTTGCTGTTGAGTCTGGGCTTTACCGGCAACAACACCATGGTGAACGATCCCAACGTGAAGGTCGGCACTTTCTGGGACCGGCGTCAGAACCGGAGAGTGCCCGCCACGAGAGGCTTCGGATTCATGGACGTGCTGCCGCTGCTGGAGGCGGGATTCGGTTTCGCCACCTTCAACTACAGTGACGTCGATCCCGATGCGCCGGGCGCGGTCGCTTACGGCGTGCGGAAACTGTATCTGAGAGAGGGACAGACGGAGCCCGCGCCGGACGAGTGGGGTTCCATCGCCGCCTGGGCATGGGGCATGAGTCGGGCCATGGATTACTTCGAGACGGACGCAGACGTGGACGCCAAACGCGTGGCGATCACGGGCGTGTCCCGTCTGGGCAAGACTGTGCTATGGGCAGGCGCGCACGATACGCGCATCGCGATGGTGATCGCCAGTTGTTCGGGCGAAGGCGGCGCGGCGCTGAGCCGGCGCAATTACGGCGAGACCATCGGGCATCTGGCCGCGCCGACGCGATACGCGTATCAGTTCTGTGCCAACTACGGCAAGTGGGCTGACAAGGTCGACGAGTTCCCGGTCGATGCGCACATGCTGATCGCGCTGATCGCGCCGCGTCCGGTGCTTCTGCAAACAGGCAGCACCGACAAATGGTCTGACCCCTACGGCGAATTCCTGGCGGCGGTCGCCGCCGGCCCGGTGTACGAGTTGCTCGGTAAGCAGGGACTGGGCGCGGACAAGATGCCTGCCGCCGGAGAGCCCATCCTGCACACGATCGGCTACTTCATGCACGACGGTGGGCACGGCCCCGCTCCCGCAGACTGGCCCGTGTTCATCAAATTCATGCAGATGCACCTGCAGCCTTGAGCCTGAGCGTCGACTGTCTGATCGGACCGAACAAGCACATCAGCCAGTGAGCCGACTGTGAGGACGCCTCAGAACGGGACCACCAGCGGTTCTGTCCGGCCGGCCAGTCCGGCCACTTCGGCGGCCGACAACGCTCGCTGATAGATGTAGATTTCATCGATGTCCCCGGTGAGCCAGTTCTCGGTGGCATCGAAGATCCCGCCGCCACCGATGTTGACGGGGAAGCTGGACGAACCGTAGGTGTCGGTAATCGGCGTGCCGCCGGAAACCGCCGCCCGGCCGTCCAGATAGATCGTCACGGACGTGCCGTTGCCCACCGCGACGATGTGATGCCAGTCGGCGGTGGCGTCGTAGGGCCAGGTCATGTTGACGGCGCCGCTGGCGGCGCTCCAGATCTGGATGTTGTTGGCGGCGGAAATCCCGTACTCGATGCAATCGTTCTGGCCTACCAGCCCGCTACGGTTCGCCTGAGAGAGGTTCCCCTTCATCCAGCAGGCAATCGTGAACGCCGTCAGATCGTTGAGCAGGCTCTTGCCGGTGCCGACATAGTCGCGGTGAGCCTGAAAGCGCAGAGCGCTGCCGGAGACGCCGGTGATCCAGGCGGGACCGCCCTCAATCGTGCCATGGTTGCCACTGCCGGAGGAATCGGTCGCGACAGTGCCCGATCCCTCGTCCAACGCATAGTGGAGCACCAGATTCGCCGGGTCCGGCTCCATCGGCGCGACGAATTCGGGCGCCTCGGGATACAGCCGGAGATCGTCGATGTATACGACACCTGCGGCGCCGGCCCCTTCGATGCCGATGGTCAGTTCCGTAACACGGCTGGCGTCTGCGCCGACGCCGGACAGATCGATATTCCACGGCTGCCACTGAGATTTGTCGATGTCGGCGGCATCACCGCTGTACGCCACTTTGGTCCCGTTGATCTTGAGATACAGGTGCCCATCGTTGCCCTGGACGCCACGGAAATACAACGAGAGGCTCTGGATGCCGTTCGCCGTCCAATCCTGCGGCTCGTCAAACGTGCGAACCGCCTCGGCGACCGCAACACCCGCATTGTCGTAGAACAGCGGCATGGACTGGCTGCCACCGTGGACGATGGACCTCTCGGCAAACGGAGCGTCGAGGTGCCCGACCGTCGAGCCGGTCCCATTCTCCCAGCCGTCGACCCACGTCTGGTAGATGCGACTGCCCTCATCATCCGTATAGGCCTCAAAGTCGTCGACGACCAGGTACTGCTGTGTCGTAAAGCTCCAGACCTCGCCGGGCCACGTGCCGGCAGGGTCGGCTTCATTGACCTCGTTGACCTTCCAGAAGTAGGTGGTCGCCAGATGGAGGTCGGCCGGCGTGTAGCTTGCGTCGCCGACGGCATCGGCCGGAGCCGCGCCCTCGGCCACTGCGGCTTCGTCTGTGCCGAGGTAGACCTCGTGCACTGCTGCCCCGCGACCGGCTCGCCAGCCGAGTGTCGCGTCTACTGGCACGTCCGTTGCGCCGTCCGCCGGCCGCGGCTCCCGAGCCAGCACCGGAATGAACAGGAAGCGGACCTCACTGAGGCCGTACTGGCCCAACAGCCCATAGCCGCTATGGATGGTGATCTTGACGAACCTGGCCGCGATGCCTCCGAGGTCGACGGTCGTGTTGGCCGCGTAGTTGGACTTGGCGGTGGCTCGGGCAAATTGCGCGTCGCCCCAGACTGTCCAGTCCGCGCCGTTCTCGGAGTACTCTATCGTGACATCTTTGAGCCCGAAGCCCAGGATCGGCTCAAACGGCACATTGTAGTTCCATACCAGCATCTCGTGCAGTTTGTATACGTTGTCGAACTCGTATTGGATGTACACCGTCTCAGCACTGGGCCCGGCCAGCCACATGTCCGTGGTCTCGATGGAGTGCTCGTCGTCGGCATTCAGTCCCGAGCCGTTGACCGTATTCTCAGGCCCCTGCCCCTCACCGGAGGCAACATTGCTCGTGGCGATGATGTTCCGGATCGGATAGACGAACGGCTCGACCGTGAAACTCCAGACGTTCCCCTTGAACACGGTGTAGTCGGGGGCGCCATTGACTTCATCGATCCGCCAGAAATAGGTGGCTCCATACGTCAGAACATCCACGGGCGTGTAGGTCGTCTCCGTCTGGCCCTGGCTCACCAGCACCCCCCGCGGCGCTGCGGCGCTGGCCGCATTGACATCCTCCCAATTCGTGCCGAAGTAGACGTCGTGAGTGGCCGCCGCGGCCGTCGCCGTCCAGCTCAGGCTCGTGTCACGCGCCACATCGGTGGCGCCGTCCGCCGGGATCGGAGCCGTGGCCTTCGAAGAGGTGAGCCCTCTCATGACTTCTGCGATTTCCTCGACCGTCAGAGCGACATTGAACAAGGCGACTTCGTCGAGCACACCGCTGAAGAACCCGCTGGGCGCGCCGCCGGTCCACTGCGCGCCAATGAGAACCGGTGTCACGGTATCCGTATTCTGAGCGCCTCGCGCCTGTTCGGCATCCGGAACGCCGTTCACGTAGATCCTCATCGTCGCGCCGTCGTAGGTAACGGCGACATGCCCGAACTCGTTGTTGGGCAGCGTCAGGCTGCCGGAATAGGCCCAGGGCGCGACCTCGCGGTGGAATGAGACGGTGCCGCCCCCGCCGATGGAGAGGATATAGGCGCCGATGACGCCCGCGTTGAATTTGCTCATGACAGTGCCGCCGCCCTGGTTCTTGACCCAGGCCGTGATACTGAACGGCGCCACTCCGCCAAAGGACAGGTTCGCGCTGGACTCGCGAATCTCCAGATAACTCGCACCGTTGAACTCCAGAGCCGAACCGTACCGTCCCCCCACCCATGCCGGATTCGCTTTCAGTTCGGCGTCGTACCCATGCCCGGAGCTGTCCTTGGCAAGGCTGCCTGAGCCTTCGTCAAAGAGCCAGACCCCGACGATGGCATCGGGGTCCACCTGGGCGCTGCTTGGAGACAAGCACAGCAGACTGACGACGACAAACACAGCAGACACGGTCAATGATCTTCTCGCAGTAGCCATGGCCAGATCCTCCTATCGCACCTTAGCCCGGGGTCCCCCACGTGCCTTCATAAACCGACGCTCGGCACATCCTCCATCATATCAGAACCCACGTCTGAAGCTCAACACATCCCCCATCCATTCGGTGTCATTGCCCGGCACAGTCCATCCGCGCACGGGTGGGCCGTCCGCACTTTCCATCGCCGACAAAATCGTCTGGTGCCGAGTTATCTCTCTAATTCACAGCCACTTATGGCCGCAACCCGGTCGGCCCATGCCGTCGGCGCCGTGAGGGCCGTGGTTCAGCAACGACATCAGGCCGACGCGGGCACCACCGCAGAATGGGGTATTTTTCACGCCGCGTTACCGGTTTCAGGAATGGCAAAGTGGACAACGAAGGCCTACGAGTGTAGACTGTTAATAGCCGCTTTCGTCCATGAGGTCGCTTTTGACGAGGTGCAGCATGATAAGAGCAAGACGCGCCTTCACACTGATCGAGCTGCTCGTGGTCGTGGCCATCATCGCCCTGCTCATGTCCATCCTGATGCCGAGTCTGCAACGGGTCCGCAAACAGGCTCGGGCCGTCGCCTGTCTGTCCAACCTCAAGCAATGGAGCTACATCTGGCACATGTACACGGAGGACAGCAACGGCAAATTCAACACGGGTGGCACGACCGGCGGCGACGCCGCGAATGACTGGCTCGTCATCCTGATGCCCTATTACCAGGACCGGGGAAAGCTGACCATCTGTCCGGCGGCCACGCGCCCCATGATCATACCCGGGCCCTTTGCCACGCGGGCCTGGTCCTGGGACCGGCAGGGCTGGGGCAACCTCAAACAAAAAGAGACCATCGACATCGGCAGCTACGGGCAAAACGAATGGATCTGCGACCGCCCCGCCGCCGAGTATTGGAAGGACCGCAACACGATCAAGGACCCAGCGAACGTGCCGCTGTTCTTCGATTGTGCCTATGTGGACGTGTATCCGAACGCCAATTCCGGCCCCCCGACGATCGAAGGAGATGTTTCCGGCCTCAATGAGTGGGCCCTCGTCTGCATGGACCGTCACTCGGGGTACGTGAACTATCTCTTTGCGGATATGAGCACCCGCAAGGTGGGACTGAAGGAGCTGTGGACCTTCAAATGGACTCGTACGTTCGACACGTCGAACGCCTGGACCACCGCCGGCGGCGTCCGACCCGACGACTGGCCCAACTGGATGAGGAGCTTCAAGGACTACTGAGCGTCTCTGCCATCCGAGCCTGACGCGGGCGCTGACACGATCTCAGGTTGACGGGTCTTTTGCCTTGACGGAAGGGTGGATGGCGCGGTATCTGAAGTTGGCGAAGCTTGTGCGTGCGACGTCGGTCCTTTGTGGTCCATACTCGTCCGACTGGTGCGGGTGCGGGAGTCTTTCGATGAGGAGGAATCAGGCCATGTCATGCGAGGCACCGAGTTCGGCGGGACGGCTTCTTGCTTTGCAGTGCAACTATACTCCTCTCAACTAACGGCTCGCCTTGTTTTCTGGAAGGAAGGAGGTGCGGTCAGGTCCTACACAAGCGTCCTGGGCAGCAGTGGAGCAATCGCGGAATTTGGCAGGCTTGCTTTGGTGTGTGGCCAAAGCGCAGATCCCAACTCAAGTGGCCTTTCGGGGAGGAATACTGTCATGTGTAAGAGATGGCTTTATCTGGCTTCGTTTACTCTGGTCCTTGGTCTGGCGTTTGCCGGCGGGACAAAAGCGGCCGATCCCAATCTGGTGGGGTGGTGGCCTTTGAATGAAGGCACGGGGGAGGTGGCTGCTGATCTATCCGGCAATGGCATGGATGGGACAATCAACAATCCGGGCGGCGGTCTGGGACTGGACGGCTCGGTCTGGCTTGAAGATCCCGAGCGCGGGATGGTCATCAGTTTCAACGGCGCGGCGAACGGCGCTTATGTTCGTGCCGGCACCATCCCCCAAATGACGCTGACGAACGACTTTACTTGGGCCTTCTGGGCCAAGCAGGACGCCGGCCAAACAGGGATCAACGATATCATTTTCGGTAACCGAAAGGATGAGAACGCCGTCGATTTCGTGCCGCGTCAGTTCATCAAGTTCACGCCGACGAAATTCGAGTGGCACATGAACGGCAACGGCAATGACAACATGGAGTATGAGGACATCCCCGCCGACGTGTGGCTCCACCATGCGGTCGTGAAGGTCGGCGATCAGTTGACCTATTACCGCAACGGCGCCGAAGGCGGCTCCAAGACGATCACGCAACCCCTGGACTTTCCCCAACCGCTTTTCTTCGGCGGCGACAACGAGGGTGCTGAGGGTGAGAATTGGCGCGGATTCCTGAGCGACGCACGTGTCTACAATCGGGCACTGACCAAACTGGACGTCCAGGCGATCGTGGCGGGCGTCGAAGAGATCAACATGGAGATCGGCTACGCCGTGGTGACCCCTGAGATCGACGGCGAGGTCGATGCCATATGGTCGGTCGCCTCGACGCAGTCTTTCGTCCCGTTGGCGGATCCCGCCGATGGCTCCGGCACCTGGAAGGTGTTGTATGACATGGAGAATCTCTATGTTCTCCTGGATGTCACCGACGACAGCCTGCAGAACGACTCCGCCGCGGCCTGGCAGGACGACAGCGTGGAGGTCTACTTCGACGGCGGCAACACCAAGCTGAGCACCCCGCTGTCCGGAGACGACCACCAGTATACGTTCGGGTGGACAGCAGACGACGTACAGGGAACCAACATTACAGGATACACCGAAGGAATTGAACAGGCTCAGGTAACCACGGCAACCGGCTGGCGCATCGAAATAAAGATGCCCTGGCTGTCGATCCAGGGCGTAGCGCCGCAGGCGGGTGACTTGATCGGCATTGACTGCTACTATAATGATGACGATGACGGCGGCGATTCGCGCGAAGGCAAGATGCTCTCATTCTCCGCCGTAGAAGGCTGGAATGATGCCTCTCAGTGGGGTACGGCCATTCTGGCGGCCGCCCCGACGCCGGTGGACCCGGGCGCCGATGGCCTGGTGGCCTATTATCCGCTGGACGCCGATGCGAGCGACGCGTCGGGCAATGGCTTGGACGGGGTAGTGATGGGCGATACCACGCCGGGCGACGGGGCCTTTGGCGGCGCGATGGAGTTCGACGGTGACGGCGACTACATTGAGGTGGCCCACAATGCCCTCCTGGACATCACCGGTCCGATCTCGCTATCGCTGTGGATCCGCCCGGACGCCGACGACCCGGAGGGAAAGGGCACGGAGACCGCGCCGATGGCCAAGGCGTTCAGTACGGCCAGTCCCAGTTGGAGCTGGCAAGTGCGGTACGGCTGGGGCAGCCCCAAGCCCTACATGGCCTTCACGTTCAACACCTCGCCTCGCGCCTGGGCCTATGTCAACCAGAACCTGGCGCAGGGTGAATGGCACCACATCGCCTGCTCGGCCGACGGCCAGACGCTGACGGCCTATCTCAACGGCTTGGCCACCGAATCGACGCCCATGGGCGCGATCACCAGCAGCCCGACGCCTGTCTTGATCGGCTCGGACGGCTGGAGTTGCGATTGGATCGGCGCGATCGATGAGGTCGCCATATACAACAGGGCTTTGTCGGCGGAAGAGATGCTGTACCTGGCCGGCTTCCGTGCCGACACAGGCGGAGACCCGTCTCTAAGCATCTACTACTCCTTCGACGAGGTTGGCGAGATCGTGCCAGATGAATCGGGCAACGGCAATGACGGCACGGTCGTTGGCGACGTTACCGGTGCGGCGGAAGGCGCGGTGAACGGCGGGGCGAAATTCGCCAACGGCGGCTACCTCGACCTGGACGGTCCGAATGTCGCGGCCGAGGACATTCCCACCTCCGGCATGACGCTCGCCGCGTGGATCAACTGCGAGAATACGGGCGATCATCACGCCCTGTTCAATGCCAGGGCGGCCGACCAGACGTGGGTGGTTCACCCGGAGGCCCGCAGCAACGGCGAGTTCCGATGGCTGCTGCGCTCCTATGGCGGCACGACGATGTTCGACGTGCGGGCGGGTGTCGTGACGTGGGGTGAGTGGCAGCATTTTGCCGGCACCTACGACAAAGCGTCGGCCAAGGCCGCGGTGTCTTTGAATGGCGAACTGGTCTCCGAGGTCGACGTGGCAAACCCGGCGGATATCGCCGGAGACTGGGCTATGGGCGCTCGCGTGGGCAAGAACATCGACGATGCACGGCCCTTCACAGGGGGCATGGACGAATTCCGCCTGTACACCCGGGCGCTGTCACAAGAGGAGATCGTGGAGCTGGTGGCTGGAATGTAGCTCCTCGTCCGGCGTAGATCATGAAGAGTATGCCTGCGCCGGCCAACGACCTTGTGTCGTTCCGGGGCCTGCACCGAGAGGATCGGTGTAGGCCCCTGTTCTGAGTTGACTGTCCCCCTCGGTTCGTGCCCGTCTAAAGGTTAGGATTTCCGACTTCAACAGGTTGTATCTGCATATCGCTTGCCTTTTCCTGGGTTTTGACTCTGGCTATCGCTGTCGGTCGGAGGATACGGCTCTGCGTGGACGCAACCCGATCGCTGCCGCGGCCCAGAGGCATGGGGCGACGCCGTCCCGCGTGCGATGTCGCCTGCTCTGATCGACCCTGCTCCTGACGCAAAGCGAGAAACCCCAGGGGCCTGGGGATAGCGTACCCAGAGAATAAGAGGAAATGCCCATTACCGGTCGGCTTGTGTCTGTCACAACCTGCCCTGTTGCACTTCGCGCGTTGATGCGCCACCGTGAAGCCAGACCCCACGGCAGGCGGCAGCGACATGGGGTGTCAGGGTTCGCGAGAGATCTTGACGGTTGAAAGGACTCGGCGGAAAGCTTCTTCGTGGGAGGCTTTTGGTTCAAGATCTACCATCCGCAGCACGTACCAGCCTTTGGGCGCAGGGACGTAGGCCGTCAGGATGCGGCCGCTCCCGTCGCACTCATCGACTTGCCATCCCCGGCCCCCGGACCAGGCCAGCGGGTCGATCCGCCAAGACTGCTGATCGGTGTTCCCCACGACAGCGTCCAGTCGTTCCAGTTCGGCCTTGAGTTTGGCGTATGCCGCCTCGGCATCGTTGGTCAGGTAAGGTTCCGGAAAGATGTTGATCGAGGCTTCGGGTTGGCGCTGCATGATCAATAGATTCGGTTGGCGTCTCCAGTCCCGTGGGTATTCCAAGTGAACCCCCCATCCCAAGAAGTCGTAATAGGTCGAGTAGGTCAGGAAGGGATGCGTGCGGGCGCCGTATCGATACGCCGGCACCGACGCAGCGATCGCCAACGCACAGAGGGTCACCGCCAGCCAATACCGTCGTAAGGCCCAGGAAGAGAACAGACCCTTTGCAAAGGTCTTTCTGAATTCATTCAAGCCGCCTTCCATCCACGGCATCAGGACTAAGGGAAGACCCGCGAGGGACAGTATGACGCCGGGCACCACCAGCAAGCCCAGCGATCCCCCTTTGTGTTCTGCATCCAGAATCCCGCTCGCGATCAGGCAAATACTCGCCAAAGCCAAGGCGTAAACAAAATAGAAGGGGACCGCGCGGAGTTTCAAATCACAAGCCTCGGCGGCCTGCGATTTCCGGTCCGGATTCTGTTCGATGAAGACCTTCGCCCATGGGAGACTGAGCGTTGACTCGGGAGTCGAACCGGCTCCGAAAACCCGGAACTCCCCTCCCCCATGGTCGGAAAAGGGCGGGAGGGTGTTGCTCTCGGCGCAGGCCGAACGCAGGCAATTCTCCGCGGTTTGCACAAAGATGTCATTGACCACGTCATTGCCGACCGAGCGTGAGCGGAGGTAGTCTCTCCGTGCTCGTAACGTCTTAATCAAGCGCCACAACAAGAGCGGAGCAATCACGAGCCCCGCAAACCCAGCCGTCGGACCAACGCACGGGATGAGGTCATAAAAACCCTTCGCCTGGGGTGTCCATCGAAATCCCGGGGGAGGCTGCTCCGGTCTCATGCCCCAGGTAAGCCAGCCTATGAATAGGCCCGCTCCACAGGCCCCCAACGAGACAGAGAGGGTTTTCACTCTCTCGAGTAGGGCCGCCGTCACCTGCCGGCGAAGACACGAGGCGCAGAGCGCCACAGACCAAAACTCCAAGAGGGGTCTGCAGGCCGGGTGTCCCATGCCGACTCCCACGATTCGTAACTCCAGGGACTGGTTCGACCCGCAGGACAGACACTGCGATGAGAATGCCGTTGTCTTCAAGGATGTCATGATTTCAACCGGGGGGCCAGGCGCAAGGACCAGAGGAGGCGCGACGCCCGCGCCATCCCCCAAAAGAGAACTTTCATCACAACCGCGAACGTTCTCGGATTCATATCGAGACCGACATGTCCCCTTTGACCTCGCCCTGCGACATCGCCGAGCCGTCTGTCGTCATTATACCAACGCCCTCCGCTGGGCTTACCACCTTTTCAGGGTCTACAGTTCTCTCCGGAGGATGGGACCGAGTAATACAAATTCCGGATCGGTCTCGGCCGCCGCCGGACACTCAGCGTCGCACGCTGATCTTGCCTAAGTCGTACCAGCCGTCCGACCGGCGGCCTTCGATGGCCAGCTTCACGGCAGGCTCATCGAAGCGCTCGTCCAGGATGCCGATCTGAAGGTCGTACGCGCCGTCCGGCGTATCGGCCGGAACCTCGACAGAACTGTCGTACAGGTTGTCGCCCGGCAACCACGATCGCAGGTCGGCGCCGGCGACGACAATCCGCTCGTTCGTGCGATTGTGCAGGCGAAACGCCAAGCGAAACGGGCGGTAGCATGGGGCGACGCCCTTGTTCTCCCACCACGAGGTGAACGTCAGCCTGCCGCCCACCTCCACCGTCGAGGGATACGTGAACTTGCGAAGCACGAAGCGATAACCCATTCTCGTGAGCCACCGATTCACCGCCGGCCACCACTCCTCGGGCACGGGAGACGATTTCGCGTTGAAAGAAGAGATGTGCCATTTGAGCGACTGCTCGATGATGTAGTCGATGTCCCAGCCCTTGTCTCTCCAGGTCTGCATGACCCAGCACACTTCCAGGCTGACCGGCGCCTTCTTCCATGCGTCTTTCATCCCGAAATTGATGATCGCCTGCGGGTAATAGTCGCACATGTGGCACCACGTCGGGCTGAAACCACCCATGTCGCCGAGACAATCGACCCGCCAGCCGACGGCCCGTTTCGACAGGCCGTAGCGATTCGTCTTCTCATCCGTCAGGAGCATGATCAGATGCGTCTTGCGGAAGGCCTCCAGATAGCTGTCCACAAGAGCTTCGCGCGTCTTCTGCGTCAGCCGTTCCGAGCCGGCGCCTTCCCCCCAGGCGCCAACAATGGCGAGATCCACGCTCTCCAGCAGCGGATGCCCATCATACCGGGCGCCCAGGGCCCGGATCATCGCGCCGAAATGCTCTACATATCGTGGGTCTTCCGGATTCGTCCGCCACTTCTCTTCCGGCTGCTTTTCCTCTCTCCCAACCAGCTCACGATACCAGTTGGGCACGTCGTTGTCGGCCCCTGTCCCATATGGAGCGATGCGTAACAGCAGCGTCTGACGCCGGCTGCCCGCCGTCTCCAGCGCCTTGTCGATCAGCTCCCACCGATACTGCCCCTGCGCCGGCTCGATGAACTTCCAGTACACCCGGAAGTACGCCAGCGAGGTGTCCGGATAGCCTTCGTTCTCGAGACTGCGATCGAAGGCTTGGTAGCTGATGGGGTACCCCTCCGTCCACCGCTGGCCCTGATTCAGCCTGTCGCCGTTGAACCGCTGAAAGGTCATGAACCCGATTCCCGGATTTGTTAGAACGTCGTCGATTTCCACGGGCCTGACTACGATGGTCTCCTGCCCCAAGGCGACAAACGGACACAGGAAGAGCAAGACTAGGGATACACTGCACATGGTACGCATGGGAAGACCTCATTTCATGGGATCGTATGACATCGAACGACTCGGCGATTTTCACTTTTCGGACTGTCGCTGCGTGCCCCGGAGACGTTATCATACAACGATGGCGTCAAACAGACCAGCACTCCTGACGGAATGGCCGAGAAGAAGCAGTTCCCGGGGCCCCTCTGCCCCGAACCTCCTCATTGCCAACCAGAACGCCAACTGGGGGCGATGTCGACGGAAGCTGCGGCAGATAAGCGATCTTCTTCGCAGCCAGGGATTCCCCTTTTCCCTGGCAACCAGCAACGGCTCCCGACATGCCGGCGAGCTGGCCGCGGCAGCAGCGGCAGACAACGCCAACACGATTGTCATCGCAGGGGGCGATGGTACGGTCAGCGAAGTGGTCAACGGGCTGTTTGCCTCCGGATGCGGCCATGTGCCTCAGATCGGCATCATTCCACTGGGGTCGTCGAACGATTTCTCCAAGAGCCTGGGGATTCCACAGAATCTCTCGGAGGCCTGCCGAACCATCATGACCGGAACCGTCAGAAAGGTGGACGTCGGCCGAGTCGGCTCCCACTATTTCTGCACGGCCTCGTGCCTTGGCTATTTTGCGGAGATTGCGGCACGGAGTCTGCAAATGACGCGGTTTCGCGGGTCGCTGCGGTACACGATCCCGGCCCTGAGGGTGATCCGGGAGATGGCCTGTGGCTGGGAGATGAACGTACGCACCGACACCAGAGTCTTCCATGGCACGTACGCCGTGCTCCTGGTCGGCAACGCGTCCCGCTTCGGCGGGCTTACCATGTTGCCCGGCGCTCGGTGTGACGATGGCCTCTTCGACTGCCTGCTGATCGAGATGGCGGGCAAGTGGGAGGCGCTGCACCTGATCCCACTGGTCTACAGAAAGGCCCTGGAGCGTCACAGGAGAGTCACCCGATTTCAGACCCGATCTCTTTCTGTCTCACTCGATCACCCTTCCCGACTCTGCAATGACGGCGAGGTGTATCCGACTGCCTTCGAGCAGCTTGATTACACGGTGCTGCCGCGAAGACTGCCCGTCCTCTGCCGGGGATAGCATGATCCCGCCCTGGCGTAGGGGCGAGGGGAGCCTGGCCCCTTCAGGCGGCTGGCGGCCCCGGCTACGACTGCTCGAAATCGCGCTGGCGGCCGAGGAAATCAGCCAAAGCATGGATCGTGTCGGGGTTGTAACCGGGCTCCAGATGATAGACGAACTCCAGATCGCCGCCGGCGTTGTCGGCCAGCGTCTTCTGCGCCCACTCCAGTATGGGCGCCGCCGTTTCGCACGACATGTCGGCGGGCAACGGTGCGATGCTGATCGGCATATGCGATCCGAAGACCTGCCGGGCCTTGCTCAGCGAGGTCGTGCCTCCGAGGTCCAGTGAACCGAGGTTCTCGATGCGGCAGAACGCTTCGAGAAGATGCGTGCTCGGCCCGCACGAATGCAATCGAACCGGTCCAAGCTTCCGGCCCATCTCGGAAGTCAGCGGCACCACGAACTCTTCCACCAGCGCCGGGCCGACCATGCAGCAGGAACACTCACCCACGTGAACATCCGTCATGGGCCGATTGGCAACCTGAGCGAGATGCCGACAGAGTACGATATACGCTTCGGCGATCCATGCCATGATCTGCCTGCATCGAGATGGCTGTGTCATCATGTCGAGGAACACGGACTCGCCGCAGAGCTTCTGCGCCGAGGTCAGCACACCATGGATAGCCGCCCGGCCGGAAGCATCCCAGAAGAACGGCGGGATCGGTCGAAGCGACGGCTCACGGCTGCCCTGAATCCGGACGATCTGTTCGTCGAATTGCCTGACGAGATCGTGCCCGAGCAGGCTCTCCGGGGCTGGAAGCTCGGCCGGCTCGCGGTCGGCCAGACAAGCCGGCGTGATGTCCGCGTCGCGGTCGTCCGCTGGCAGGAACTGGGCCCCCAGAAGCATGCCGAGGATCATGTTGGGCTGGATGCCGCCGATCTGGACCTGTCCAGGGTCCCAGTAGCGTTGACGTCCAAGATTGGATTCCGAGTAGAACAGCCGCAGACCGGGAAATGCGCGAGCGGCGTACTCGTTGCATTGGCGGTCTATCGCATGGCGGCGATCCGAGTCGAAGTAATAGTCGTAGTCGAACGCCACGCCGAGCGCCCGGTGCATCCACGCCTTCGAAACTGTGCCGGACAGGGAGATCATCTTTGCCCTCGAATATCCGAGTGACGACGAAGGTCACGCCATCATGTCCAAAGCGAAATGGGGTTTTCTCGTCTGCCAGCGGCCCCGCGTGAAGTCGGGCACCTTCACCGGGACGCTGCCCTGGGCAATCGAGATCTCCGACAATGGGCCGTGGACGCACATGAGAACCGAGTCATAGACATCCAGAGGGGTCTGCGTCCGGTTCTTGACCGCCTGCACGAACAGCCGCAGTTCGCGCACGTCTGTGCCTCCGTGGCCGCCGAGTTCCGGTTCCTTGGTCCATGCGTGCTGGTACCGCTCGTGGTAGGGACCGAACGGCTCCCACTGATGGTACTCCGGACTTGTGCCCCTCAGGTAGACGGCGTCTCTCTGCTCGTTGTACAGGCCGCGGGTGCCCTGGATCAGCCAGCGATTGTCGTACGGGCGGGGCAACTGCATATCGTAGTTGATGATGATGCTCTTGCCCTTCTTCGTTCGCACAGTGGTCGTGACGATGTCACCCTGGGCGAACTTGCGTTTGGCGTTGGGATGGTCCGGGCCGAATCGGGTCGCGAAGTACTCATTGATCCCGACCGAATCCGTGGCCGTCGAGGTAAGGTAATCGAAGTAATCGCCGCAGTTGATGTCCATCCAACTGATGACCGGCCCCAACTGGTGGCTGGGGTACTGGTCGCGATTGTGCTCGACGAGGTACTTGGCCGACCAGCGGTCGTTGCCGGTCTGGCTGTCGAAGAACCAATGGTCGATGCAGTCGTGGGAGTGGGCGCAGTGGCAGTGGACGATCTGACCCAGCAGACCCAGGCGGATCATGTTCAGCACGGCCAGGTTGTCGCTGCGCATGCTCCAATTCTCGAGCATCATGCAGGGCACACCCGTCTGCTCGTGCGTATCGACCAGTTGCCAGCATTCATCCAGCGTGTAGGCGGCCGGCACTTCCACCGCGGCATACTTTCCCATCCGCATCGCGTGGACCGCCATGGGCGTGTGCCATTCCCAGTAGGTGGCGATAACGACGGCGTCCAGGTCGTCGCGCTCCACGAGCTTCTTCCAGATGTCTTCGTCGCCCGCATACACCTGGGGCCGGGAGAAGCCCGCCTGCACGACGCGAGCCTGAGCCGCCTCGGCCCGCTCGCGATGGATGTCGCACACGCCGCGAATCTCCACATCGTCCTTCATCTCGAGAAGATTGCCCAGCAGGCTGTTGCCGCGTCCGCCCATGCCCAGGACGGCCAGACGCACCTTCCTGGGCGGCTCGCGCGCCACCGAGACCGAAGAAACGCCGGCCATGAGCGTGGAGCCTCCGAGCATAGCCCCAAGCCCCAGGGCCCCGTTGGTTTTCAGAAACGCTCGACGAGTTGTCCTGTTTGCCATGGTCGCATCTCCACAAGTGCTTCGCTCGCTGCTATTCAGATGATGCCGAGTTCGCTGATCTTCACAGGTCTTCCCGATTCGGCGGAAAGGTCGGCGGCAAAGCACACCGCCAAGGTCATCGCCGCGTCTTCCAGATCCGGAAAGGGCCGCTGGTCGCCAAGGATACAGTCGAGAAAATGGGAGACCTCGCCCCGGAAAGGATGGTGGGCGACGTCACCACTGTCGGGCAGCACGCAGGGAATCTTCATGAAATTGCTCTGGCCCGGGAACAATTTGGGCGCAAAGACCTCGTCGTTGCGAACGGCCCCTTCGGTGCCATAGACGCCGATGTTGAAGCGGTACGGCATCTGCGCATCGAAGGTCGTGGTCGTTCGGCCGATCTTGCCGTCGGCGAAGCGGACGTTCACGGAGATCGTTCCGGGATACTCGATCGGGTTCTCGGTCCGGGCCTGATAGGCCGAGACCTCCTCGGCCTCGCTGCGGGCGAACCAGCGCAGGGCATCGACGGCGTGACAGCCGCCGGTCAGAATGGCGGTACCGCTTTGCCGGCGGCTGCCGAGCCACTTCTCCTGGGGCGTCATCCATATCCGGTGCATGTAGTCGGCCTCGACGAGAAAGACGTTTCCGAACGCACCCTCGTCGATCAGGCGGTCCACCGTCATCAGCAGCGGATTCCAGTGCAGCACGAAACCCACGAGCGTTTTGACCCTGTTCGCCCGGACGGCCTGCAACTGCCTGTTCAGATCTTCCACCGTAAGGGCAGGCGGCTTCTCGACGATCACGTGTTTGCCCGCCTCGGCCGCCGCCACCACAAACGGCGTGTGGACATCGTGGGGTGTCGAAACCACCACGATATCGATGTCCTTCCTGTTGAGCATCGCTGTCGCATTCGTTGCGATCGCGCAATCGAGATGGTACGCATCCCGATAGCGTTGCGCATTAGCCGAGTGGCGACTGACCAGCGCGCGAATCTCCGCTCGCGGATCTTCGTGAAAGGCCTTGACGTACTCCCCTGCGACCCAGCCGCAGCCGATGATTCCCACGCCCAACGTGCTCATGTCGCGACCCCTTCTGTGCTTGCCTCGAAACCCGTCCCTCATGCGTAGAAGCCTGCATAGCGTTCCATGGCATCCATCACCGCCCTGACGTTCTCCACTGGCACGCCCGGATACAGGCCATAAATCATCATCAAGCCGCCCTCGGAGCTCCCCAATGCCTTGACCTCGTCCCGAATGAGAGCATCGATCCGGCCGGGAGACGCGAACGGAGTGATCTGCTGGCGATCGATGTCGAGATCGATGCACACGCGGCCTTTCAGATGCGCTGCGATCCATTCCACGCCGTTGACCAGGTCCTGAAGGTTGAGCGCGTCGACTCCGCTGGCGAGCATATCGTCCACCAGTTCGCGGATGTCACCATCCGAATGCATGTGGACCAGACAATTCGCTTCGCGCGCCGGCGCCATCAGACGCTCGTAGACCGGCCGGATATACTTGCGAAACAAGGTGGGCGACAGCATGGGCCCTTTCTGCATGCCCAAGTCCTCCGGGTAACACAACATCGCGGCGCCCAGGTCCAGATATCGTTTGATAAGGCCCAGGCTGAACGCCTCGACGATATCGATCAGGCCGTCGAGCCGCACATCGCCATCGGCCATGTCCAGTAGCACGTTCTCGTACCCACGCAGATAGCCAAGACGCTGAAAGGTGTGGCCATGCTCCAGACTCGCGCCGTAGCATCTCCCCGCCCTTGTGGCCTCCTGGACGCGACGGTGCTCCGCAGACCAGTCAATGTCTTTCATGCCGTTGGTTTGCGCCGGGTCCGGCGGAACAAAACTCGCAAGATCGGTCCAGTCGGCCAACGGATGCTGTGTCACGGTGCCTGTGATACCATCGTCGGCCGTTTGCCAGACGCAACCCCAGGCGTCCGTGTAAGGTAGACCCGCTCGCTCCCACGGTGCAGGTTCGGCTATCACGGCCCGGCCGGGAACGAATTCAGGGAACAGCAGCCGGTGATCGGCCATCAGTTCGAACAAGACCTCCGGGCGGTAGTGATGCCAGCAGGCGGGATTGATCCAAAACACCATGGGGATATGGTCCGGCCGCTCAAAGCGGATCGCCCGCAGCGTGTTCTGCGCGATGGTCTCCATGACATTCATTTCAGCGTCCTCGGGCCCAAAGCACAAGAGGTTTCTGGCCTCACGGGACACCTCGCGGCCCAGTGTACATCCCTTTGTTTCCGCACAAGTTTGTACGTAACTATCGCCCTGCGATCCAAACTGGAATCCGCCTTGTTTGACGGGCGACACTGCATACCATTGATATCCGGCACGAAGCACGCCCTCTTGGGACCGGGTTTTTGCATGGCTCGAGGTCGTATCTATGGTTCGGAGAAGATCGGCGGCACTTCCTGGCTTGCTGGTAGTTGGGCTGTTCTCCTGTGCCGATAGGATCCGATGGAGAAATCATCTTGGCTCTGGATTTTGTCTCCGATCTACGTTAGACACAATGAGAGCCAAAGCAAAAACCATGCAGAATGGAGAGAATACCGATGAGACGGTGCACATTTCTGATGGCGTTGATTGCTCTCGCCGGGCCGGGCCGTCCATGTCTTTCCGTGGATGAGAAGACCCCGGTCACGGCGATTCTCGGAGCCTTCGGGGAGGAAGTGGAGATCATCGAAAGCCAGTTGGAGCAGCCGCAGTTCCATACGCTGCTGGGCATCGACTTCATCACGGGCCGATTGAAACAAAGACGAATCGTCCTGGCACAGACCGGCATTGGCAAGGTCAATGCCGCCATGACCACGGCGCTGCTGATTCACGAGTTCCGGCCCAGCGAGGTGATCTTCACAGGGATTGCCGGTGGAATCGATCCCAATTTGTCTCCAGGCGACATTGTCGTTGCCGAGAAGGTGGCGCACCACGATCTGGTCATCTATACCGAGGACGGCTTCGATACCTACCAGGTGAGGAACCCGCTCACTGGGCGGCACAATCCCATATTCCTGCCGGGCGATACGAGGCTCCTGGATCTGGCCCAGAAGGCCCGAGAAGGCTTACGCCTGGAAAAGCTCGTCACGAGCGCCGGCGAGAGAGTTCCGCGCATCGTGGCCGGGACGATCGTCAGCGGTGACGCCTTTGTCGCCTCCGCTGCCAAGCGGGCCGAACTGCGCCGGCGTTTCCAGGCCGACGCGGTGGAAATGGAAGGCGCCGCCGTCGCGCAGGTGTGTTTCCAGCAGCAACTGCCCTTTCTGGTGGTGCGAAGCCTGAGCAATACCGCGGACTCGGATGTCCGGATGGACACAGCGCAGTTCAATGAAGTCGCCGCACACAACTCTGCTCGGTACGTCCTGAGAATCGTCGAACTGCTGGAGGCCGGTCTCTCTTCGGAAGACGCCCTCCGTCGCAAGGCGAAAGAGGAGCGGAGTGCTGCTTCACACTGACAATGAAAGGGTGATCTCATGCATCGAACGACCGAACCAGATACGTGCGACGCCGTACGACGTACCGGCGTGGATCAACGCCCTCGGGCAAACAGGCGAGGCGTGCTGCGCTGGATGGGACTGGCGATTTTCGGCGGATGGTCGGCGCAACCGGCGCACGGTACAGAGACTCATGAAGCCACGTTTGCCGGTCTTGGCGAGAAGGACCGCATCGACATCGACAAGCCTTGCGCCGAGATAGTCGAGGAGGCATATCGGCTGGGCCACGACTACGAGTCAAGGCATGGGGGCTGCTGCCGGTGTACTGTAGCGGCGTTGCAGAACGCCATCGAGTCTCTGCCCAGGGACAAGGGACTCTTCCGCGCGGCAAGCTGTCTGGACGGCGGCGCGACACCGAGCAACATACAGAATTGCGGGGCCTTCACGGGCGCGGGGATGTTCATCGGCTGGACGTGTGGTCTTGAGACGTTCGGAAATACCAGCTTGTCGCACAGGTTGATCCGCGAAGTCTCTCAACGTTTCGAAAAGGAATACGGCAGCGTTTTGTGCAGAGACGTTCGCAAAGGCGTTGATGGGAACTGTTCGGAAGCCGTCGCCAGAGCGGCCAAATGGACTGCTGAAGTGCTGCTGCGTCAGTTTGCCGATCAGGGTCCAAAGTAGCACTCGCTGATGTGTGAGGTCCGCTGCGGTATCCTGCTCCGATCTGCGCGGACGGAGCGGAGGCCCATTCAGTATGCTCTGCGGCAATGCAGCCAGCCGACAAGGCCGACCCAGATCATGCCGAGCACGACCGCGCCGACGACGGGGACAACGGCCGACACGTCCGTGCTTTCCAGGGGGTCGAACGCAGTGGACCCGGACGACAGGCCGGTGGCATCGCTGCGGAGCCCCACTGTGGTGCCCGGAGTCGAGGGAGAGAGGATCATGTCAACGAGAAGCTGCTCGTCCGGCGGCAACACTGCCGGCGACTGGGTCCATGTCGAGGGATCGAAGGAGAACGCCTCCGGGATATACGAGGGATAGTCATGATCTCGCGGGCGAGCACCGGGCCAGACTTCGGCCGCCGCCCCACTGAGCACGATGTCGTAGATCGGCGGATCGGACGAACCCGCGATGAAGAGGTCAGACATCACCCCTTCGGAGGTCGCCATGAGCATGCTGCCATGGTCCCGGTCCGGGGACGAGGTCTGGAGGTTCTGGGCTCGAACCGCTGCACTGCAAAGGACAACGGCACACAACAGAACAATTCCGGGATTGCCGCGCGCGCCGCACATATCCCACTCCTCCTGTCCAGATGTGCCCTCACTGCATCGGGGCCACAACGGCCGTCCCACGGCGTTCTCGCCTTCACCGGCGAAAGACCCTGATGCATCATCGTCAACCACCACCCATTCTACCCAAACCCTGCCTCACCACCAAGAAAATCTGATGGACTGCCGCCATGCCAGGCACCGCTGGCAGGAGGTATCCGGCCCGCCTCGCGACCGTGAACTGCCGACACACGGATCTTCAGTCCACTACTCCGCTTGTAAGTGCATTATCAACAAATGGTTATAACATATCTTTGGGCGCAAGATGGGGATTACAGGTGGTACACCAGTGAACGCTCGAGTGACTTACAGCTCAATATCCACTGCTCACTGACGGACTTCCTGACGGACTGTGTGCACTTCACTCCCATACTCTTCTGTTTGGCTCCGACTGCGGTTTCGGCGGGGCGTTCGCAGAAGATCAATCAGATGGGATGCCACGGGAAGCATCCGAATGGGTCTTATCCCTGACGACTTCGGGGCCTCCCGGATGGCCGACCGAGTCGCGAAAGTGCAATGGCTACCACCTGGCAATTGGAATACGGGCTGGCTCACGGCAATCGAGGTTATCGTCTGCCGGGATCGATCTCCACAACCGAAGTGTCTGTATCCCGCAGACGCAGGCGTTCCACCTGCCTCAGGATGATCGACGTCGCAGCGCTGTCACGGGCAGGAAACTTGAACGTGTCGAGAGTCAGGTCGTTAACGTCCTCGCAGATCATCACGGGACGCTGGTCAGGCTGCCTGCAGGTCAGACGCACATCCTCCAGAGCGAGGCTCTGCACGTTGCGGGCGTAGAGCCCCCAAGCCGGTAGAGGGCGGGCATCCACGCCGGGGGCATGGACTTCGCCTGAGACCTGGTCGACCGTGCCGCCCCCCTCGAATTCAACGTCCACGTCGCGAAAGACCACATTCTCAAACGGCGTCTCGGCCCAACTCTCGACGGAGCAAGCCGCTCGGTACACCCTGGTAGCGGACAGACGCGTCACCGTGATGTGGCCGGCGCTATTACCCGTCTTCATCATGAAATGAAGCGGCGTTGTGACGTTCCGCATCGTCACGTCGGAGATCAGGACGTCGTCGAGGCGCCCCTTCGTCGCGTCCCACGCCCCTGGCTGAAGATTGATGCCGGCCAGCATATTGTAGCGGTCGGATGTGCGGTGGGGGTGCAGGCCCGGCCCATAGAACAGGCAGTCACGGATAATCAAGCCCTCGGCCGGACCTATCAAACGGATTCCGTTACAGGACGAATTGATGATGCAGCCGGAGATCACTGTACCCTCCCAGTAACGACCCGCGATCGAATCATCCCCCGTGTAGAACCGACAGTCCGTGATGTCGACGTGCCGACAAGCATGCCCGGGCGCCCCGCGGAAGTGTACACCATCCCAGCCGCCGGTGAATGTGACGTTGTGAATTTCCACGTTGCTGCTGACCATGAAGAAGATTGCGTAGTTGGCGGAATCCACGAAGGAGACATCGCGCACGGTCACGTCGCAGCAATCGACGAACACAAACGTATGCGGCCCTCGCATATGTTCTTCACCCGTCGGATCGAAGACCTTGTTGCCGTCGATCACGCCCTCGCCGAGGACGGCAATATCTTCTTGCCCATCCGCCAGAATGAGGGCGCGGTGCCATTTCCCCCACCGTGCCTCCGGCATGAACTGCGGCGGGTCCGGGGCTTCGTACAGGTTCGGGTCTCGCGCCCCCACCAGCCTGGCGCCGGGTTCCAATAGCAGCGTGACATGACTCTTGAGGTGGATGGTTGCCGAGAGGTACCGCCCCGGTGCGAAGCGGATCTGCCCCCCGCCGGCAGTTGCACAGGCCTCTACAGCTCTGTTGATGGCCGCTGTATCCAGTGCCACGCCATCGCCAACGGCCCCGTAATCACGCACATCGAACACAGACGCTTCAGCCCAGAGCGCCACGTGAGACCACGCGAGCAGCCACGAAACCAGAAACCCCACAAGACATCGATTACAGCATTCCTTCCGAGGCAGCATGAGCTTGTCTCCATTGGCATACTGACTGTTTACAGAAAGGTCACACCTGCCGGTGCGCCACAGGTAACGGTGGCGGCCGGAAGCACCATGGTCAGAATCGCGGTACGCATGTTCAGACCTCCGTCACTCGCCAACACTTTCGATCACGGCTTTGATCGCGGCTTTGTTTGGCCAGATGTCACTACCTCCGTCGTTGCCGTCGATCAGTCGGCCGTAGATCGCCGCGATGCCGCGCGTCGCCCAGCGCGGGATTTCCTTCAGGATGTCACCGTCGGCGTGCATGTCCTTTTGTCGCCAGGCATTGTCGCGTCTGCGGAAACGGTCTTCGCTCATCATCGGTCGGTCGGGAATCGCTGTCAGGCCGGCCTCGATGGCGCTGTCGCTGGTTACGGTCGACCAGTGTTCCCAACCGGCGTACTGCTCGTCACCAGGTCGCAGCGTATTCCAGGTTATGCCGCGAGCCCGATACTCGCCCTTGTTGGCGGGGTCCGGGTCCCTGCCCTGCCCGATATCGCTGTCGGAATAACGGTGTCCGATCCAGTGGTGCCAGCCGCCGAGTTGCGGGATCAGATCGTCCAGCCACCATTTGAGTTTCGTCCGATCGGCCCAGAACTCGACGTCCCAGCCAATGCCCATGGACCAGCCGGGCACCGGGCCCAGCCGGGCAGCAATGTAGCGGTTGATCCGGCGGCTCTGAGGCCCGCTGTGGCCGCCGGGCAAATTGGCGAAGTCTCCGCTGTCTCCCTTGCCCCACATCCACAGATGCAGCCAGCCGCCGCGTTCGGACCACTCGGAAGCAGCCGCCTCCAGCGCGGCAAAGGTTCGCACGTCGGGCGCCGCGGACGCCGTGTGGAGACCGCCGATCGAGTCAACATCAAACCAGCTCCGGCCGATCGTGGAGATGTGACCCCCATTGAAGCCGTGATGGTCATTGAACTCGGCCACGAACGCACACATCCGGGCCCGGTCGTCAAACCAGTGCCGCACATCGGGCATCATAATCAAGATGGGAGTGCACTTGGCCAACTCTCCATCGGGCCCCTTTTGATGGGCCCACGCATTCGGTTCGCCGGATCGTTGTCCGCTCCAACCGATCCGCTTCGGATTGCCTGACGGCGTCACCTCAACCGCCAGTTTCAGGCCGTCGAGAGCCTCGATGGGCGAGCCGGTAACGCCGGTCCAGCGGCCCTGTAGCGACCCGCCGAAACGATAGACATACGTGTCATCCAAACCGGAGTACCACAGCATGCTGGTACGGCGGGCGCTGCTGTCCGCATGTGTCCAGGTGCACGAACCTTCGACGTCCCACTTCGCAACGCCCGCAGCGGCTCCCGGAGCCTCCACAGGGAAATCGACCCAGTGATACAGCTCGACCTTTCTTGGCAGTTGCGCCGAGGCCGGCAAGGCGCCACAGGTCAAGATGAAAGCAGCCAATAAAGATCGGCCTGCCACTATGAGCAGCGGAAGGGCGACGGCTTTCCGCCATGGTGTTCGAGTTCGACTGAAGGTAGTGGAGGTCTTCATGTCAGCTCTTCCGTTGGTCTGAGGGCCCGCGCTAGTGGCTTCCGCCAAGAGAAAATCCCACGTACGGGCCGGGTATCTGCGTGGACGCACGGGGGCGACGTTCGTCCGTCGATTCGATCATCAACGCCAGTTCCGTTCTGGCCTTCTCGTAAGCCGCCGCGTCTTTGTCCCACTGGAACCACGAGTCGGTCAAGCGACGTATGATGCCCGCCGCTTCGTCCGACTTGCCCCGGCGACTGAGTATGGCCAGATATTCATAGTCCTCGATCGCGTCTCGCAGAGCCTTCAAACGCACGGTCGGCACGATGCCGTCATAACCCACGGCCCTCGCGGGATAGACCAGCGATCCTTCCCCGTTGAAGAGAATGCCCTTCCTGCCCTGCTGCAAGGCGCCGCTACCGATATAGATCGGCGCCTGCACCCAGGGATCGTCCGTCTGCCTCCAGTGGGACATGCCGCCCCAGTAGAGCAGACCTTTCATGCCGTCTCGCCAAGCCATCCAGGCCGGCACGCGATAATTGAGCAACGGATAATCGATGTGCCACCACGGCGTGGGCTCGCCCTGGCACAGGGCCGTGTAGGTCCAGATCGTCTCGCCCAACGCCCTCCGCCTGGCGGCGCTTTCCGGCCGATGCAGCGAAAACAGTGGACACCAGATATCGACTGCCCCGTACAGATCGCCCCAGGCGCTGTCGGCGCCGCCTTTGCCTGGCTCCGTCCAGGTCTGCTCGACAACCATAACCTGGACAATGGATTCGGCCTCACGAATCGCGCGGCCCCATTTCTGCACGTAGCGATAATCCTCCTCGGTATTTGGTTCATCCTTCAGATAGACGAAGAACACAATGCCAGGCCGGTCGAGTTCGTGCGCCGCCCGGTCGAACGCCGCCAGCCACGCTCGCAGCTTGTCGCGTTCCGTTTCCGGATCTTTGACAACGCCGGAGGGATGGGGCACCTGGATGGCGTTGACATGGTAACGATCCACAAAGTCACGTAGCGTCTGCACCTGTCGGGAAGGGATTCGGAACGAACCGTCGTCCTGCCGGACCGGGTGGAGCAGCTCACTCGGAGGCGTCGCGTTGATACAGTGCTCGCTCAACAACTGCGCGCATTGAGTCTCCACCGCCGGCCAATCCGCAGGCTCTCGCTCGTTGGCCCTGTCGCGATAGTAACCCCGCATGCGCTGCGCAGGCGAACCGAAAGCAGTGACCAGCGTCGGAGTCGATGGCAGCGAGAAGTCCCACACAGTCAATGTCACGGGAACCTCGACCTGGCGGTGATCGTCCGAGACCAGACGATAAACGCCTCGATAGTCTCCGGGCGACGCTGCGACGGGAAGGTGAAGGTCCACCCAGAAGCCATGCGTTTCGTCGGCCGGCAGATCGAAGGGCACGGCGGCAAAGCGTGCTCCCTCCAGCACCTTGCCCGTGATCGGATGCGCGAAGGGAATCAGGGGGTCCGGATACCAGTCCGGTTTGAAAGCGTTGTTTCGATAGGTTCCGGTCTCCAGATGCAGTTGATGCTGGCGGTAGCACCGGCTCTCCGACAGCTTGAGGAGCGTTCCCCCTGGCCCGCGCAATTCACCTGCCTCCAGTCGTACCGCCCGGACCGGTTCATCGCAGCGCAGCAGGACCTGAAAACTCACCCATTCATTACGGGCCGCACTGACTTCGACTGTCCGATCACGCCCGGGCGCATCACTGCGCAACACATGCCGAGTCTCCGTCACCGTCCATACCTGCAAGTCCGCATGGGCATTCATCGCAAGCGACAGCAGAAGCAAAAACGCACAAGTGAACTTACTCTTCATTTCCCTGTCCCTTCGATTGAGGAGCCTGCCGTTGAAGACCACACGTATGCTCGGCGTATTGTACATTGACACGGCGCGAACGTCGAGCTACCGTCAGTGCGCGACTGGCAATTCCTACAGAATCGAACGGCAAGTAGGCAGTACACAATGGCTCTGCGTTCGCATGCACCTGTGGATCGATCCACGACCGACGCCGGATAGTCCCCCGCTACTGACGCACCGTCGTTCTCGCCGCCGGACGACTGGCCAGATACTCTGCTGCTGACACAGGCCCTCGGGACTGCGAAAGAGAACCTGTGGCTTGCGTCCGTCACGTGCGGACGATACTCCTTCGGCAACACCCGTCAGCCGTGGTAGTAGAGGTCCCAGCCCAGATATTTCGTGATCGCTTCGTGCAGAACCCGGGCACAATGCGTCCGCGCCATCGCCACGTGGTGCTCAAAACCGTTCTGGCACATGTAACCCATCAATTCCCGCAGTCGCGGGATCCTGCAAACCGCAATGCCGCCATCCATATCGAACGGATCGTCCGTGAATTCACCTTGCCCAAGATAAGCTCTGATCGCGCCTCGTCGATCGTCGGTCGACATGCGGAAGTATGTCATCGGACCGGCGGCCACGTGACCCTTGACAGCACCGAAACAGTTCTGTCGCCCCAGCGACTCTCCCAGGACATCCAATTCCGAGATTTCGATCTCCCGGCCCATGAAGCTCCTGGGGAAATTGCTACAGTGGGTGCACACGCATTTGTCCGCCTCGTCGGTATAGTTGTTGTTCCAGTCGAGGAAGCCGGGAATCTGCCCCGACGCCAACAGCAGCGCGTACATCGAGACCGCACCGGCCACATCCACCTCGCACGCGCTGGGCATGTGTTTCTCACCCATCAGGCTCATGGACAGGCACGTGGCACAGCCATAGTTGTTTTGTATCGAGGTCCAGCATTGAACTGCGCTGGCATCCAACTCATTTTCGGTCATCCATCTCTCAAGAACCGCAGAGAGCTTGGCCTGTTTCAGCACGGCCTGCGGGTCGATCCGCGAGGGGATCGATCCATACTTCTCGATCTCAGACAGTTTCTTCCGGACGGACCCCGCTCGATCGTCAAGCTGCCGGGCCTGGCTGATGATCTCGGACAAATCGACGGGGACCACCGTAATGCCTGAATCCTGGAGCAGCTTTTCGCTGAAACGGACGGTCTGAAAGGCCGCCGGACGGGCGCCGACCGCGCCGATCCGCGCCCGTCGCAGCCCTCGGACGACGCGACAGACGCGGGCGAAGAAGTCCAGATCGGCCCCGAAGGCGTCGCCATCGATATCGCACGTATGCTCGCGAGTATCGGTGAACGGAATTCCATACTGATAGAGATTGTTGCAGACCGAGAGCTTGCCGCAAAAGGCATCCCGCCGGCCCGCGACATCAACCGCATCCAGCCGGTCGCTGCATGCCTGCACCAGTACGGGCACGTCGAGACGAGCCAGATCCAGGGTCTCGACGATCCCGAGTTCGTCACCGAAGTTGGGCAACACGACGATGACTCCGTCAATGCGATCGCGATGTTCCTGGAACAAGGCGGCGCACCTCTTCGCATCCGCCCGCGTTTCGACCGCCTGGTGAGCCGTGGCTTTAACCGGAAGGATCACGTAGGAATACTTGAGGGCATTGAGCTTCGCCAACAATTGCCTGCGACCTTCGATCGCCAACCGGGGATTGAAGAAGCCCCTCGTGCCCACGATCACGCCGAACGTCATCTTCTTGTCCAAGATCTTCATACTGCCCTTTCTCGTTGAGCAAACCTGCATAAAGACAGGTCCCATGGGTCCAATCTTAAGGGACCCGTGGGACCTGTGCAAGCGATCGCGTCAGAACGGCTTGTGCACCGGGCTTCTCTGCCCGGCCAACCAGAGAATCTCTTCCTCAGACAGCGCCCGATCGTAGACACGAACGTTGTCCATCTGCCCGTTCAACTCACGCTCGATCACGCCATTGTTGTTCCAGGCGCCGACGGTGGCAGCGCCAAGAATCAGCGTCAGCGGCACTGCGAAAGCCCGGGAATCTTCGAGTCGGCCGTTCAGGTAGATCGCGGCTTCCCTGTCGGAGACCGTCAACGCCAAATGGACCCACGCGTTCGCTGACGCCACGGTGTCGCCCTGCATATCGCCGCCGGCCAGACCGTTGATTCCGGCGTTGGCCTTGCCGCCGGCGAGTTTGCAGTGGATGCCACCGGCCGACCAGCCATCGCTGTTGATGCCGCCGGCGAAACTGACGGAAGCCAGACCAACCGTCGAGTACATCCACATCGAATAGGTTCCCTGATTGAACGTGGCGTTCGCGCCGCCAAGCCTCGGCATGGCCATGGCGTCGTCTGTCCCATCGAGGACGAGCGCACCGGCGCCAACATATGCCTCATCCAGCAATGTTCCATGGTAGCCGTTGCCGGAACTGTCGGCCGGGCCGCTCTCAAACGTGTATTCCACCAATAGGCCGGCGACGCCCGGGTCGACAGGCGTCAATCGTTCCGGCAACCGTGGGTACAGGCGGATGTCATCGATGTAAATGACTCCTGTCGCACCGGCGCCTTCGATGCCGATCGTCAGGCTCGTAACGCTGCGTAGATTCCCGCCGACGGCCGACAGATCGATGTTCCAGGTCTGCCACTGGGCTTTCGCGATGTCAGCCGCGGCGCCGTCGTAGACGACCTTCGCACCGTTGATCTTGATGTACAACTGCCCGCCGTTGCCGGCCGCACCGTGGAAGTACAGCGAGAGGCTCTGGAGGCCGTGGGCTGTCCAATCCTGCGCATCGAATGCGTACTCGGCCTCCGACATGGTCAGACCCGCGTTGTCGTAGAACAGCGGCATGGACTGCCGGCCGCCATGGACGATCGTCTGTTCGGCGAACGGGGTATTGAGATGTCCGACCGTAGAGCCGTTCTGAGGATCTTCGTAGCCATCGATCCAGGTTTGGAAGATGGCCTTCCCGGCGTCGATGTCGTCGGTATAGCTCTCGAAATCATCCACGACCGCGTATGGCAGAGTGGAGAAAGTCCACACATCGCCTTCCCAGATGGAAACCGCATCGGCCCCGTTCACTTCGTCAACGCGCCAGTAGTACGTCGCATCATACTCGATCCCCTCGGGCGACAAGCTGGCGACATCCACCGTGTCAACGAGTTCGAGTACCTCCGGACTGGTACCCAGGTACACATCATGCGACGCGGCATCGCGGCCGGCCCGCCAACGAAGGACCGCACCCGGGTCCACTCCGGTGGCGCCGTCGGCCGGCTCGGGCTGTCGAGCCTGGGCAGGGATATAGAAGAAGCGGACCTCGCTCAGGCCAAACTGGCCCATCATGCCCCAACCGCTGTTGACGTTCAACCTGACGTATTTGGCAGACACCCCGGCCATGTCGATCGTCGTGTTACGCGTGTAAGTGCTCGAAGCGGTGGCCTTGGCCAGCTCGAAGTCGCCAAGCGACGTCCAGTCCACGCCATCAACTGAGTATTCGATCGTAACGCCTTTGAGACCGAACCCGAGAACCAGCTCGAACTGGACGTTGTAGTTCCAGACCCACAATTCATGAAGCTTGTAGACCCGGTCGAACTCAAACTGAATCCACAGTGGCTCGGCCCCACTGGGGACCGCCAGCCACATATCCGACGCCGCAATGGAGTGCTGATCGTTGGCGTTGAGGCCGGAGCCGTCGACGGTCCTCTCTGGACTGGCATCCGTATCGGAGACCCCGCTGCTCGTGGCGACAACAGCAGTGACCGGGTAGGCCAATGGCTCCGTCGCGAAGCTCCAGACCTTCCCCGGAAGGACCGCGAAATCGGGCGCGCCGTTGACTTCGTCAATCCGCCAGTAGTAGGTTTGCTCGAATCCCAGTCCCGGCGCGCCGGGAGCAGGATCGTATGTTGCTTCGGCCTGCCCCTGGCTGACCAGAACCCCCATCGGATTGGTCCGGCTGGCCGCATTGACGTCGTCAAAGCTGGTGCCGAAGTACACATCATGTGTCGCAGCGAAGTCGCCCGGCGTCCAGCTCAAGACAACGTCGCGCTGGACATCCGTCGCTTCATCCTCCGGTCTCGGGCTCGTCGCCGCGCCCGGTCCGGTCTGCCAGCCCAGGAAACCCAGAGTCATGATCCCCTGAATCTGCTGCTGGTTCAGAACCTCGTCGAAGATCAGCACTTCATCCAACGTAGAATCCGAGTACTCGGCCAGGCCCCCGTTGAGCGAATTGTAGTTGCCGTTGATGGCAAAGCGACCGTTGCCATCGCCGTGGTCGAACGCGCCCGAGGCACTGGTGGCATCGACGGCGACGGGCTCGCCGTTGCGGTAGAGAATCCCGGTGCCGCCGTCATAGGTTGCTGCCGCGTGAATCCATTCGCCCAGAACGAAGGGAGTCGGATCGAAGATCTGAATGTCTCCGCCCGACACCGTGTTCACGATGATGCGAAGCTGGTCGTCATTGTTGCCATAGGTCAGTGCGTAGGCTTCGCCCCCGGTCGACCCTCTTTGCATGGACAGGACCACCTGCCAATGCGACAGGATCTGTTGAGGCCTGCACCAGGCCATGAAGCTGATGTCCTGTTCCACCAGGAGGGCCGGCGGAGTGGGAGGACCGAAATCGACGTAGTCGCCCTCTCCGAGCCGCAGGGCTCCGCCGAACACGCCTTCCCCCTCCGCGAGCCACTCCGGCGTCCCCTTAAGGGTGCCGGTCAGACCGTTGCCGGACGAATCACCGGCCGAGCTGCCGCTGCCCTCGTCGAAAAGCCAGGCCCCGACGACTCCTGCTCGGGCGCCGGGGCTGACGCTGAGAGACAGAACGAGAACCAACGAGAGAATCGAGAATGACATTGTCTTCATGGTTCGGACCTCCCAAAAATGGCCTTTCTATCGAGCCCCCACAACCGTTCACGGCTTCTCCTCACATACGATGCGCCTCCTCCACACAATACGCGCAGTTGTCTCCACGCGGAACACACCTCCCCGAGCTACAATGCGTACGGGATGTCTTTCTTCGGCCAAGCCAGCCGGAATCCGGCGTCCAAGTCGTCCAGACGCCGCAACAGCTCGACATGGGCGTCGACAAAAACGATGTTGGCGCCGCCTCGGTCGAGGTCACCCGGCGCATTGTGAAACGTCGCATAGTTGTCAATCTGTCTTTGCGCGTTGCCCACGGTGAAATGCGTGTCGTTAAAGGGTGCGATGCTGTACCCTTCGATGATCCACGTGTTCTCTTCCGTGAACACGATCACCTGCGAGGGCTGATAGACCTGGGTCTCCTTGGAGACTCCGGTCACGCCGGCGCCCAGCCAGCTCGACCAGATTTCACCGCCCCGACCGACATAGGAATTCATGACGTAACTGACCGCCGTGTCCGAGTAGCTCGTGCCCTTGGCCAGCATGTTGAACTTGGGACACATATGCACGTCCAGCGCCTTCAAGTACGGCCACAGCACACCCTCAGGTCTCTCCCCTTTTCGCACGTAATCGTGTCCCTCGGACTTCAGCCAGGTCCAGGCGTCGGGGAATTTGTAGCTGTTGTCGTCCAGGTACATGCGCA
>Ga0068714_10001599_pt1 | contig 32357 bp, 39 predicted proteins | sample MTBNYHSulfiMetaG_FD_62988 | JGI IMG/M metagenome (GOLD analysis project Ga0068714, IMG submission 62988) | Enrichment culture microbial communities from rom New York Harbor, USA that are MTBE-degrading - MTBE-NYH (New York Harbor Sulfidogenic)... | ecosystem: Environmental > Aquatic > Marine >...
CTCGATTGGGCTGACCTCTCGGAAGATGACACCCCTGAGATGTGTCACATCATCGCCCGCTTCTATCCGTTCATCGGAGCAGGCGAAGACGAAGTGTGGTACCACCTCCGCCGCTTGGATCAACGTCACGGCATCCACGACTACCCCCGGCTTCGGAACATCGTCAGATTCGGAAATGAGAATCCTGCCTTCGTTGGATGCGCACATCCGCTCCTGCGGCAGTTCTGTCCAAATGGCGGCTGCTTCATGAAGGACGTAATAGATGAACTCCAGAGCCCTCGGCTCTTCACGTAGGGACGGAAGATGCTCAAGAAGGCCAACAACCCGATCAAACGCCAGCGTCCGCAAGACGTCTCTGACGCGTGGACACCACCGGCCGATTTCAGAGCCGTGAGCCTGAAGGCCATCGCCGAGCTTCTCGACACGACGCGATCGTCGGCGCGTCGTTGGCTCAGGGAGGCCGGCATCCGCCCTATCTCACTTGGGCGGGGCGCCAAGGGAGCGATCCGCTACCGCTGGAACGAAGTGGAAGCCTGGCTCAAGTCCCGACAACACGTTGAGTAAGACCTGTCCCTGCAGCTCAGCTGCCTACCCCGCGGTCAAACTGACAGACGACAGGTTGCGAGCCCCCGGCCATCCGGGGGCTCTCTTCTTTGCATCCACTTGAACGGCATGAACGACTCTGCATGGGTCGGCCACTACGATGCCGCTTCTTCCCCCGCCGTCCGGATGAGCCGCAACTTCGGTCCGACCGACGCCGGCTCTTTCTGATCGAGCTTCTCGAGGATCTGTTGCAGGATGACTTCGGTCTTGTCTGCTTTCGATGAACTGCCCGGACTGAACTCTACCACGTCGTGCATCTTCTCGGGCATGAGGGCGGCGTAATGTCGGCGGCAGATCTCCGGCGAATTGCCCATGAGCTCAGCGATCTTGTAGAGCGACTCGCCCTTCTGAGCCAGGTGACTACCGAACGTGTGGCGAAAATCAAGGCACGACCAGTTCAGACCGTGCGACCTGTTGATCTCCCGCAGTTCCTGCGAAAAGTTGTCCGGGTCCCAACGTCTGCCGCGCGTGGAGGGAAAGAACCATGGCTCCGTGCGCTGCGGCGCATAGGCCATGAGAATCTCATGCAGCGCCCCGCTGATCGGCACGACACGATTCCGTTTAGTCTTGGGCTGCCAGTGCTCTCCGTTGATGAGCTTGGCGCGAACGTAGATCAAACGCTTCTCCAGATCGACGTCATCGACTGTCAGCCACAGTGCTTCTTCTCGGCGAAGGCCGGCGTAGATGAGGGTGGCCACCAGGGCTCTCAGGGTGGGCAAGTCGTCGAAGACGCGGAGTTGCTCTGCGATCTGACTCACACTCAGGTACTCTATGTTGTGAGCAGGCTCGCGCCGGCGTTCCACTGAGGCGGCTGGATTTGGATTCCGTCGATCGTTTGGGACAAAACCCCAGTTCTTGGTCGCGTAGCCAAACATGCGATGCAGGACCTCCCGGTATCGGTTAGCTGTCTTTGGGGCGATCCTGTCCTCCCGGATGCGACGCGAGATGAAGCCCTCCATCACAGAAGCGGTGATCTCCTCCAGGAAGTTCGCTCTAATGTGAAGGTGCGCCTTTTTGTCCTCCACAGGCTTGGAGTTTCCTGCCCTCCACCGCGTGTTGACACAACTGCCGTGGGCAAGTGAGGGGCACACCGGACCAAAGAAGATCCGAAGGACTGACAGGTCTGCCGAGTAGGACTTCCTCGTTCTGATCGTTGACAGGAATTTGCAGAAGTCCTCCAGAAACGCCGGCAAGGGCGTCTTGGACGGAGCAAGAAGTTCTCCTTTGGCATCCTCGCCCTCAATTTGTCGCTTGACCCGCTTGGCTACCCGGGCGTCTTTGGTTCCGAGGGAGTAGTATACTTGGCGACCGTTTGCGTAATACTTGATCCACCAGGTTCCACCCTTGTTTCGCTGAAAAATCGATGCCATGGCAACACCTCATACGGCGCCCCCGATCCACCAGAGCCTGCCCCATCCCGGGGGCGATTCGGTCAGATTTAGTTGCATTTTAGTTGCACGCCAATCTGGCCAAATAAAAAAGGACAGGCGTAAGTACCTGTCCCTAAAGATGTTGCCTCAATAGCGGGGGGAGGATTCGAACCTCCGACCTCCGGGTTATGGGCCCGACGAGCTACCAGACTGCTCTACCCCGCGGTCAATTTCTATCGAAATACGCTCCGGACAGTCTTCTGTTCAAAACGATCCAGGACGTCATCATATCCATATTCTCGAGCACCGCAAGATTAACACAGATCGTGCGCGACATCAAGCACAAGTTCCGGTCAGGTTAGATTTCTGCGAATCTTTTCTGCGATTTCCCCGCTACGGCCTTCTTTGTACTTGTAGGCGGGCCACTCCGTGAAGACGCCATCGCCCGTCTTGCGTGGCACGATATGGAAATGCAGGTGATCAACAACCTGCCCGGCGGCCCTGCCGTTGTTGCACAGCACATTGTAGCCGTCCGCCTTCATCGCCCTCGCCACCGCCCCGGCGATCCGGCCCAGACGGACCCATACACCCGCCAGAACCTCCGGATCACACTCGTGGACTCTCGCGCAGTGAACCTTCGAAATCACCAGCGTGTGGCCATCGCTGATGGGGCCGATATCGAGGAAGGCCAGCACCGCCTCATCCTCGTAGACCTTGGCCACCGGAATCTCTCCGGCGACCATCTTGCAGAAAACGCAATCATCCATGCTCGCCCGATCATTGCATCGGTTCCAGCGCGTGCTACTGCTTATCCTCAGCGCTCTGTTCCGACCCGGTCCCCTCTGCGTCGGCCTGTTCCGAAGCCGCCGCACCACTGGCGGATGCAGCCTTTGCCGCCTTCTTGGGTTTGGCCGACGCGGCTGCCTTCTTCGCCTTGCCTCTTTTCGTCGAGGTTTTGCGATCCTTCTTGATCGGCTCGTCCTGCCCCAGAAGCTGCAGCAGCACCAGCTGCCCGTTATCGCCCAGCCGACGCAGCGACAGACGGATGATCCTCGTATAGCCACCCGGCCGCTCCAGATAACGAGGCCCGAGTTCGCTGAACAGCTTGCCGACGACGGTCCCCTTCTTCGTGGTCTTTCCGTCTTCGATATCGAGAATATCCCGGTTGCCAAGCAGAGCGATGGCGCGACGGCGGTGCTCGAGCTTGCCCTTCCTGGCCAGCGTGATCAGCTTCTCCACAAAGGGTTTGACCTCTTTGGCTTTCTCGATGGTAGTCGAGATCGTCTCATGCTCGATCAGCGATTGAGCCAGGTTCCGGCGCAACGCCAGACGGTGCTCGCTCGTTCGGCTCAACTGACGTCCTGCAACTCGATGACGCATATGCTAAGATTCCTCTTTCTCGATGGTGCCAAACCGTTCTCGTGACGGGCCCCGAGGCTACTGTCCCCCGTCCTTCATGCCCAGCGACAGACCGATGTCGGCAAGCTTGCGCTTGATCTCGCGGAGCGACGTCTTTCCGAAACTGCGTATCTTCAGCAGATCCGCTTCACTCATCGCCGCGAGTTGCCGAACGGTCTCGATCTTCGCCGACTCCAGGCAGTTGCTGGCCCGAACCGACAACTCGAGCTCCTGAATCGGAGTATTGAGCTTGGCCTCCAGTTCCTCGTCGATCTGCTTGGCCGGTTCTTCCTGCGCCAGTTCGCCGGCCACCGTTTCCTCGCCCAGCTCGAAGTACTGGACGAACGGATTGATGTGCTTGCGGAGGATCTTCGCGGCCTCGACCAGCGCCATTTCCGGCGCCACGGTGCCGTTCGTCCAGATTTCCATGATGAGCCGGTCGTAGTTCGTCCGCTGACCGACACGCGTGTTCTCTGTCGTGTAGCGGACGCGCGTCACCGGGGAATACACCGCGTCCAGATGAATCAGCCCAATCTCCTGATCGAACCGATCCGCATCCGCGATTCGCTCCGAGACGGGGACATAGCCGCGCCCGTTCTCGACCACCATCTGCATCTCGAAATTCACGTTGTCCGTCAGCGTGGCCAGCACCGTGTCCTTGCTGAAGACCTCGATCGCGGGGTCGGCCACGATATCGGCCGCCGTGACCACGCCCACCTTGTGGGATGAGACCTTCATCGTCTTGGGGCCCTCCCCCTGCAAACGGATGACGAGGCTCTTGACGTTCAGAACGATGTCGGTGGTATCCTCCATCACGCCGGCGATGGAGGTGAACTCGTGATCCACTCCGCTGATCTTGATCGAGGTGACCGCACTGCCTTCGAGTGAGGACAGCAATACGCGCCGCAGGCTGTTACCGACGGTCGTACCGAATCCGCGCTCGAACGGCTCGATGAAGAATCTTCCGTACTTGTCCGTCGAGACAACGCTGTCCTTTTCAACACGAGTCGGCAACTCTAAGCCACGCCAAGTCACTCGCATATATAGGCCTCCGATCTAAACTTTGATCCGTACACTACACAGCCCCATGCGGAACCGATTCCCGTCATCCGGCGGGCCGCCCCATTCCGCATCTACTGCTTCCGAGCCTACCGCGAACAGAATTCCACGACCAACTGCTCTTCGACCGGGATCTGAACATCTTCCCTGGTCGGCATCGCCACGATGGTGGCCGCCGGCTTGTCCCGATCCAACTGGAGCCAGGCCTGAGTCGTGAAGTTCGGGTTGCTCTCGAGCTGCTGCTTCACCTCTTTGCGGCTTCTTTCAGAGTCCTTGATCTCGATCCGGTCCCCCACGTTTGTCGTGTAGTCACTCACATCCACCTTCTGACCATTCACGCGGACGTGCCCGTGGGCAATCAGTTGTCGAGCCCCCTTGCGAGACGGCGCAAAATTCAATTTGTATACTACGTTGTCCAACCGCCGTTCCAGCAGTTGAAGCAGGTTCTCCCCCGTGTTGCCCTTCAGACGTGTGGCCTCATGGAAGTACCGCATGAACTGCTGTTCATACAGACCGTAGTACCTCTTGATCTTCTGCTTCTCACGAAGACGAACCCCATATTCGCTCAATCGTGCCCGGCGCCATCCGTGCATGCCCGGCGCCAGATTTCGCTGCCGGCGCTCGACCTGGCACTTGGCGGTTTCACACTTGAGGCCTTTCAGGAACAGCTTCATTCCTTCGCGGCGGCACTGTTGACACGATGGACCGAGATAACGTCCCATATCGATCGATCTCCTGTAGAGTTTCCTGGAGCCTTTGCTTATACCCGTCTACGCTTCGGCGGTCGACACCCATTGTGCGGCAGCGGCGTGACGTCCTCGATTGAGGCGATCCGAAGCCCGGCGCCCTGGAGGGCGGAAATCGCCGATTCGCGACCCGATCCCGGTCCCTTGACCTTGATCTCGACCTCTCGCACACCGTTTCGCATGGCCGTGCTGGCGCAGCGCTGCGCCGCCTGCTGCGCGGCAAAGGGCGTGCTCTTCCGCGAGCCCTTGAACCCCACGCACCCGGCCGAACCGGTGCAGATCGTATCCCCATCCATATCGGTAACCGTGATCAGCGTGTTGTTGAACGTCGCCTTGATATGGATGATCGCTCGAACCACGTTCTTCCGAACTTTTCGTTTTCCGCTCTTTGCCATCTGCGTCTCTTACCGAATAATCCTGCTTCGTTCTCTCGGTCCCGTCGACCTCGGGAGCACCGAACGGCACTGCCCGGGGCCGATCAGCGTTTCTCTTTGACGCCCTTCTTCCCGGCCACGGTCTTGCGCGGGCCTTTGCGCGTCCGGGCGTTGCTCTGTGTACACTGGCCTCGCACGGGCAGGCCCCGGCGATGCCGAATGCCCCGATAGCAGCCGATATCCCGAAGGCGGGCGATGTTCTGCGCCACCTGCCGGCGAAGCTGGCCCCCGACGACGTAGTTGCGGTCGATGATCTGCGTGATCCGACTCAACTCGTCTTCGCTAAGCTTGTTCGCCTTGGTCATCCGTTCGATCCGGGCTTCCTTCAGAATCATCTCCGACGTATGCCGACCGATCCCCGGGATGTACGTCAGCGAAATCCAGATCGACTTGTTGTCGGGAATATCGATACCCACTATACGCGGCATATTGGCTCCCTTTTAGCACCCATCTGCAATCGACGCGGGTTGCCCCGCCGTCCGCTCTTTCTACAGCCCCTTACCCTTGACGCTGTTTGTGCCGGGGGTTCGAACAGATGACTCGAACGACCCCACGACGACGGACGATCTTGCAATTCTCACAGATTCGTTTGACTGAGCTTCTGACCTTCATCTTCTCTTCCACGCTTTCCGACGACTCTCGTGCGTTGCGGCCCATCGTCCGGGCACGGACACCTCAATGCCGCAGTACGATCCGTCCCCGATTGAGGTCGTACGGCGACATCTCCACCGTCACCATATCGCCCGGGAGGATCCGAATGAAATTCATTCGCATCTTTCCCGAGACGTGGGCCAAGACCTTATGCCCACCTTCCAACTCGACGCGAAACATCGCGTTAGGCAAAGCTTCGATCACTTTCGCTTGTAGCCGTATCGCGTCTTTCTTGGCCATCTGCATCTCTGAACTCGTGGGGACAACCGACTGCCGCGCCCCTGTGCGGACCGCAGGTCACCCCTGCTCTTTCCTCGTCAGGACTTCACAGCCGCCCCTGACGATCGCAATTGTATGCTCAAAATGCGCCGAACACTTGCCGTCTCTCGTCGCCACCGTCCATCCGTTCGCCAAGGTCCGGACATGATAGCTGCCCGCATTGACCATCGGCTCGACCGCCAGAACCATTCCTTCGGTCAAAAAGATGTCGTCAGCGAGCAACTCGTCGCTGACGAAATTCGGGACCTTGGGGTCCTCGTGCATCTTCGTTCCGATGCCGTGGCCCACAAAATCCCGGACCACCGCGAAGCCGGCGGCCTCGACGTATCGCTGCATCTTCCGGGCGACCTGGCTCCACCGGACGCCGGGTCGGACCTCGGCAATCGCAACGTCCAGCATCCCTTTCGTCGCATCGAGAAGCCTTTGCTTGTCCGGCGAGATCGGCCCGATCGCCACGGTGATGGCGGAATCCCCGCAGTAGCCGCCGAGTCGGACTCCAAAATCCAGACTCAGGATATCCCCTGCCTGAAGGACCGTCGTCTCGGAAGGGATCCCATGGACCACTTCGCTGTTGACGGACGCACAAATCGCCCCAGGAAAGGGCCTTCGCGCCTGCGGGCTGCGCACGCCCTTGAACAGCGCGTCCGCGCCCACCTGGGCGGTCATCTCCAGCGCCACGCGGTCCAACTGGGCCGTCGTGACACCCGGCTCTGCGATCTCCTGTAGTTTTGAAAGAACGTCGGCGACAACCGTACCCGCCCGACGCATCAACTCGATTTCTCTGCGGCTCCGAAGCGTGACAGCCATCTATCCAACTTTACATTCCATGGGCCAATGCCCCTGCGGGCCCGACCGACCCGCCTACTTCAGAGCATCCAGTTCTTCAAACAACGTAGCCGCGACGGCATCGGCCTCCCCATCGGCCGGCACGTCGCGCACGTCTCTTCTGGTCTTGTAGTACTCCACGACCGGCTCCGTCTGCTCATAGTACGTCGCCAGCCGATTCTTCACCACTTCCGCCGTATCGTCCGGCCGCTGAACGAGCGCTGCCCCATCGTGGTCGCATATCCCCTCGCGCTTCGGCGGCATGTTCTTGACATGATACACGGCGCCGCACTTCGGGCAGCTTCGCCGACCGGTAATCCGCTCGACGACGACACGGTCGTCAACCTGGAGGTTGATCACGACATCAATGCCGCTCTTGCTCTTCGCTAGGGCCCGATCCAAGGCCTCCGCCTGTTTCACCGTGCGCGGAAAGCCGTCGAGGACATACCCGCGACCGGGCGCCCCCTGGATCGCCTTGCTCATCATCTCGACAATCAAATCGTCGGGAACCAACGTCCCGGCGTCCATATAGCTCTGCGCCTTCTTCCCAAGCTCCCTGCCTTCGGCACGCTCTCGTCGCAGGATGTCACCACTGGACAGATGAAGCAGACCATACCGGGTGACAATCCGCTTGCAATGGGTTCCCTTACCGGCGCCTGGCGCTCCCAGCAGCACTACTCTCATGCATAGGCTCCCTTGATCCTGCCCGAGGAACTGAATCCCTCATAACTACGCATGAGCAGGTTGGCTTCAATCTTCTGGACGAGGTCCAGCGACACGCTGACGACAATCAGCAGACCCGTTCCGCCGATGAACGTCGTGATTGTCCAGTCGATACCCAGCAAATAGGTCAGCACCGTCGGCACCACGGCGATCGCGGCCAGGAACGCGGCCCCGAAGTACGTGATGCGTGTCATGACCGTTTCCAGGTATTCCGCCGTCCGCCGCCCCGGCCGCAGCCCGGGGATGAAACTGCCGGAATCACGAAGGTTCTTCGCCATCTCCCTCGGCTGAAACTGGACGGTCACCCAGAAATACGCAAACAGGAAGATCAGCAGCATGTACAGCACATTGTACGTGTACGAACTGCCTCGCAGTGCCCCGTAGACCGTCTGCAACACCATCGACCGCGGAAACAGATTCACGAGCTGCTGCACGATGATCGGGGGGAACATCATGAAGCTGGACGCGAAGATGATCGGCATCACGCCGCCGTGATTGACCCGCAGCGGCAGATAGTGGCGCTGGCCGCCGTACATGCGCCGGCCGCGCATCATCTTGGCCTGCTGAATCGGAATCCGCCTCTGGCCCTGGGTGATCAGGATGGCCCCGGCCACCACGAACACGAACGAGGCCAGCAGGAACACGATGCGGCCCGGCCCGATCGAACCGGTCGGAGCCGTCACCGTGAAATCGACCTGCCTCGCCAGGCTCAAGATGGCCCACGGCATTCGGGCAATGATGCCCGCCATGATGATCAAACTGATCCCGTTGCCGATCCCATACTCGTCGATTTGCTCGCCCAGCCACATCAGAAAAATAGTGCCCGCGGTCATCCCGATGATGCCCATGATATAGGCCTGCACTTGCATTCCAGGATAGGTATAGCCCCCCAGCATCTTCATGTACATCACCGCCTGGATGACACAGATCAGCACGGTCAGATACCGCGTGTACTCCTGGATCTTCTTGTACCCGGTCTGGCCTTCCTGTCGCAGCTTCTTCAGGGCGGGAATCACCTCACCGAGCAGCATCAGAATAATCGAGGCCGTAATGTACGGCATGATCCCCAGCCCAAAGAGGCTGCTGCGCGTGAGCGTACCGCCGGTAAAGATTTCCAGATACTCCGCCGCTCGACCGAGGGGGCTGTTGGAGTCCCTGCCTGCGTCCAGGGCCGAAGCGATCCGGCCCTGGTCAAAACCAGGGTTGGGGATATGGAAGCCCACGCGATAGATAATCAGTAGCGCAACCGTGAACAGGATCTTGTTCCTCAAGTCCCGTATCCGAAAGATGTTGACAATCGTTCCGATCACTTACCTGTTCTCCGCGGTCTGCTTCGGACCCCTTCGCCCTCGCGACACGACGCCATTCTTAGGCGCCCTTGCGCCGGGCACTCTTCTTTTCCTTGCCGCCCACTTTCGTCGCGGTGCCGCCGCACCCGACGATCTTCTGCTCGGCCGCCTTGCTGAACCCGTGCGCGGCCACTTGCAGTCTCTTGGTCAGTTCGCCGTCTCCGAGGATCTTGACGCGGCTCTGGAGCCCATCCACCAGGCCGGCCCGCAAGAGCTGCTCGACCCCGATCTCGGCCCCATCGTCAAAACCTTCCAGTTGGGAGACGTTCACAATCTCGAACCGCTTGGCAAACTGCTTGTTGTTGAACCCGCGTTTCGGCACCCGCCGAAACAAAGGCATTTGCCCGCCTTCGTACAACGAGAGCCTGCCCGCCCCCGCGCGGCTCCGGCTGCCCTTGTGCCCACGTCCGGAGGTCTTCCCCAAGCCCGTGCCGCGGCCTCGTCCAACCCGCTTGCGTGCTTCGCGTTTGCCTACGACAGAAGTTATCTCATGACTCAACATTTAGATCACCCAATTGGTCATCGTGGCCGCTACGAAATGGCGACACCCCGTAACGCTTCAATCGTTTCTTTCTTGCGCAGCCTCAGCAGCCCGTTGAGGGTGGCCTTCACCACATTCTTGGCGGCCGTGCTTCCGTATACCTTGGTCAACACATCGCTGACACCCGCATACTCGAGCACCGCTCTGGCACTCGAGCCGGCAATGACGCCCGTACCCGGACTGGCCGGAACCAGGACGATCTTCGTCGCCCCGAAGCGGCCCGTGATCTGGTGGGGGATCGTTCGTCCCACCAGCGGCACGCTGCGCATCGCCTTCTTCGCGTCCTTCATGCCCTTCTCCACCGCCAGCGGTACTTCGTTGGCTTTGCCGTAGCCGATGCCGACGCTGCCCTTGCGGTCGCCCACCACCACCAAGGCCGCGAAACTGAATCGCCGCCCGCCCTTTACCACCTTCGCACAGCGATAGATCTTGACCACCGTATCTTCCAACGGCTTCTCTTCGTGCTCGGGTTTTCTCACTGGTTCAGTTGCCAATGTCGTCTCCCAGGTTCCAAGCGCCCTTGTCAAAAGGCCAGGCCGGCCTTTCTTGCCGCATCGGCCAACGACTTCACGCGCCCATGATACTTGTAACGGTTGCGATCGAAACACACGCACTTGATGCCCATGTCCAGGGCTTTCTTGGCCAGCGCCTCGCCGACGGTCTCGGCCGCCTTGCGGTTGCCTCCCACGGTCACCTGATCCCGCAGGACCTTCGACTGGGTGCTCGTCGCCACCAGCGTCACGCCCGCGATATCGTCGATGATTTGAGCGTAGATGTGGCGGTTCGACCGAAACACCGACAACCGCGGCCGCTCCGGCGTTCCGTGCACCTTTTTTCTCACCAGACGCTTGCGCCGCAGCGCCGCCTTTTTGTGTTGTTCACTCTTCATAAAGCCGACTTCTCACTTATGCCCCGCCTGAGGCGAACGCTTTCCCCATCTTCCGCTGGATATGCTCATCCGCGTAACGGATCCCCTTGCCCTTGTACGGTTCCGGCGGCCTGACCCGACGGATGTTGGCCGCAAACTGCCCCAGAACGCACTTGTCCGTGCTGCTGAGCGCGAACTTGGCCGGAACGTCGTTGCCGCGCGTCGCCGGCACATCAATCTTCACCGTGACCCCTTTCGGGATCGGCAGCTCCACGGAATGACAGTACCCGACCTGCAGCACCAGCTTGCCGCCCTGGTCCTTGACACTGTAGCCGGTCCCGTAGATCTCCATCTTCTGCTCGAAACCCTTGCTCACGCCGGTCACCATGTTCGCCAGCAGCGCCCGCATCGTGCCATGCAACTGCTTGCTCATGCGGTCGTCCGGCTGAGGGTTCACCACTTCGATCTGGTTGCCCGAGCCGTCGACCGTCACCTTGATGCACGGATGGCAGTCCAGTTCCACTGTGCCCAGCGGTCCCGAGACCTTCACCTGTTGGCCCTTCAGCTCAACCTTCACGCCCTTCGGGATCTCAATCGGTTTTTTTCCAATCCGACTCATCTTAGCTTACCGTACAAAGGATCTCGCCACCGACCTTGTTCTCGCGGCAGCCTCGATCGCTGATAACCCCTTTGCTTGTGGAAACGACAACGATGCCCATGCCCCCCAGGACTCTCGGCAGATCGTCGACGCCGAGATACACCCGGCACCCGGGCTTGCTCGTCCTGGTGATCTCGGTGATCGCTGGGCAGCCTTCCTGATCGTACTTGAGGGTAATCCGCAAGGTGCCCTGCTTGCCATCATCGATCCGATCGAAGCCCTCGATATAGCCCTCACTCTGGAGGACCGCCGCGATGCCTTCGCAGATCTTCGACGCCTTCACGTTAACATGCGTCCTGCGCACGCGCGCCGCGTTGCGAATCCGCGTCAACATATCGGCTATTGGGTCGCTTAGACTCATAATCAGTATCCCGCATGTTCCGGCTTGTTCCGTGCCGACCAAACACTACCAACTGGCTTTCTTCACTCCCGGTATCTTGCCTTCGTTCGCCAATCGTCGGAAACAAATCCGACAGACCTTGAACTTCCGGTACACCGCCTTCGACCTGCCACACAGCTCGCAGCGCGTATACTGCCTGACCCGGAACTTCTGCTTCTTCTTGACCTTGAGTTCTAATGCTTTCGTTGACATTCAACGCGCTCCACAGTCTTCATTGCGCCGGCCTGTCACTTCACCGGCGTGGCCTCCGTCTGCCCTCGGAACGGCATGCCGAACAGAGACAGCAACCGACGCGCCTCCTCGTCCGTCTTCGCCGTCGTCACAAAACAGACGTTCATCCCCTGCTGCGCCTCGACCTTCGCCGGATTGATCTCCGGGAACACGCTCTGTTCGCCCAAACCCATCGAGTAGTTGCCCCGGCCGTCAAACCCGTTCGGATTCAGGCCGCGAAAATCGCGAACCCGCGGAATCGCCAGGTTGATCAGGCGATCCATGAACTCGTACATCCGGGCACCGCGCAGCGTGACCTTCAACCCCGTCTCCTGCCCTTCGCGGACTTTGAAGTTCGACACGCTCTTCTTGGCCTTGCATACCGCCGGTGTCTGCCCCGTGATCAGCGTCAGGTCCTTCTTGCCCATCTCCAGGAATTTCTTGTCCTGGCAGGCCTTGCCGATGCCCATCGACACCACCACCTTGACCACCTTCGGTACGGCCATCACGTTCGCGTAACTGAACTCTTTCGTCAGCTCCTGAACGATCTTCGCCTTGTATAAATCTCTCAAACGTGCCATTCTTCTCTGCCTGTCATCCCTGCACGCTCGCGGCGCGAATCAGGGACACCTGGGTTCCTATTTCGCCTTGCGGACCGTGCCGATCTCCGTCCCATCGCTGGCCAGGCGCTTCTTGGCGCCGCCCTGGTTCTGCTGGTAGCGGACCCGGCTGCCCTTGCCCGACTTCGGGTTCACCGGCAGGACGTTGCTGATGTGAATCGGCTGCTCGATACTGATGCGTCCCCCCTGCGGGTTCCGCCGCGACGGACGCACGTGCCGTTTCGCCACGTTCTGGCCCTGCACCACCACCACCTGTCTGTCCGGGTACACGTGCAGCACGCGCCCGGTGGCGCCCTTGTGGTCCCCGGCGATGATCTGCACGGTGTCGCCTCTCTTTACGTGTAACGCCATATCTGTTCCTGCCTCGTGCTTTGCCGTCCAAAGCGTTCCTGCAAGGAGTTACACCACCTCACTCGCCAGGGAGATGATCTTCATGTAGTTCTTTTCCCGCAGCTCACGCGCGACGGCCCCGAAGATTCTCGTGCCGATCGGGTTGCCGTCGTTGTCGATCATGACCGCCGCATTGCTGTCGAACCGCACGTAACTGCCGTCCGGCCGCTTCACCGGACTCTTCGTCCGAATGATCACACACTTGTGAACCTTCTTGTCATCCAACTGGCACGTCGGAAGTGACTTCTTGATCGCCACGCAGACCACATCGCCGACTCGCGCGACCGGTCGCGTGTACTTGCCTTTCGCGCCCTCCTTGCCCAGCACTTTGATACACAGCGCCGTCCTCACACCGGAGTTGTCGGCCACGTCCAACATGGTTTCTTGCTGAATCATCGTCTTGCCATCTCGAATTCGGTACTATACCGCGATTGCCTTCTGCACCACGCGCACCACGCGCCAGCTCTTGGTCTTGCTCAGCGGCCGGCACTCGGCGATCTCCACCACGTCGCCCACCCCGCAGCCGTTCTGCTCGTCGTGGACCGCCAGCTTCGTCCGTCGCCGGATGTACTTGCCGTACTTCGGATGCTTGACCTTGTATTCGATCGTCACCCGGATGCTCTTACTGCCGCTCTTGCTGCTGACCACGCCCACTCGCGTCTTTGCTTCTTTCTGCATTTCCATAGAGACCATTTCCAACCCGCCCCTGCGATCGTGTCCGTTACTTGCGGCGCTCACGCAACAGTGTCTTGATGCGTGCCACGTCACGGCGCGTATTGATGATTGCCTTCGAGTCTTCCAGCTTCTCCGTAACCGATTGCGATCGCAGATCGAAGAGGCGCCTCTCGAGGTCCTCCATCGTGCTCTGAAGCTCGTCTTGCGTCATCTCTCTCAACTGCTTGGCCTTCACGTCGTATCCTCTCTCAGACCGCATGCCTGCGGCGAACAAAGCGACAGCGGATGGGCATCTTGTGGGCCACGCGGGCCAGCGCCTCGCGCGCGACCTCTTCCGTGACTCCACCGACTTCGAAACACACCTGGCCCGGCCGGACCCTGGCCACCCAGAACTCCGGCTCCCCTTTGCCCTTGCCCATTCGGGTCTCCAACGGTTTGGAGCTGACCGGCTTGTGTGGGAACACCCGGATATAGACCTTGCCTTCGCGGTGCAGAAAGTGCGTGGCCGCGATGCGCCCGGCCTCGATGTTCTTGGCCGTCACCCAACTCGTCTCCAGCACCTGAAGACCGTATTCGCCGAACGCAACGTAGTTGCACCGCGTGGCGTTGCCCTTCATCCGCCCGCGCTGGCTCTTACGGTACTTCACTCGTTTCGGCATCATCGCCATGTCTTACGACCTTTCCCTACTCGTTACCACCGACGCCCCAACTCAGTGCCGCGTCTACGCGCCGGCGCCGGGCCCCGCCTCACTACCGGATCCGGCGTCACCACCATCCCCGGCTTCCGCTCGTGCCCCTTCGGGCCGCCTCGAATCCCCCATCGACCGCGGCGGCCGGCGTCGCGGTCGGCGACGCACCGGCTCGGCCTGTTCGCCGAACTTCCCTTTGTAGATCCACACCTTGATTCCGATCGCACCGTACGTCGTCCGAGCCGTGCCGAGCGCGTAATCCACGTCGGCATCCAGCGTGTGCAGCGGAATACTCCCCATCTTCTGCGTCTCCGTCCGCGCCATTTCCGAGCCCGCCAGACGTCCGGAGCACATGATCTTCACGCCGCGCGCCCCGGCGTTCATCGCCCCCTCGCAGTACTGCTTCATCGTACGCCGAAACGACGCCCGCTTGCCCAACTGCTCGGCAATCCCCTGCGCCACCAGCGTCGCATTCAGATCGGGGTCCTTGATTTCCACCACATTGACCGTGACCTTGCGCTGGATCAGACTCTCGATCTCCTCACGGAGCTTGTCCACCTCACCCCCGCGCGGGCCGATCACCACGCCCGGACGTCCGCTGTGCAGGGTCACATTCACCTCATTGCGGGTCCGAACGATCTCCACCCGCGCCACCGCCCCCTTCGGCATCCGCTGATTGAAGCGCTGGTCCACAAAATCGCGAATCTTCTGATCCTCGACGAGATAATCCCCATAGTTGGCCTTCGGGGCAAACCACGTGCTCTGCCATCCGAGGGTGACTCCCGTCCTGAAACCGATTGGCGATGTCTTCTGGCCCATAGTCAGCTATCTCGATACTCTTTGCACCTTGACTTGCTTACGCCTGCGTTACCGTCACGTGAATATGGCAGGCTTTCTTGTGAATCGGATGCGCCCGCCCGCGGTCCTTCGGGATCCACCGCTTGGTCCCGAGCCGAATGCCCGCGTCGTCGACGCGCGCCTCACTGACGTACAACTGATCCACGTCGGCCTGCTGTTCGTCCGCGTCGGCCACCGCCGCCTTCAACACCTTGTCGACCATCGCCGCGCCACGCTTCCGCGTGAACTTCAGGATGTCCATCGCGTCCTGCACACTGCGTCCGACGATCAACTGCGTCACCAGCCGAACCTTCCGCGCCGACAGCGGGGCATACTGATACGACGAATGCCAGGCCGCGATATCCGCCACGTCCACGTTCAGCGCCTCGGCCAGCCGCCGGACGTCTTCCGTCCGCGGCGCTGGCTTGAATAGACCCTTCTGCCAGTTCCGCACCGCGGTGGCCGCCTTCTTATCGTCGAACCCGCCTCGGGCAATGCTCGCCGCCAAATCGTCGGCCGTCGCTCGCTGTCGCTGGCACACTTCTTTGAGTTTCGTTGCGCTAATCATACCTTCGGTCCCGTACCCGGTGGATCACCGTGCACCCCGCACGCACGTCCTATTTGATTTTCTTGCTCGAATGTCCCTTGAACGTCCGCGTGGGCGAAAACTCCCCGAGCTTATGCCCGACCATGTCTTCCGTCACGAATACTTTGTGAAACATCTTGCCGTTGTGAACCATGAAGGTGAAACCGACGAACTCCGGCACGATCGTGCAGCGTCGCGCCCAGGTCTTGATCGGGTTGCGGCTTCCCTCGCTGGTCTGCTTGCTCACCTTGGCGAGCACCTTCTCGTCGACAAACGGCCCTTTTTTGAGCGATCTACCCATCTTGGCTCTCTTCACTGCCCGGGGCTCCCGTGCGGCTCACGCCGCGAGCGGTCCCACGTGGCATCCCATCGTTACAGCGTCAACTGCCCCTGCCGAGTGTTCTTGCGGCGCCGAATAATCCGGTTGTTGCTGATCTTTCGCGGGTTTCGTGTCTTGCCGCCTTTCGCCAGCTTGCCCCTCGGCGAGCACGGGTGTCGCCCGCCGTTGGAACGGCCTTCCCCGCCGCCCATCGGGTGAGCCACGGGGTTCATCGCCTTGCCTCTGACGTGCGGCCGGCGGCCCATGTGCCGCTTGCGTCCGGCCTTGCCGATGCGAATGTTCTGGCGCTCGGGATTGCTGAGTCGACCGATCGTCGCCCGGCATTCCTTGCGGACCATCCGCATTTCCCCGCTCGGCAGCACCAAGGTGACCCAATCCCCTTCCTTGGCGACGATTCGCGCGGCGTTGCCCGCGCCTCGCACCAGCTTGCCACCCTGCCCCGCGGTCATCTCCACGTTGTGCACTTCCAGGCTGGCCGGGATCGCGGCCAGGGGCATGGCGTTGCCGACCTTCGGCTCGCACGCCGGACCGCTTTCCACCACGTCGCCGACCTTGATGCCCAGCGGACACAGAATGTACCGCTTCTCACCATCTTCGTACTCAAGCAACGAGATGAAACAGCCACGATTCGGGTCGTACTCCACCGTCGCGACCTTGGCCGTCATCCCGTCCTTGTTACGCTTGAAATCGATCATGCGGTAGATGCGACGGGCGCCGCCTCCACGGAACCGGATCGTCGTGATGCCCCGATGATTGCGTCCGCCGTGCTTCTTGATTCGCTTGCACAGCGACTTTTCCGGCCGATTCGTCGTCAGTTCCGAATAGTCGTTTACGGAACTGTTCCGCCGCCCCGCACTGGTTGGTCTGTAAATCCGAATGCCCATAACGCGCTATCTCTCTAACGGGATCGTGACGTCTTAGAACAAATCAATGTGGTAGTCAGGCTCCAAATACACGATCGCCTTCTTCCAACTGGAAGTCACGCCGATCGTCCGACCGCGACGCCTCTGCTTGCCCTTGCGGTTGGCGGTCCTGACCTTATCCACTTTCACGCCGTAGATCTTCTCCACCGCATTCTTTACCTGCGTCTTGTTTGCCTTCCGATTGACCTCGAAGGCATACGCGCCCTTCGCGTTGGCGAAGTGAATTCCCTGTTCCGTAACCAGGGGCCGAACTATTACGTTGAAGTCATCCATCCCAAGACCGCATTCTTTAACGTGCCGTCGCGCCTCGCGCGACGCAGGCTCTTTCAGTTCACCCGTCAGCTCTCGCTGTCGGCGTCTCTGTTCAGGAACGCCACCAGAGCATCCTTCGTGAACAGCATTCTCTGGTGCGTACAGATGTCCCCCGCGTTCAAATCTGCTACCGGCCGCACCGCCACCTTCTGGACGTTTCGGGCCGATTTGTACAGGTTTTGATCGTATTCCCTCACCGCGACCAGGCAACTGCGGTCGATCTTCAGGTTCTTCAGGATGCCGGCGAACTCCTTCGTCCGCGGCTCCTCGAACCCCAGTCCGTCGACCACCACCACCTGGTTCTTACGGAGCTTGGCCAGAACCGCGGAATCCCTCGCCAGCCGCCGCTGCGCCCGCGGCATGGTCTGACGGAAATCCCTCGGGACCTTCGCAAAGGTCATGCCGCCGCCGACCCGCTTGCCCGTTCGGCGGTTGCCCACGCGGGCGTTGCCCGTTCCCTTCTGCCGGAAGAGCTTCTTGTCCGAACCGGCTACCTCGCTGCGGCCCTTCGTCTTGACGGTTCCCTGCCGCCGATTCGCGTGGTACATCACGATCGCCTGCTTGAGCAGGGCATAGCGCACCGCGCCACCCAGCACCGTCTCATCGACGCTGAGCTTGCCGACCTCCTGGCCGCTGCGGTTATAGACTGTCAATTCCATCATCGCTGGTACACTCATCCACTTACTGAGGTCTCTTTGCCGTTCGCACGATGCAATAGCCACCGGCCGGCCCCGGCACGGCTCCCTTGACCACGAGCAGATTCTTCTCCTCGTCGATCGAGACCAGACTGTGGTTCTTGGTCGTTACGCGGTCGGTTCCCATATGGCCGCCCATGCGCTTTCCCTTCTTGATGCCGCCGCTCCAGCCTCGGTTCGTCCCGTAGCCGGACTGCGTTCCCGGCGCCCGATGCCTCCGCTCGGTGCCGTGCGAAGCAGGGAACCCGCCGAATCCGTGACGCTTCATCACGCCGGCCGTTCCCTTGCCCTTGCTGGTTCCGGTCACATCGACATACTTGGTATCCGCAAACACGGCGACTGTCAGCGAATCGCCCGGCTGGTATTCCTTTTCCGGCTTGTCCGAAAAGCGGCACTCCCTGACGAACTTCTTCGGCGCGGTCCCGGCTTTCTTGGCATGGCCCACCTGCGGGCGCTTCTGCCGCGACGCCTTGACATCCTCGAACCCGACCTGGATCGCGTTGTACCCATCCGTTTCTGTGGTCTTGACCTGGGTAATCGTGCACGGTCCGGCTTCGATCACCGTCACCGGGATCAACCGTCCCGATTCATCGTACACACGGGTCATCCCCACCTTTTTCCCAAGCAGCATGGCCATACTCAAAGGTCCTTGGTCTTACGCCTTGATCTTCACAAAAACACCCGCGGGAACTACCAGACGGTTCAGCACCTCGGCCGTCCTCGCATTCGCCTCGTGGATGTCAATGAGCCGTTTGTGCGTTCGGAGCTCGAACTGCTCGCGCGACTTCTTGTCGATGTGGGGGCTTCGCAGTACGGTGTACCGCTCGATGCGCGTCGGAAGCGGGATCGGACCGCTGACCCGCGCATTCGTTCGACGAGCATGCTCTACGATCTCCCGAGCGGAGGCATCCAGCGCCCGATGATCGTATGCCTCCATCCGAATTCGGATTCTTTCTGTTTCGGCAGCCATACTACTCCTCTGGACCACCCGATCGTCGCATTTTGCCGCCGAATCACTCGTTCCGACAGGCTGCGGCGACCGCAAACGACACCGGCGTCGTTACCCACACTTACAGTACCATCCGTCGGTGCAGACACTACTTCTGCCCCGATGAATGCTTTTCGCTTGGTCACAGACAGGAAAGGCTTCGGTTCACGGTTTCGCCATCAACCAAGGGGCGACCGGCGGCCGAATTTGGCCTTCCTTAAAGGGTTGAGGCTCGGGCCCGCATCAGGCCGTTGCAAAGCCGTTGTCAGCTTCACCAAACCCCAAGTCACAAAGAAAACCCACTGAGCCATCCTTGATGGCAATCACAGATATGCCACAGCGTAACTATGTATCGCACGGTCATCCTGACCATGCTCGCTACAGCTGAAAAACCAAGAATTTATCACGAGCTCCGCCTGACGTCAACAGCCCGCCACACAAATCCGCACAAAAAAGTGAAATTTTCTGATTGAACTCAGAAAAGGATCGCTCTGGCGACCTGGTCGGGCACTCTTTCGTAGCTCAGCGGCTCCATCGTGAAGTTCCCTCGCCCGGCCGTGAGGCTTCGGATGTCGCTGGAATAGCCGAACAGCTCCACCAGCGGCACGTTCGCGTCGACCACACGCATGTTGCCGTGAACGCGGCAGTCGGTTATCAGCCCTCTCTTGGCCAGCAGGTCGGCCTGTACCGCCCCAAATGCGGCTTCGGGGACGACCGCCTGAACACGCATCACCGGCTCCAACAGGACCGGTCCGGCTTCCTTCATGGCCTTTTCCAGAGCCATCGCCGCGGCCTGTTCAAACGCCAGCTCCGACGAATCCACCGAGTGGAACGACCCACCGATGAGCGTCACCCTCAGGCCCACGACCGGGTAACCGGCCAGGACACCGTTGCCGGACGCCTCGCGCAAACCCTGTTCCACGGACGGGACATACTCCCTCGGAACCTGGTCCGGCGTGACGTTGGCGGTGAACCGCAGGTCGGTGAGGTAGTGCCCATCCTCGGAAAGCAGGGGTTCGACGGCCAGAACCACGTGCCCGTACTGGCCGCGCCCACCGCTTTGGTGGACAAACTTGGCCTCCGCCTCGGCCGGCTGGGTGATGGCCTCTTTGTACGCCACCCGAGGCTTGCCGACCCTGACATCCACCTTTCTCTCACGCGTCAGCTTGTGCTGAAGCACCTCGAGGTGCAGTTCTCCCATGCCGCAGATGACCGTCTGGCCGGTGTCGGGATCGATCTTGTATTCGAACGTCGGGTCCTCGCGCCGGATCGCCTCCAGGGCCGTCGCCAGTTTCGCGCGTTCGGCAGCCGTTCTCGGTTCGATCGACATGGTGATGACCGTCTGAGGAAATGTAATACTGGGCAATACCACCGGTTTCTTCGTGTCGCAGATCGTATCGCCGGTCAGGGTCTGCTTGAGCCCGATGACCGCAACGATATCCCCGGCCGATGCCTCCTCCAGGATTCTCCGCTCGTTCGCGTGCATTTCGAAGACGCGAGTGATGTTCTCCTTCGTGCCACGATTGACGTTCAGGACGCGAGTGCCCGATTTCAACGTTCCCTGGTAGATCCGCAGGAAGCTCAGATCGCCGTGCGAATCGCTGGTAATCTTGAACGCCAGGGCTACCAGCGACCCCTTCGGATCGCACTTGATCGCCACCTCCTTCGACTCGTCGTCTCCTTTGTGTCCTATAATGGCGGGCTTTTCGAGCGGCGAGGGCAGGTACGCCACAACGCCGTCAAGCAATCGCTGAACCCCGATGTACTTCAATGCCGACCCGACGAAGACGGGGTTCAGCTTGTTGGCCAAGGTTCCCCTGCGAACCGCTTTTCTGAGCATCTCCGCCGTGACAGGCCGGTCGTTGACGAACGCGTCCATCAGGGCCTCATCGTGTTCGGCCGCCTGCTCGATCAGACGGGCCCGGTAGCGTTTCGCCTGATCGGTGTACTCGGCCGGGATCTCGGTCTCGCGGAAGCTGGCGCCCATCTTCTCGGCTTCGTAAAAGACCGCCTGCATCGTGACCAGGTCGATGATCCCGGCGAACAGATCGCCCGCCCCCATGGGAATCTGCATCGCGATCGGATGGGCCAGCAGCTTGTCGTGAATGCTCCGGAAGCTCATCTCGAAATCGGCGCCGATCTTATCCATCTTGTTCACGAAGCACAGGCAGGGCAGGCCGTACTTCTGCCCCTGACGCCAAACCGTCTCGCTCTGGGCCTGGACCCCCTCGCTCCCGTCGAAAACGGCCACGGCTCCGTCGAGCACCCGAAGCGATCGCTCCACTTCTGCGGTGAAGTCGATGTGACCGGGTGTATCGATCAGGTTGATCTCAAAACCCTTCCAGGGGCACCTCGTGGCCGCCGAGGTGATCGTGATCCCTCGCTGCTGTTCCTCTTCCAGGTAGTCCATGACGGCCGTGCCTTCATGGACCTCGCCCATTTTATAGGTCTTTCCGGCGTAGTAGAGAATCCGTTCGGTCACCGTGGTCTTGCCCGCGTCGATGTGGGCCATGATGCCGATATTGCGCGTATTCTCCAACTTTCCCATGCCACCACTGTCCGGTGCGGCCATCGAATGGAATGGCCCAATCTACCCAAAAAAAAAGCCACGGCTCTTTGGAAACCCGCCGTGGCATTGTCACTCACCAACTCTACCAGGCAAAGTGAGCGAACGCCTTATTGGCCTCAGCCATACGATGCACGTTCTCGCGCGTCGTCATCGCGCCGCCCTGCTTATTGTAGGCGTCGAGCAACTCGCTCGCCAGACGCTGGCACATCGGCTTGCCCTTCTTGCCCCGCGCCGACGCCAAAATCCACCGAAACGCCAGCGACTGCTGTCGTCTCGGGTTCACTTGCATCGGGACCTGATAGCTGGCCCCGCCCACGCGCTTGCTGCGGACTTCGAGCAGCGGCTTGACGTTGTTGATCGCCGTCTCGAAGATCTCCACCGGCGGGACGTCCTTCAGCTTGCTGCCGACGATGTCCATGGCGTCATAGAAGATCTGCTGCGCCGTGCTCTTCTTGCCGTCCCACATCATGCAGTTGACGAATTTCGAGACCAGCTTGCTGTTGAACTTCGGGTCCGGCTTCAGTTGGACGCTGGAAGAGGTAAACTTCTTGGCCATAACGTTTTCTATCGCCTCACATGCCTGCTAAAGGGTTCTGGGTGCTATTTTGCCTTCTTGGCCCCGTACTTGCTGCGGCCCTGCCGACGACCGGAAACCCCCGCGCAGTCCAGTACGCCGCGGATGATATGGTAGCGGACGCCAGGCAAGTCCCGGACGCGGCCGCCGCGAATCATCACGGTGCTATGCTCCTGGAGGTTGTGGTCGATACCGGGGATATAGGCCGTCACTTCCTTGCCGTTGGTCAGACGCACACGCGCAACCTTCCGCAAGGCCGAGTTCGGCTTCTTCGGCGTCTGCGTCCGCACGATCAGACACACACCACGCTTCTGGGGCGAACCGCTAATATCGGAGACACGCTTCTGCCCTTTGGACTTCGCTCTTGGCTTTCTCACTAACTGATTAATCGTCGGCATAACCCCAACCTCGATTCAAAACCGTTCTTGCCTAATCAATGCCAAGGATTTCCTTGACCCTCGATTCGGCCTTGGCTTCCGCTTCCTTCTCTTCCCGAACGCCTGCCAGTTCCTTCGGCACCGGAGCCTCGACCAGATGCTTGACTCTCATTTCCAGATGCGGCTTGAAGGCGGTTCCGGCCGGAATCAGATGGCCGAGGATCACATTCTCCTTCAAACCGTGCAATTCGTCAACTTTACCAGCCAGCGCCGCCTCCGTCAACACTTTTGTTGTCTCCTGGAAGCTGGCCGCCGCAATAAAGCTGTCCGACCACAGCGACGCCTTCGTGATACCCAAGAGCAGGGTCTTGGCGGTGGCGGGCTTGGGCTTTCGCCCTTTGGCCGGGTTTCCGCCGAGCACCTCGATCTTCTCGTTGGCCTTGGCCAGGTCTTTCTTGTCCAGGATCTGGCCTTCCTGCAGCTCGGTCACATCTCCCTTGTCGGCAATCCGGAGACTGTTGCTCAGCCGCTCGTTCTCCTTGCGGAAGACGAACTTATCCGTCACTTCGCCCGGCAGGAACGTGCTGTCACCGACCGAGTCGATCTCCACCTTGCGCATCATCTGCGAGATGATGATTTCGATGTGCTTGTCGTTGATGTTGACGTTCTGCGAGCGGTACACGTTCTGGATCTCGCCGATGAGGTATCTCTGGAGAGCCTCCTCGCCCTTGATCCGCAGAATATCGTGGGGCACCAGCGGGCCGTCCGTCAGCGCGTCGCCGGCTTCCACCTGGTCGCCGGTGTGCACGTTCAGATGGCGGTCGCGCGGGACGTGGTGCTCCTTTTCCATGTGTTCGCTGCGAACGGTAATGGTCATCTTGCCCTTGCGCTTGTCGCTGCGAAGCTCGACGCGTCCGCTGATCTCGGCCATGGCGGCGGGATCCTTGGGCTTGCGTGCCTCGAAGACCTCGGTCACACGAGGCAGACCGCCGGTGATGTCCTGGGTACCGCCGGTGGCTCGCGGCTGGTGCGCCAGCAACTGACCGGCCTGCACCTCCTGGCCTTCCGTCACCTCGATGCGCGCCCCGGCCGGCAGGTAGTGGACGTCCAGGATCTTGCCCTTGGAATCCTCGATGATGATCTGCGGATGCTTGTCGCCCTTGTGCTCGATGACCACCGGGCGCTCCAGCACCTTCACGTCGGCGTCCTTGCTCTTGAGCTTCGACGTTCGGACACGCGCCTCTTCGGTCTGGACCGTTTCGCCCTCGATGATATCGACGAACCGGATGATACCGGGCACCTCCGCGAGAATCGGCGTCCGGTGCGGGTCCCACTGAAACAACGTGGTGCCGGCCTTGACCTTCTCGCCGTTCGGCACCAGGATGATGCCGCCGTACGGGACTTTGAACTTGTCGAGTTCGCGCTCCTTCTGGTCCAGCAGGGCGATCTCACCGTTGCGTTTGAGGGCCACGATGATCTCCGTGCCGTCGTCGCGCTTGAGCGAAACGGCGTTGATGTCGCGGTACTGGACGGTGGCGGTGTGCGTGGCCTTCTGCTCGCGTTCGAGAATGGCGCGCGAGGCGACACCACCGGTGTGGAAGGTCCGCAGCGTCAACTGGGTTCCCGGCTCGCCGATAGACTGGGCGGCGATGATTCCGACGGCGGCGCCTTCCTCGACCAACTGGCCGGTGCTCATATCCCAGCCGTAGCATTTCGCGCAGACGCCGAACGGGCTGTCGCACGTCAGCGGGCTCCGCACACGAATCGCGTCGAGCCCCAACGCCTCGATCTTTCCCGCAATCTCCGGCGTGATGACCTCGTTCTCGTGGACGATCATCTCATCGGTGATCGGATTGCGGATGTTGTCTCGCGCCGTTCGGCCGATCACCAGTTGTGACAGCGGAATGTCGACCTGGTCGCCGCGGCTGACCGTGCTCTTGGTGATGCCCTGCAACGTCTGGCAGTCCCGCTCGATCACGATCACGTTCTGCGCCACGTCGATCAGTTTGCGGGTCAGGTATCCCGAGTTCGCAGTCTTCAGAGCGGTATCGGCCAGACCTTTGCGCGCCCCGTGCGTGGAACTGAAATACTCCAGCACGGTCAGGCCTTCCCGGAAGTTCGCCTTGATCGGCGTCTCGATGATCTCGCCGCTGGGCTTGGCCATCAACGCTCGCATGCCGGCCAACTGCTGGATCTGGTCGATGCTTCCTCGAGCGCCCGAATCCGACATCAGATAGATCGGGTTCAGATAGGGCGTCCCGTCCTCCTTCCTGTCTTCGCGGAGGCCGCGGATCATTTCGTTCGTCACGGCCACACGGGCGTTGGTCCACGCATCGATCACCTGGTTGTAGCGCTCGCGCTCGGTGAGAACGCCGTCATTGTAGTTCTTCAGAATCTTCGCCACACGCTTCTCGGTGTCGGCGATGATCTCCGCCTTCTTGGCCGGAATCTTCAGGTCCGTCAGGCCGAAACTCAGACCCGCCAGCGTCGCGTAGCGGAAACCCACGTCCTTGATGCGGTCGAGCAGACCAACCGTTTCCGCGTTGCCCGCGAATTCGAAGCAGTCGCTGATCACCTGGCTGAGCTTCTTCTGAGACATCGTCAGGTTGTAGAACGGCATCTCCTTGACCAGGATGTCGTTGAAAAGGCAACGGCCCACCGTCGTTTCGATCACGCGGGGCTGGTATCCGCTGCCATCCGGCAGCGCCTCGGCGAACTGGATCTCGCCCGACTTCTCGCGCACCATCTTGCGATGGATGCGGACGCGAATCTTGTCGTGCAGTCCGATCTTGCCCGTGTCGTAGGCCATCATGGCTTCGAACTCGTCGCGGAACACCGGAAGCGGGCGCGCCGGCGTTGTCGGCGACGGCGCCGCGGCCGCCGGATTCAGGTCCTCCAGCGTCACGGTCAAATAGTAATTACCCATGACCATATCCTGCGAAGGCCCGACCATCGGCGAGCCGTTCGCCGGCGAGAAGATGTTCCCCGTGGTCATCATCAGGATGTGCACTTCCGCCTGCGCTTCGACGCTCAACGGCAGGTGAACTGCCATCTGGTCCCCGTCGAAGTCTGCGTTAAACCCTTTGCAGGCCAGCGGATGCAGCATGATCGCATTGCCCTCGACCAGCACCGGCTCGAACGCCTGGATGCCCATCCGGTGCAGCGTGGGAGCACGGTTCAACAGCACGGGGTGCTGATGGATGACCTCTTCGAGAATATCCCAGACCTGGTCGTCGCGGCGCTCGATCATCCTCTTGGCGCTCTTGATCGTATCGGCGAAGCCGTGTTGTTTCAACTTGCGGATGATGAATGGCTGGTACAACTCCAGCGCGATCTTCTTGGGCAGGCCGCACTGATACAGCTTCAGGCTCGGACCCACCACGATCACCGATCGGGCTGAATAGTCGACGCGCTTGCCGAGCAGGTTCTCGCGGAAGCGGCCCTGCTTGCCCTTGATCATGTCCGTCAAAGACTTCAGCGGCCGGTTGTTGCTGCCCAGCACCGGACGGCGGCACCGCCCGTTGTCCAGAAGGGAATCGACCGCCTGCTGAAGCATTCGCTTCTCGTTGCGGATGATGACTTCCGGGGCATTGAGGTCGATGAGCTTCTTGAGACGGTTGTTCCGGTTGATGATGCGCCGGTAGAGATCGTTCAGATCACTGGTGGCGAAGTTGTCGCGTTCCAGCAGAACCAGCGGTCGCAGGTCGGGGGGAATCACGGGAATGGCCTCGAGGACCATCCACTCCGGCTTGTTGTTGCTGGTTCTAATCTCATTGATCGTCTTGAGCCGTTTGGTCAGGTCCTTGATCTTCTGCTTGCTGTTCGTCTTGGAAATCGCCTTGCGCAAATGTGCGCTGACCGCCTCCAGATCGAGCGTTTCCAGCAGGGCTTTGATCGCTTCGGCGCCCATGGAAGCCTTGAAGGAATTCCCGTACTTGCTCAGGGCGTCGCGATACTCCTCTTCGCTAAGCAACTGGGCAGCCTTCAGAGGCGTCGTGCCCGGGTCCGTGACAACGTAGTCCTGGAAATAGACAATCTTCTCCAGGTCCGAGCTCTTCGTGCCCAGGATCGTTCCCAGACGGTTTGGGATCGATTTGAAGAACCAGATGTGCACGACGGGCGCCGCCAGGTTGATGTGGCCCATGCGCTTGCGTCGCACGCGGCTGTGGGTCACCTTGACGCCACACCGGTCGCAGATGATCCCCTTGAACTTCGTACCCTTGTACTTGCCGCACGCACATTCCCAGTCGCGCTCAGGGCCGAAGATCCGTTCACAGAACAGACCGTCCTTCTCGGGACGATACGTTCGGTAATTGATCGTCTCGGGCTTGCGGACTTCGCCGAAAGACCAACTGCGAATATCGTTCGGACTGGCCAGCGAGATCTTCACCGAACCGTAATCATTGATCCGATCGTAGATATTCCCTAACATCGAACGCCCCTTACAAAGTCAAAAACCCGCCCCTCACACCTACAGCGCGGTCCGCCCAAGACGTTTCTTCTCGAGTTGGATGTTGAGCCCCAGCCCCCGGATCTCGTTGCACAATACGTCGAAAGACAACGGAGTGCCGGCTTCCAGTGTGTTCTGGCCTTTGACCATAGACTCATAGATTTTCGTTCGACCTTCCACGTCGTCGCTCTTGACGGTGAGCATCTCCTGGAGGGTGTAGGCGGCGCCGTAGCCTTCCAGAGCCCAGACTTCCATCTCTCCGAAGCGCTGTCCGCCGGTGCGGGCCTTGCCGCCCAGCGGCTGCTGCGTGATCAGGCTGTACGGCCCGGTGGCTCGGGCGTGAATCTTGTCGTCGACGAGATGGTGCAGCTTCATCATGTAGATGTAACCGATCGTCGCCCTCTGATCGAACGGCTCTCCCGTTCGTCCGTCGTACAACTGGGTTTTGAGTGTCTTCGGCACGTTGATGAATATCTCTCCGGTCGAGGGCGCTTCGCCCCGCTCATCCAGCGCCTTCCGCCGGCTGGCCATCACCTGATTGGCTTCTTCCGTCAGCTTCTGGATATCGTCTTCATCGGCGCCGTCGAAAACCGGGGTCACCGCGTCGAAGCCCAGAACCTTGGCCACCAGCCCGAGATGCGTCTCGAGGATCTGGCCGACGTTCATACGACTCGGCACGCCGAGCGGGTTGAGCATGATGTCCAGCGGAGTCCCGTCTTCGAGGAACGGCATGTCCTCTTCCGGCATAATCTTGGCAATCACACCCTTGTTGCCATGGCGTCCGGCCATCTTGTCGCCGATCGACAGCGTGCGCTTGATCGCCACATACACCTTGGCCATCTGGAGAACGCCGCTGGGCAGCTCGTCGCCGTGTTTGAGCCGCTCGATCCGCCGCGCCTTTTCCTCTTCCTCCTCGGTGATCTTGACCCAGAACTTGTTCACCACCTTCTGGACGTCGTCCCGCAGCGATGCCGGCCGGACCCACTTGATGTCGAAGTTCTCGATCTGCTCGAAAATCACCTCGTCATCCTCGCTGGCGCCGACCTTCTGTTTCGTCGTCGGGTCCACGAGATTGACCTCGAACTGCCGGTGAATCGCCTCGATCATCTGCCGGAAGATCCCGCACTCCTTCGCCTTCGCCTCGGCCTCGAGACGCTTGATGTCATCGGCCAGGACCTTCTTCTGGTCATCCCCGCCGGCGCCGCGCCGCGTGAACAACTCGGTCTTGATGACAACCCCTTCGTAACCACTGGGCAATTCCAGCGAGTCGTTCTTCACGTCCTCGCCGGCCCGCCCGAAGATCGCGTGCAGCAGCTTCTCTTCCGGCGTCAGCTCAACCTTGCTCTTGGGAACCACCTTGCCGACCAGGATGTCACCGGGACAAACACGCGTGCCTTCCCGCACGATCCCATGCTCATCGAGATTGCGGAGGGCCTTTTCGCTGACGTTGGGGATGTCCCGCGTGAATTCCTCCTTGCCCAGCCGGGTTTCGCGGACTTCCGTCGTGAATTCATCGATGTGAATGCTCGTAAAGCTGTCGTCTTTGCACAGCTTCTCGCTGACGATGATGGCGTCCTCGAAATTGAACCCATCGAAGGACACGAACCCGACGAGCACGTTCTTGCCCAAGGCGAGAATGCCCTGGGCGGTGCCGCCGCCGTCGGCGATCACCTGTCCGGCCTCGACCTGCTGGCCCAACTGAACGATCGGTTTCTGGTTCAGGCAGGTCCGCTCGTTGAGACCTACAAACTTCTCCAGTTCGTAGTCGTCGGTGTGGTTGATCACGATGCGGGTGGCGTCCACCGCCGTAACCGTTCCGGGGTGCGCCGCACGCACCACCATGCTCGAGTGCTTGCCGACGACCTCTTCCATGCCGGTGCCGACCAGCGGCGATTCGGTCTTCAGCAGCGGAACCGCCTGCCTCTGCATGTTCGAGCCCATCAGGGCGCGGTTCGCGTCGTCATGTTCGAGGAAAGGAATCAGCGAGGCCGAAACGCCCACGATCTGCTTGGGCGAAACATCGACGAAATCGACCTCCTCGCGTGGCGTCTGGGCGAGTTCGCCGGCCTTGCGGGCCAGCACCAACTCCTCATCGATCTTGTGGGTTTGGAAGTTGACCGCGCTGGGCGGTGCAAAGACCGCCCGCATTTCCTCGTCGGCGCGAAGGTACTCCACCTGGCCGGTGAGCTTGCCGCCCTTGACCTTCCGGTAGGGCGACAGCAGGAAGCCATAGTCGTCGATCGTCGTGAAGATGGCCAGCGAGGAGATCAGACCGATGTTCGTGCCTTCCGGCGTCTCAATCGGGCAGATCCGGCCATAGTGACTGATGTGGACGTCGCGGACCTCAAACCCGGCACGCCGACGATTCAGACCGCCCGGGCCCAAGGCCGACAGACGCCGTTCGTGCGTCAACTGGCTCAGGGCGTTCGTCTGGTCGACCACCTGGCTCAGCTCCCCACGACCGAAGAAGAAGTTGATGCTGCTGGCGACGCTCTTGGAGTTGATCAGATCGGCCACGCGTGGCGTCTCTTCGGCGTCGCGCTTGATGCTCATCCGCTCCTGCGCCGTCCGACGCAGTTTCAGCAGGCCCTTGCGAATCTCATCGGCCGCCAGCTCGTCGATCGTCCGCAGACGACGGTTGCCCAGATGGTCGATGTCATCGACCTCGCCCTCGTTGTTCCGCAGGGCGAGCATGTACTTCATCGTGTTGATGAAATCTTCCGGGCGCAGCGTCATCTCGTCCTCAGCGACCGATTGACCGAACTTGCGGTTCAGCCGGAAACGCCCCACCTTGCCCAGGCGATAGCGATTGGCGTCAAAAAACTTCTCCGCGAAGAACGTCTTGGCCTTTTCCTGGTTGGGCGGGTTGCCCGGACGCAGGCGGACGTAGAACTTCAGCAGAGCCTGTTCATGGCTCTCGCAGTCGTCTTCCGCTAGCGTATTGAGGACGATGGCATCGCGCACCTGCTCGATGACCTCGACCTTCTTGATGTCGCTCTGCTGGATGATCGAAACCTTGTCGCTGATCTGCGCGGCGGCCTCGACAATGATCTCGCCGGTCTCCGTGTTGACGATCGGGCCGACCGCCCACATCTCCGGCGACAGCTTGTTCACGGGCACGGTCTTCGTCGCGAAAAACAGGCGGACAATGTCCTCCGTCGCCCCCAGATCGGGACTGATCGCGCGGAGAAAGACCGTTGCGGGAATCTTGCTGGACTGGTCGATCTTGACGACCAGAATATCCTTCTGGGTCACGCCGATCTCGATCCAGCTTCCGCGTTCGGGGATGATTCGCCCGCCGTGCAGCACCCGGTCGCCTTCCTTGCTCTCGATCAGGAAGTCGACGCCGGGGCTGCGGTGCAACTGGTTAACGATGACCCGGACCGCGCCGTTGACGATGAACTCGCCACCGCCGATCATCACGGGCATCTCGCCCAGGTAAATCGCCTGCTCGGCCATGTCCGCACCGCTTTCCGAGCGAAGTCGGCAGTGGATCTTCAGCGGATAGGCGTACGTCAGACGCAACTGGCGACACTCCAGCGGGGTGTAGTGCGGCTTCTCCAGCTCGTAGTACAGGTATTCCAGGGTCATTTTCTTGTCGTAACTCTCGATCGGAAAAATCTCCCGGAACAGGGCCTCCAGCCCCAGATCCTCTCTCTTCGTAGGCGGCACGTCCTCTTGCAGGAAGCGGTCGTAACTGACCCTCTGGACCGCGACGAGATCGGGAATCTCCACGGCATCCTGGACCTTGCCGAAATTGCGAACGGTTCGCGCAACCATCTGTGGCTCCTACGCTTGGTAGCTGTCTGACCGACACACACGGGCCATCACACGGCCCGGCACACCCCAAATCCTGATTGGTGACAGTGCTTGGATACCTACTTGATCTCGACGTCCGCGCCGGCCTCGACGAGCTGCTTCTTGGCCGCCTCGGCGTCCTCCTTGCTGACGCCCTCCTTCACCGGCTTGGGCGCCCCTTCGACCAGATCCTTGGCCTCTTTCAGACCCAGTCCGGTCAACGCGCGGACCTCTTTGATGACCTGGATCTTCTTGTCGCCGAATCCCTTGAGGATGACGTCGAAGGTGCTCTTCTCCTCCGCGGCCTCGGCGCCCGCGGCGGCACCCGGCATCGGCCCGGCCATCATCACGGCACCACCGGCCGCCGGCTCGATCCCGTATTCGTCCTTCAGGTAATCCGCCAATTCCTTGGCTTGCAGCAGGCTCAGGGCCACGATCTTGTCACCCAGCTCCTTGATTCCGGCGCCCCACTGTTTCTTGGTTTGTTCGTCAGCCATGTGGAAATACTCCTCTATGTCCAACGCCTGACGGTAGCCGGAACTCCACCGTCCCGTTTAACCCTTGCGGGGCAACCATACAGGCCGTTAGTAATCACTCGTGACCGATTGAAGGGACAGACCTGGTGATGTCTCAGGCCGCTTGCTTTTCCGCTTTCTCGATGATCGATTTCAGACAACCAGCAATCGCTCGGGCCGGTCCCATCACGGCCCCGACCACACCCGCTCCCGGCGAAGTGATGCACGCGGAGATCTTCGCCTGGAGGTCGGCCCGCGTCGGCATCGCCGCCAGTTGCGCCGCCCCGGCCGCGTCCAGAGCCGTCCCATCCAGGAAGGCTCCGGTGATCGCCACGGGCGCCAGCTTCTTGGCCCAGTCCGTCATCTCCTTCGCGACGTCCACGATGCTGTCGCCGCCGTAGACGATGGCCGCCGGACCGCTGAACAACCCCGCCGCCGCATCCATCTTGCGATTGCGCAAGGCACGCCGAAACAGAGCGTTCCTGACCACCGCCAAGCGGATCCCCTTCTCCTTCAGCGCTCCACGCATCACATTGTTGTCGACACCCCCAATGCCTTTCATCCTGACAACCAGGAAGTCCTGGATTCCCTCATCGACAATGCGATTTTCCAGTTCCGCCTGAAGCAGTTGTTTCACGTACTTGCTCATTTCGTCTCCCGTCTACACAGCATCCCGAGCGACCCGGCCGACATTGCCGGATTCCTCGGCCGAACTCCCAACGCCCATGACCGATCTCTTCGCGTCCGATCCGCCAACGGTCAGACGCTCACCAGCACTCCCGGGCTCATCGTCGCCGACAAGCACGCCTTCTTGATGTACGTACCCTTCGACGTGCTCGGCTTGATCTTCTTGATGTGGGAAATGAACGCCTCGATGTTCTCGACCAGCCTCTTCTTGTCGAAGC
>Ga0068714_10001600_pt1 | contig 32341 bp, 31 predicted proteins | sample MTBNYHSulfiMetaG_FD_62988 | JGI IMG/M metagenome (GOLD analysis project Ga0068714, IMG submission 62988) | Enrichment culture microbial communities from rom New York Harbor, USA that are MTBE-degrading - MTBE-NYH (New York Harbor Sulfidogenic)... | ecosystem: Environmental > Aquatic > Marine >...
ATGTGTAGGGGCGGGGTTTATCCCCGCCCGTTAATCGACGGGTATTGTTCCCGCCCAATCCGCTCATAGCAAGCCACACCCTCGCCATGCCCGTATTCGCACTGCCCGACAAACACATCTTCCCACCACCCCATCTGGCCAGCCCGGAAGGCTTGCTGGCCGTCGGCGGCGATCTGAGCCCCGGCCGGCTCCTGGCCGCCTATCGGCAAGGCATCTTTCCCTGGTATGCCGAGGGCGATCCCATCCTGTGGTGGTCGCCCGATCCGCGCATGGTGCTCTACCCAAACGAATTCAATCCATCCAGATCGCTCAAAAGGACGATCCGCAGGCAAATCTATCAAGTCTCTTTCGATACCGCCTTCGACCAGGTCATCCACAACTGCGGCCGCCTTCGGACGGAAAATGGCGAGGGCACCTGGATTACGCCGGAAATGGCGGCCGCCTACATTCAACTTCACACCCTGGGGTATGCTCACAGCGTCGAAGCCTGGCATGACGGCCAGCTGGTCGGCGGCCTTTACGGCATCGCCATGGGCCGCATCTTTTTCGGCGAATCCATGTTCTCCACCATGAGTGACGCCTCCAAGGTGTGCCTGTACCATCTCATCACCTATCTCCTGGAAAACCAGTTCCACCTGATCGATTGCCAGGTGCCCACAGACCACCTGGCGCGCATGGGCGCGCGCAACATCTCTCGAAAAATTTTCATGGCCCAATTGAAAAATGCCCTGGGGTACCCCTCTCATAAAGGCGTATGGGAAATCTGATTTCCTCAAAGCCAGCCCCAAAGGCTTAAACTATGTAGTCCATTGCACAAATAGGAAATAGACTACACAGAAAACCAAGCCGTTTCCATTGTAGGACGATCCCCGAAAAATCGTGGATGAATCAATAATGAACTGAAAACAAAGGATAAAGATTCTTTTTTCATCACATTCGTTTGATTTGGCATCTCTATTGCTCTTAAGAAAAACAAATCCGCAAAAAAAGAATGCGAGGAAGAGGAGGTGTACGATGAAACGGGTGTTTCGCTATATTTTGCCGGTCACAGGGCTTTTGGCGGTAATCCTGTTTTGTGTCAGTGCAACCGCAGGCATTGCCGATAGCCCCTATTTGGTTACCCAATCTTTCTCTGAACCCATTAACATGGTGCTGCTGGGTATCGGCCTCATCGGGCTGGCAAGTTTTATCAAAAGAAAGTCGATTCATTAAATGTAAAGAAACGCATCCCGGTCATTGAGAACACAAAAGGCCCGGCGTATCCTATGTGGGCTTTTTTTATGTGTTTCGAATCCCACCAGCGAATCCCCTTTGCTATAGCCGCCCAAACTCATGATTTTAACGCCAATCATCTTGCCAGTTGAATGATATTATTGTATGAAACAAATGTCATACGTGAATTAAAGGCAGCCGTCACCCACTTGTAAAAGGAGCGGCAAATGGTTTCGTCATATAAGGTCCTGATCATTGACGACACAGAGGAGGTATTATCCGCCCTCTGTAAGTTTTTCAAGCAGAAGGGTTACGTCGTCCTATCCGCCTCAAACGGATTGGACGGGCTTAAAATGATCGAGTCGGGCAAAGACGATCTGGATATTATCATCACGGATCTGGTGCTGCCAAACATCAGCGGTGTTGCCGTGATTTCCATCGTTAAAAAAAAATTTCCCAAGTTGCCGGTTATTGCCATCACTGGATGGGGAGAGCACCCGGAGGCGCTTGCGAAAGAAGCCAAGGCCGACCTGGTGATGGAGAAGCCGTTCAAGCTGCCGGAGCTTGAAAAAGCGGCCCGTGACCTTCTTGCTAAATAGAGATTGTGCGAAATGGGACCACCGATCATAGGTGTCAGCGAAAACATTAAGAAAATCAAAGAGCTTGTGGAGCATGTCGCCCACACCGGATTCAACACCGTCATCTTGGGGGAAAGCGGTGTGGGAAAAGAGGTGATTGCCCAGAATCTATACCAAAAATCGCCTCGCGTCGGCAAACCCTTCGTAAAAATCAATTGCGCCGCACTTCCGGAAGGGCTCTTGGAAAGCGAGCTGTTCGGTTATGAACGGGGTGCCTTCACCGGTGCGGAACAGAAACACCGGGGAAAATTCCAGATGGCGCACGGCGGTGTCCTGTTACTCGATGAAATCGGGGATATGTCGCTCGTGCTGCAAGCCAAGCTGCTTCACGTGCTGCAAAGCGGCGAATTTGCACCATTGGGATCAGAAAAAGATTTAAAAACAGACACATGGGTAATAGCTGCGACAAATCATGATTTGAAACAAGATATCAGCGACGGCAAATTCCGAGAGGATTTGTACTATCGACTGAACATCATTAAAATCTACATCAGTCCTTTGCGGGAAAGGCCCGAAGACATCGAGCCGCTCATCGATTACTACCTCGACCAATATGCGTCTCAATTGGGTTCGGTCAAAATCGAGCGTCCAACTCGTGAAGTAATCGAAAGACTCAAACAATATCATTGGCCAGGCAATGTGCGTGAGTTGCAGAATATCCTGAAACGCATGCTGGTATTAGGTGACAGCCATCTAATCGTAGATGAGTTGTTCGAAGCCACAGGACAAAAACAATCCTCGCCTATGGTCCCGAACAGAGAACAAAGTGTTGAAACGGTGCGATCCTTCCTTGATCTAGACAACAAGAACCTGATCGACAATAATTCTTTCTCCCTCAAGGCCGCCAAAAAAAAGGCCGTGGATAAAGTGGAAAGGGAAATCATTGCCTATGTTCTCGATAAAATGGATTGGAATCGCAGCAAGGCGGCCAAGATTCTAAAGGTGAGTTATAAGACCCTTTTGAATAAAATTACTGAGCTTAGCATCAACCCTCCTGCAAGTAGCCGGGAAAACTAATAACCCGTAGAACGGACTCATTTAGACAGCCTTGATCAACACCAGATCAATGGCAGACCTGATAGCCCCCTGCCTTACATAAAGTACATATTAGAGTAATAAATTTCCTTTTCCTTTGGCAAATTGGTGACACAACACCGCCCATGGTTCGTTGCGCAGATTGCACGGCACTTCCGGTATTATAAAAAATTCCAATAAAAACAAATCATTAAAAATAGTGTGGATTGATTGTGGTCTTTAATCCTATCGAGGTAAAAAGGTATTATAATTGCATATCAAAATTATTTTAAAAACGATGGTTCCCTTTTCACGATGAAAACGCAATGGAATCTATATTGATGGTGATAATAAAAATGCACAATAATAAAGCAATGCCTGGAAGGGATAACCGAATGAACCTTATATCCAAAGACAATGGCGGCAGAAGAAAAATAGAAGATCGTCGTCAATTTGTTTATACGTTTTATATTCCTGAAAGGCGTTCAGGATCAGATCGTCGGGCCTGCGAAGACCGCCGACAATCACATCGTGTAGTCGAACCTAATTTGTAGAGTAAAATTCTTCTCCTGTCGCCTATCTGTTTGATTTGTCGCGCCGCCGGAAAGGATTTCTATTTCCGAAACGGAAGTGAGTTGCAGATTGTTTGCCTGCCCAAAAAATTCGCCTCTTTCGGTACCCACCTCTTTGGGTACCCGGTGGATAGACCAATCTTCAAAGATTCCGACATGAAACAGTCTGCCCAATAGTGGTATAAATTTACACAATTATAAATTTGTCAGATTCTTTCCCATAGAGTTTTGTCATGTCTCACCGGCCCTTCAATCCTACCAAAATAGCGCTTAACTCATTATAAAATTATATAAAAATTTGAATTGAGGAAAAGAGCAGTACCTGCGGATTGTTGGATTGATGCGCAGGCATACTACTTGCAGACATTCCAGAGCACGGCTTGCATCTGATTCCAGATCGTTTAACCTGCTCAGATTAAACCGAGAAGCAAGCAACCGCGTAAATTGCTCAGACTTGTGAACGCAACCAGATGGGAACTATTTGCAGCTATTTGAGTTGTCAACAATGGACATAAGACCAGTCATTGTCTTTGCGAAATCCTCATTTGAGAGAGACTACCTGAGAAGCTTGATCGTCAGGCAAGACTCGAGCGTGCTCTGCTTTGAAAGGGAGACTATCTGTTTCGACAACCTGCGTTCGATCAACCCAGATACCATCGTCGTCAGGACAGATGAACGTTCGGTTGCCTGGCGATTTATCCTTGCCATTTATACGCTGAAAACAGCCACCAACTTGGTGTTGCTTTCCAACGAGTTGTCCGAATCCTTTTTTGACCTGTATGGACTGAAAATAGCGGTGAATTTCCTGCCCATAGAATATGGTGAAAAGGGGTTTGTGCAGGCTTTCCTCCGGCTTGTTTCAAGCGGTCACTCGGTCGATTCGCCCGTTTGCCAACAACTGCTGGTGGGCGAGTCGGAAGCCATCCGGCGGATCAATGCCATGTTGCCCAGTTTAAAGGAGGCAAACGAACCTATCCTGATTTCCGGCGAGAGAGGCACTGGCAAAGAGCTTCTTGCACGGTTCATCGCCGACGTTACGGCTTCAAGCGTGTTTTTCATCAAAATCGATTGTGCCGCCTTGCAAGCGCAACCGCTTCGTGTCTGTTGCTGTGCAGAGACCACAAGCAATACCCACATGACTGAATCATTGGACAAGATCGGGGCGATTAACGGTAAGAAATTAATTTTACTTGATAAAATAGAGAATCTGAACAAGAAAGCCCAAGGTGAAGTTTTATTATTGATGGAAGATCAATCGAGCAGGAGGGGCCAAGATCCAACTATGCAGATCCGCTTCATAGCAACATGTCAAGCGGATCTGCAGGATCGTGTGAAGCGCGACTTGTTCCGAAAGGAGCTTTTTTACCGGCTCAATGTCATTCCGGTTCAGTTGCCGTCCCTGAGGAATCGAATTGTAGATATCCCGTTGTTGTGCGATTACTTTTCCATCCTTGGCTGTTCCCAAATGAAGCAAAGCTTCATGTTTCCTTCGGCTAAGATGATGGCGCGGTTTAGTGACTACCACTGGCCGGGGAATATCGATGAACTGAAACGCATGATCAACGAGTTTATCGCCACCGGATCAGAGCGAAGTTTTCCTTTTTACGGTGAAATGTCGAAATCGAAAAATGAATCGCCAAATCTTTTTTATCAGGCCATGGTGACGGAAGCCGAGCCTACTGTCTTGGAAATCAAAAATTACCTGCCGGCTTTGAGCGATTTTTCCCTTAAACACATATGTGAGAAATTCGCATGCCGGACCGAAAAGAAACTTATGCAAAAGGCTCTGGAAAAGACCAACTGGAATCGCAAGAAGGCCGCTGCGTTGCTGAAGATCAGCTACAAATCCATGTTGAACAAAATGAAATTATATGAGATTGTGTAAGATCAAGATATTTTAAGTGAAATTAATGAGGATCGAAAAATGGACGACGTAAAATTCAAGATAACGCCGGAATTCGTGATCGACCTGGTCATCCGAAGAAGATGGATGATCATGGTGCCACTCAGCATTGCCCTCAGCGTCGGTATCTTTTTGGCATTTTTCCTGCCTAAGGTATACGAGGCGAAGACGTTAATACTGGTGGAGAGCCAGCGGGTCCCGCAAAGCTTCGTTCAATCCATCGTCACTGAAGATACGGCGCAGCGCATCAATACCATATCTCAACAAATCCTCAGCAGGACCAATTTAGAAAAAATTATTAAAGATTTCGGTTTGTTCAGAGGCCCTGACTTTGAAAAGATGTTTATCGAAGACCAGGTTGAAAGCCTGAGGAATCAAATCTCAATCGATGTCATCACGGACCGTCGCAGAGAAACCGAGGCATTCACAATCATGTTTAAAGGGAAAGACCCTGACCAAGTGATGCGCGTCGCAAATGGTTTGGCATCCTATTTTATTGATGAAAATTTAAAGGCTAGAGAATCTCAAGCCATCGGAACCAGTGATTTTTTAGAATCTGAATTGGAAAGCATGCGGGTCCGGTTGGAGGAACTTGAAGAAAGTATAAAAAACTACCGAAAGGACAACATGGGGGAGTTGCCCGAACAACTGGAAACCAATTTGCGGATTCTCGAAAGGCTTCAATCCAATTTGTCTGATCGTCAACAAAGCTTGCGCGATGCAAGGTCGCGTTTGGCTGAGTTGAATAATCAAGCTCGCACCCGGGAGCCCTCAGTGGTGGTCATCGGGGCAGGGGAAACCCGGAATCAAGGTTCAACATCCCTGGAGGAACTCCGATCCCAGCTGGAAACGATGCAGTCGCGCTACACCGAAAAGCATCCGGATATTCAACGCCTGAAGAGGCAAATTGCTGAAGCCGAAGCGAATTCCAATGAGAGCCTTTCTCAGAATGATATGGCCGGTTTTTCGCAGCGTATACCCCCTCAACTCCGTCTGCAACTTTCTGAAAATGTAAGGGAAATTCAGATGATTGAAGCGGAAATTGAAGGCTTGAGATCGCAGATCGACCAGTACCAGGACCGTATTGAGAACATCCCCAAAAGGGAACAAGAGCTTCTCAGCTTGAGACGCGACTATGAGAATATTCAGACCACTTATGAGTCCCTGCTCAACAGGAAGCTGGAGGCCGACATTGCCGTAAACATGGAGCGCAAACAAAAGGGAGAGCAGTTCAGGATTATCGATCCAGCCAGGGTACCCCAAAGGCCGGTTGAACCAGACTTGAAGAAGTTGTTTTTGATAATTGTTGCGCTTGGTTTCGCAATTGGCGGAGGCTTGGCTTTGCTATTGGAAATTGTGTGGCCATCCTTCCGACGACCCGACGAAATCGAAGAACAGTATGGAATGCCCGTCTTGGTGATGATTCCGCAACTTCTCAATGCCAAAGAATTGTTTCTCAGGAAGGTGAATATTGCAGCGAGCGTCGCTTATACAATTTTAGTGGTCGGATTGTTTGGTGTCTTCGGAATACTTAGCATTATAGGGCCGGATGCGGCTTTACAGGCCGTGGGTAAACTCGGAGGAAGCTAGATAAACTATTTAAAATTTTAATGCTTTTCTGATATCAGTATCCAATGGTTTATAGGTGACAATATGGGCAAGATATTTGATGCACTTGAAAAATCAAATGAGCAGGCATCTAAAAATATGCCATCGGTGCATACGAGTTCGGTGAAGAAGAAAGATATGCGTCACATAGAAAATGTTGTCGCATTAAGCAGAAGCAGTAAAATTGCCTTTAACAAAAAGCTCCACCAGAACCTGGTAACTTATCATGCGCCGCAATCCGTTGAAGCCGAATACTTCAAAGTTCTTAGAACGAATCTACTATTCCCCTCAACCGGTCAGCCTCCGAGAAAGATCCTGGTAACGAGTGCTTTGCCTAACGATGGAAAGTCTTTTGTCGCTTCAAATCTGGCGGCCAGCATCGCCCAGGGGATAGAAGAGTATGTCATGCTCATCGACTGCGATCTAAGGCAGCCGACGATACACTCTTATTTCGGCTATGATAAAGCAATTGGTTTAAGCGAGCATCTGACGTCCGGTACTGAGTTGTCCAAGGTGCTGCTTAAAAGCCCGATTCCTAAGCTCACCATATTGCCCGCGGGGCAAGCGCCTATAAATCCAACCGAATTGTTGACCTCCAAGAAAATGAAAGCGCTGTTAGACGAGGTGGCCAGTCGATACGACGATAGATATATTTTAGTCGATTCTCCTCCTCCCTCCATGGCGTCAGAAACCCTGGCCATGGTGAACCTTGTTGATGGTATTATTCTGGTTGTCAAAGCCGGTGCCACGCCAAAGAACGCCGTTTCAGAGGTTATTGCGCAGATAGGAAAAGAGAAAATACTTGGTATTGTCCTTAACTATTCGGATTTCTCCTTGAAAAAATACTATGGTTACGGGAAGAAATATTACGGGAAAAAAGATCAATAACCACACAATGTTTACTATCCACCAGGTCGGATCGAAGTGTTCAATGCCGGTTCGCATCTCCAGGTAGGTCAGCTCTGCCAGGATAACCTAATGGGAAGCGTTACTCGCCGATGTTGAGAATATTCAAGCAATATTACCCCATCAGAAATGCAATATTCGTGCTGGGAGAAGGCAGCATCATTTTCCTATCGGTGCTTATTGCATATGGGGTGATTCTTGGCCAAAAAAGCCCACATATTGAAGTGAGCACGGCCATAAAAGCCTTATTGATCACCGCGTTATGCCAAGTTTGCCTGTATTATAACGATCTTTATGATTTGGAAAAAACCGATAATTTGGTGGAGCTTAGCATCCGTCTTTTACAAGCCTTGGGTGTCGCTTCCATTATCCTTGCGGTGATCTATTTTGTTTTTCCAAATATAATTATTCACCAAGGATTATTTTTAATCGCTATCATCATTATTATTGTTTTTATAACTTCATGGCGCATTGCATATAACCAAATTTTAAAACGTGGATTGTTCGATACGGCATTGATCATTCTTGGGTCCAGCGATATTGGCAAGGAGATTTTTAACGAGGTCAATAATAGAAAAGATAGCGGATATCGTATCGTCGCGGTGGTATCCCAAGACAATTGGCCGGATACATGCGATAGTAAAGATATTGATTTCGTATGCCAGCATTCATTTGAAAACCTTTGCGAAATTGCGCAGACTTTGCAGACTAAAAAAATCGTAGTCTCTCTCAAACAGAGGCGCAATGCCCTGCCGATAAAAGAGTTGCTAAAATGTCGGGTCAACGGAATCGACGTCATAGAAGGTAGTACTTTCTACGAAATGCTGATGGGAAAACTTATCGTCGAGGAGATCAACCCCGGATGGCTCATTTTTTCCCAAGGGTTTAAAAAATCCCGGACCCGCCGCTTCATCAAGCGATCCCTCGACATGATATTCTCTCTGACCATGTTGATCGTTCTATTGCCTTTCATTTTGCTAGTGGCTGCTGCGATCAAGCTAGATTCGAAGGGCCCGATCCTCTTTTCCCAGGAACGTGTGGGGCAGAACCGCAAACCTTTTTTGATGTACAAATTCAGATCCATGCGCACCGATGCAGAAAATGAGACAGGGCCGGTCTGGGCTCAGAACAACGATGCGCGCATCACCAGAATCGGTCATCTTATGCGAAAATGGCGTATCGATGAGATCCCGCAGTTGTGGAATGTGCTGAATGGTGAGATGAGTTTTGTGGGGCCAAGACCTGAACGTGACCACTTTGTCAAGCAGTTGATCGAGATCATCCCCTACTATGGAGAGCGTTTTACGGTGAAACCTGGACTAACCGGATGGGCACAGGTCAGCTATGGATACGGCGCCTCCGTTGACGATGCCATCGAAAAGCTTAACTACGACTTGTTTTATATCAAGAACATGTCCGTGTTGATGGATATTATGATCGTAGCCAAAAGTGTCAAAACGGTTCTCTTCGGTCATGGGCGATGATTGGCTTTTATATGTTAGAGATCCGGAAGAGGGTCGAAAGATAATCAATCCTGACCGCGGATAGAATTTTGAATATAACGCCGATATCAATCAGATTGGCTATTTGTGGCTGGACTCTTTTTGCGAACCCGGCATCGTCGATGACCTCATGTAATCGGCCAGGCGGAGCTTTAGTCGAAAACCTGGTTATGGCAGATGTTCGGTTTTTTCAGTTTTCCAAACCGCAGCGGATATTCATCGAAGGACAGGGACGGTAATTCAAATGGACTATGAAAATGTAATCGTCACCGGTGCAGCGGGTTTCATCGGTTTCCATCTCTCCAGGCGTCTTCTTGATCAAGGCAAGCGAATCATCGGCATCGACAATCTGAACGACTATTACGACCAGCAATTGAAAAGAGATCGACTCGCGATCCTCGAGAAATATGAAAATTTTACATTCTATCGTCTCGATCTTGAAGATCTGCCGGGTATGGAGATGATTTTTTCTTCTACCCGTCCAGACATCGTGGTCAACCTGGCAGCTCAGGCCGGCGTGCGTTATTCACTTGAAAATCCGCACGCCTATGTGAATGCCAACTTGGTTGGTTTTGTGAACATCCTCGAATGCTGCCGTCACAATCAGGTGAAGCATCTGGTTTTCGCCTCATCCAGTTCGGTATATGGCGCCAACACCAAGATGCCTTTTTCGGTTCACGACAATGTCGACCATCCAGTATCTCTTTACGCCGCCACCAAAAAAGCCAACGAACTCATGGCTCATACATACAGCCATTTGTATGGTCTACCATGCACCGGGTTGAGGTTTTTCACCGTGTATGGCCCCTGGGGGCGACCCGACATGGCTTTGTTTCTTTTCACAAAGGCAATCCTTGCCGGAGAGCCAATCAAGGTTTTCAACCACGGTAGAATGCAGCGGGATTTTACCTTTATCGACGACATCATCGAAGGTGTCGTACGGGTCATGCAAAGGGTGCCCGAACCTTGCCTGCAATGGAGCAGCGAAGCGCCGGACCCGGGAACCTCTTACGCTCGATACAGAATCTATAACATCGGAAACAATAGCCCTGTCGAACTCTCAACTTTCATCGCTGAAATCGAAAACGCCATCGGCAAACAGGCCCAAAAAAATTATATGGACCTTCAGCCCGGAGATGTTCCGGCAACGTATGCAGACGTCGATGACTTGATGCGGGATGTAGGCTTCAAACCAGCGACACCCCTTGCAACTGGCATCAAAAGATTCATCGAATGGTACAAAAGCTATTATTCCCAGAATTCTAGTAGCTGAAAATCGATATACAGGCATCGTGAAAGGAAGATTAATTCCCTGCGATGCCAATGAATGACAACGTTTAACTCTGGAGGGGACCGTATTATGAAAACATTAGTCACAGTCACCGCCATCTTTGTTTTGGCCTTTTTAATGACAGGAACCATCTCTCACGCTCAGGAGAAAAGCGGACTTATCGCAGAATACCGAATCGGTAACGGTGATATCCTGGAAATTGTCACCTGGAAAGAGCCTGATTTTTCCCGAGAGGAAATTTTGGTAAGATTGGACGGGAAAATTTCATTTCCCCTTTTAAATGATGTGCAAGCCGCCGGAAAAACCACGACCGAACTGAAAAATAGCATAGAGAACGGACTTAAGGAGTATGTGGCCGATCCCAATGTCACCGTTACCGTCACCAATGCTGGCAGCCAACGCTTTTACATTCTTGGCGAAGTGGTTAACACCGGGGAGTATCCGCTGACTAAAAATTTGACCGTACTTCAGGCCTTTGCGCTGGCCGGCGGCTTCACCGAATGGGCCTCGAAGAAAGAGATCATTCTTTTCCGTCAGGTCGATGGAAAAGAGCAGGTTATCCGAATCAACTATAAAGGAATCGTCAACGACAAAGATTTCAGCCAGAATGTCAAAATCGCTGCCGACGACACGATTATCGTGCCGTGATATCGAAAAAGACAGCATCACGACAACGTCCTTTCTGAAAGGAGAAGATGGTGAAAACCCACAACCCATACTTAATCTTTTTGGTGCTCCTGATCTCCTTTTTAATTTCCGCCATCCCTGTGCATGCCGCCCAGTGGCTGTTACGGCCGGAATTGATAGTCGGCGAGGAATTCAATGATAATATTTTCCTTACACCGGAAAATGAAGAAGATGATTTCATCACCACCGCCGGTCTCGGGCTGACCGGTCAGATTCTTGGGCGCACGGCAGGGCTTGAGTTAAACTATACCCCCACTTACAACGCCTTCGCTCACAACACGGACCTGGACTTCTGGCGCCATACGGCACGTCTTCTGATCTACAAGGAATTTACCAGGACCACTCGGCTGGAATTGACCAACGACTATCTCGAGACCGAAGACCCCACCGATGAGACCAGGGATTTCAGCCCGGACGATCCTACCGAGGGGCCTGGGATCGATGCCGACCGACTCAGGCGTGGCCGGGGTCGCTACCGGACCTATGGCGCCGCGGCTTCGCTGGCACATCAGTTCGGCGAACGCGATCACCTCAACCTGGCCATGCGTTACGGGTATCACGAAGATATCGATACGTTCCCCGGTATCCGGGTCGAGGACTACACTGAATTGAGGCCTCAGGTCGGATTCGAGTATTGGTTTACCCAGCGCTGGGGCATGGAGGCCAATGGGTATTACTCGGACAGAACCTATGACGATCGGAACGATCGGGAAGAATACACCGGTTATCTGCGTTTGCTGAGGGCCTTTACCAGGAACTTTTCCGGCTATTTGGAATATCGCCACACCGAGCTGAAGTATGATCGCGATTACGATCCCGCCGCCGATATCGATTATTCGCTCTATCAGCCTTCGGTCGGCATCGATTACAATTTCCAGGAAAACGCCCGTCTTACCCTTTCCGTGGGATATCTTTTTCAAAATCAGAGGGATGTCCAGGACGAGGACGATGATTACGGATGGCTGGTCAACTCCGAGATTGCAAAGCGCTGGTTGTTTCGGACCAGCTTCTTTGAGTTGACCGGTGGCAGTGGTTATCAGTTCGAGGACAGAGGGTATTCGGACCTGGGTTTGAATATTTATTACACCGGACGTGCGACACTCGGATACAACTTTACCCCCCGGACGAGCGCCGAGATTTTTGGCGCCTATCGCTATGACGAATACCCGGACGAGGAGCCCGAGAGGGCCGATCAAACGATAGGCGCCGGTGCCACGTTCAGATACCAGGCGTTTCAATGGATGAACCTGGAACTCACCTATAGCTTCCGGGACCTGAATTCAGATGTCGAAACAGCTGACGAATACACTGAAAACAGGGTCTTTATCAGGATTGTGATTGCACCGGTGACACCCTACCGGCTCAACTGAATTCCAGTCGAAACAAATGCTATTGGAAAAGCAAAATACGATTTTGGTCACCATTGACGTGGAGGACTGGTTTCAAGTTGAAAACTTGCGGCCTTGGTTTCCTCCGGTCACATGGGAGCGGCAGAAGACACGCGTCGAACACAACATACACTGCTTGCTTGATTTATTCGACAGCATTTCACCGCCGGTCAAAGCGACCTTTTTCGTTCTGGGGTGGGTCGCCCGGAGACACCCGAATGTGGTCCGGGGCATTTTGTCGAGAGGTCATGAGATTGCCTCTCACGGCTATTCGCATCAGCTGAACAATCACATGGATGAAGCCGCCTTGCGACAAGATCTGGAAAGAAGCAAGAAGCTTCTTGAGGACCTTTCAGGAACGGCGGTCCGCGGCTACCGTGCGCCCAATTTTTCAGTGAACGATCAAATCCTTCACCTGATAAAAGAATCTGGATACACTTACGATTCCAGCTACAATTCGTTTGAAAGACACGGGCGATACGGCCGCATTTCCACAAACGGAAGTCCGAAGAAAGGCGTAGCGATGGAGATCGCCTCTAACTTCGCGGAGATTCCCATCAGCAATCTGGTCCTTTTTGGCCAAACCGTTCCTTGGGGTGGCGGCGGCTATTTTCGGCTCCTGCCCCTGCCGATTTTCATCCATGGTGTTCGCAGAATCATCCGGAAAAACGGCGCCTACGTCTTCTACCTGCATCCATGGGAAATCGACCCCGAACAACCCCGGGTGAATGCCGATACAAATAAATTCACCTGGCGACATTACCTCAATCTGGAAAAGACCTATGAACGCTTGGGAGCCTTTATTTCAAGTTTTCAAACCTGCAAATTCATCACCTGCAGCCAATATCTGAACTCCTTGTGGGCCGCATGATTGTAAGAGAAGAGAAAGGATATCCAGGAACATGAATGTTTGTATTGTAGGGACCGGATATGTCGGTCTGGTGGCCGCCGCATGTCTGGCGGAAATGGGAAATCACGTTTGCTGCATCGACACCAATCCGGATATCGTGGACCAGCTCAACGGCGGTCGTATTCACATTTATGAGCCTGGATTGGAACCGCTGGTGCAGCGCAACCGGGAAGAGGGTAGACTCACCTTCACGACCGACCTGACAGAAGGATTGGAAGAAGCCCTCTTTGTGTTCAACTGCGTCGGCACCCCACCGAAAGACGATGGATCCTGCGACCTGTCCTATGTCGAGCAGGTGGCTCGCAGTATTGGCCAAAGCATGAAAGAATACAAAATCATCGTCAATAAATCCACCGTCCCGGTGGGGACGGCCGACCGCGTGAGGGAGCTGATTCAGCAAGAGCTGGATGAAAGAAACCTCGCCGTGGAATTTGACGTAGTCTCCAACCCCGAGTTTTTAAAAGAGGGTGATGCTGTCAACGACTATATGAAGCCTGACCGGGTGATCGTCGGTACCGATAACGTGCGCACCGCCAAGTTGCTCGAAACCCTTTACGCTCCCTTTGCCCGCAGCCGCGAAAAAATGATCATCATGGGCATTCGCAGTGCAGAGATGACCAAGTATGCAGCCAATTGCATGCTGGCCACCAAAATATCCTTCATGAACGAGATCGCCAATATTTGCGAAAAAGTCGGTGCGGACGTCAAGGACGTGCGCATGGGGATCGGATCGGACAGGCGTATCGGCTATCACTTCATCTACCCCGGGGTCGGCTATGGCGGCTCCTGTTTTCCCAAGGACGTCAGGGCACTGATCAATACGGCGCGGGAGAATGACTTGGAAGCCGAGTTAATTGCCGCCGTCGATAAGGTGAACAACCGCCAGAAGCTCGTTCTGGCCGGAAAGATCAAAACTTATTTTGGTCCCCAGGGCGGTGTGCCCGAAAAAACTCTCGCGCTATGGGGGCTGTCGTTCAAGGCAAGCACAGACGACATCCGCGACTCGTCGGCCATCGAAACCATAATCGAACTGACCCGGGCCGGCATGAAAATTCGTGCTTACGATCCCAAGGCCGGCGAGAATGCCAAAAGAGCGTTAAGCGGCAATCCTGGTGTCATCATCGTGGACGATCAATACGATGCCCTTGACGGCGCCGATGCGCTGGCCATTATGACCGACTGGAACCAGTTCCGGAACCCCGATTTTGATCGAATCAAAAAGTCGCTCAAATCACCGGTCATCTTCGATGGCCGCAATTTGTATTCCATCTCTTACCTTACAGGTCAAGGTATTACTTATTTCGGAATCGGTCGATCGATCAAAACAAGATAAAGGAATCTCCATGAATCGAAAACCTTTTTCAAAGGATCTTTTGGACATCGACCTCGAAAGAGAAGCCCGGAAAATCATAAACCAGATCCGCACCATCCTGAGCAAACAGCTCAAGCGCCGCGGCCTGATCGTAGCGCTTTCGGGCGGCATTGACAGCAGTACCTGCCTGGGCCTCGCCGTCAAAGCCCTCGGTCCGGAACGCGTCTTCGGGCTGATGATGCCCGAGCGCCACTCTTCAGACAAAACCCTTGACCTGAGTACTTCTGTAGCGGACGCATTCCAGGTTGATCGTGTGCACGAAGACATATCGGGCATTCTGGAAGCCCTCGGATTTTACAAGCGCTACGACGATGCCGTGCGACAAGCCATTCCGGAATACGGCCAGGGGTGGAAATCCAAAATCGTCATTCCCAATGCCACCCAAAGCAAAAGCTTCAACCTCTTTTCCATCGTGGCGCAAGACCCCGATGGCCAGATCATCAAACAGCGCCTTCCCCTGAAAGCCTACCTGGAGATTGTGGCTGCCACCAATTTCAAACAACGCACCCGCAAGATGCTCGAATACTACCATGCCGATCGCCTCAATTATGCCGTCACCGGAACCCCCAACCGGCTTGAATACGACCAGGGCTTTTTCGTCAAACTCGGTGACGGCGCCGCGGACATCAAGCCTATCGCTCACCTTTACAAGACCCAGGTCTACAAGATGGCCGCATTTCTCGGTGTGCCGGAGCAAATCTGCAAACGCGCACCGACCACCGACACCTACTCATTACCCCAAGGCCAGGACGAATTTTATTTTTCACTGCCCTACGACAAAATGGACCTGTGCCTTTATGGAAAAAACAACGGATACACCCCCGAACAAGTTGCCCCCGAGGTAGAACTGACCCCGGAACAAGTCCAACGCGTCTATGAGGACATCGACACCAAGCGGAGCACCACCCGATACCTTCATTTGTCCCCCGTGCTCATCGAAAAAGTACTGGAGATTAATTGACGACCAGGAATGGCGCCGATGCGCGATTTTTCTTCAAAAAAAACTCGTAAACGAACCCCGAACCCAATAAACTCAACACATGCTAATCCACGAGTTCCTTGAAAATTCAGCAGCCCGGTATCCCGACAAAGTCGCCGTCATCCAGGACGGCGATCGGGCAACATACCACCAGCTCAACACTTGCGCAGACCGTCTGTCGGCGCACCTGCAGACAATCGGCGTCGTCAACGGGGACAGAGTCGCCCTGCTCATGGAAAACAGTGTCGACTACATTATCGCCTACTACGCCATTTTAAAGACCGGTGCCGCTGCTGTCCCTATAAACCCCGGCCTCAAACCCGACGGCTTGCAATACTTGCTCAACGATTTGGAACCATCCATCATCATCACCAATCATAAGGCAGAACGCCTCCTGAGAGCCGTCGACCTGACGCACCTGAACCTGAAAAATCTGATCATCCGCAACCCCAAACAAAACTGGGCCAACACCCCGTTTGCCATAACAACCCTGGAAGAAACCCTAACCCATCCAACAAACTCAACCAACCCAATAAACTCCATAAACCCATCCACCTTGTCCACCATCATCTACACCTCCGGATCGACCGGTAGACCCAAAGGGGTCATGCTCAGCCATGCCAACATCGTCACGAACAGCGCATCCATAATCAGATCTTTGAACATTACCCACACGGACATCCAGATGGTCGTGTTGCCGTTTTTCTATGTTATGGGCAAATCCTTGCTAAACACGCACATCGCCGCCGGTGCGACGGTGGTGATCAACAATCGTTTCATGTACCCTGCCGATGTGCTCAACCAGATGATCGTGGAGCACGTCACCAGCTTCTCCGGTGTCCCCTCAACCTACGCCTATTTGTTGAATCGTTCACCCTTGGCCAACTGCAAGGAAAAATTGGCGGACTTGAGATATTGCAGCCAGGCGGGCGGGCACATGGCTTCTGCCATCAAGCGATCTCTCCGAGAGACACTGCCGGAACACACGCAGATTTTTATCATGTACGGCGCCACCGAAGCGTCTGCGCGACTCACGTGCCTGGATCCCAAATTTTTTGAATCAAAAATGGGAGCCATAGGCACGCCCATCCCGGATGTCTCCATAAAAATACTTGACGAACAAAACCGCGAAGTTCCTGACGGCACCGAAGGCATGCTGGCGGCCCAGGGCCCCAACATTATGATGGGATATTGGAAAGACCCCCAGGATACCCAACGCGTCCTCTCTCAGCACGGCTATCACACCGGCGACATCGGTTATCGGGACAGCGAGGGTTTTCTCTATGTCACAGGTCGCAAGGATGGACTGCTGAAGGTCGGTGGCCATCGCGTGAATCCAATTGAAATCGAAGACTTTCTTATATCGACGGATCTACTGATCGAGGCTGCCGTGATTGGCGTGCCGGATGAATTGATGGGGAATCGACTTGTTGCGCTCGTCGTCCCCAAGGAAGATAACCTGAGACCCTCTGACCTGATGGTGCAATGCGCGAAATATCTTACCCGGCATAAAAATCCCTCACAAATCCTCACCATCAGGACGCTGCCGAAAAGCGTGAACGGTAAAATCGACCGCAGCCAGTGCATCCGAATCGCCACAACCCAACAAACCCAATAAACTCAATAAACCCATCAATGATTCGAGTCATTCAAATAAAAGATGACAGGGCATGGGACGACTATGTGGCCGCTCACCCGATGTCCAATTGCTACCACGCTTCTCATTGGTCAAAAATAATCAAGAGCGCGTATGGCTACACAACCTATAAACTGGCAGCGTCTTTCAGCGGGCAGCCGACTACTTCGCAGGATGCTGCCACATCCATAAAGGGTGTTTTACCCCTTGTGCATATGAAAAGTGCCATATTCGGGAACCGGCTGGTCTCCATGCCATTTTTTGACCATGGCGGTATCCTGACCGACAGCCCGGATAGTGAAGAAAGATTGATGCAAGCGGCGTTTGAACTGGGAAAAAAACTCAACGTCCAGCATATCGAGCTTCGGCACCTCTCCAAAATTTCCTGTTTGGAAGATGGTCGTGCCGCACTGCTCCAAACTGAACCTGCGGATTCCGAAGTGGACAGCGAAAAGTTTTCGCCCGGCTGGCGCATGCGATCCCACAAAGTGCGGTTGCTGCTGCCATTGCCCGATTCTTCCCAAGCATTGATGGAAGGCTTCCGGTCCAAACTGCGCAGTCAAATCAACCGCCCCATCAAGGCTGGACTCAGCGTGAAAATGGGGGGAATGGAACTGTTGGACGACTTCTATACGGTTTTCAGTACCAACATGCGTGATCTCGGATCGCCGGTTCATGCCAAGTTGCTATTGAAATGTGTTATGGAACAGTTCCAAAACGATGCAAAAATCGTGTTGGTTTTCAAATCCGCCGATCCCGTGGCGGCCGGGCTGATCCTGGGTTTCAAGGAGGTCATGATCAATCCATGGGCCTCTTCGCTGCGGCAGCATAGCAAGGAGAGCCCCAACATGTTGCTATACTGGCACATGTTGGCTTATGCGGCCGATCACGGATTCCGGTATTTCGATTTTGGGCGTTCCACCCCCCGGGAAGGCAGCTTTCGGTTTAAAGTCCAGTGGGGTGCCCAGGCCCATCCCATGTATTGGTATACTTTCTTTTTGAATCGACCCAAAGACACCGCAGAGTTTCAAGACCCATTGGAAGAGAGCGGAAAAAGAGCATTGGCCGTCAAGCTTTGGCAAAAGCTGCCCATCTCCCTGTCGCGTCTGATCGGACCAGCCATCCGTAAACATATCGATCTGTAGTTCCTTATCCCCCTTGCGACCAACAGCGGCGCCCGCCCAAAAAACTCAACCCACTGGCCCACACTATGAGATGCTACCCGCCGGCGGAAACCCATATTCCGCTTAAGGCCCTTTTCCAATCTGTCATCGGCGCCACAGAAAATGCTGAGCGTGTTTTGTGCGAGTCTACGGGTAGTTCATTCTGCTTTTTCGGCCCGTGCGGGCGGGCTTTGCTGTTTCATCTGCTGACTGCACTTCAACAGCGGGATGGAGGTGCACGGAAGGAAGTGCTGATACCCGGCTATACCTGTTACTCGGTGCCTGCGGCGATCGTCAAAGCCGGATTGAAATTCCGTTTTTATGACGTGGATCCCTATACATTGAATCCAGATCGCCGATCCCTGGAAGAAAACTGTGGGAAACATACCCTGGCCGTCATCTCCCAGCACCTCTTTGGCCTTCCAATGGACCTGCGCGTCATTACAGAAATCTCCTCGGGTGCAGGCATCTATCATATCGAAGATGCCGCCCAGGCCTTTGGGGGGCGGTACCATGGCAAATCGATGGGGACGGCAGGCGACTTCGGCCTATTCAGTTTCGGGCGCGGCAAACCGTTGCCTCTCGGCGGAGGTGGGGCATTGATCTCCCAACGGCACAACATTGCCGAGATGATGCCGCCGATGGGCGCCAAGACCAACTGGCGAAGTTGGATGATGAATGCGATGACACAGATCGTTGCCCGCCCTGGCCTTTATGGTTTCGCGGAAATGCTGCCGCTTGGATTGGGTGAAACAGTTTTCGATCCTAATTTCAAAACGGGTGACGTCCCGTTAACCCAAAAAAAGATGCTCAAGTCGATGATGACCTGCCTCCCTGCGCTAAATGCGCATCGGCGAGCGGTCGCATCGATCTATAGAAACAGCATCAAAACAAACTGCCTGGTCTTCGAACCCGAGGACAGCGAGCCGGTATACCCCCGTTTTCCTGTCATTGCAAAAAATGGAATATTGCCCAGGGACCTGTGGCGCTTGGGCGTGCGAAGGATGTATCCAAACGCACTGAACCGGGAAGCCAGAATAGCGGCCCATGCAATAGAACCGGCCCAGAAAATTCGAGGCGCCGAGCATTTGGCCCAAAGACTGGTGACGCTGCCAACCCACCATGCCATCGATGAGAAAATTGCAAGGACCATCGCACATAAATTGAATCAATGGATCTCGCCGCACGCTGCGGATGAGAGAGAACCGAAAGGGCGCGCTGGTGGTTGGCACTGGCACTAATAAGACACTGGGCTTCAAGGAGTGGCTGCTGTTACTCTTTTGGGGAACGGTTTTTTTCCCCCTGTATCCACTGCTCGTCGATACCTGGCTGGATAATTCCAACGATTCCCATGGATTGATCGTTCCCTTGATTTCAGCATATTTCGTTTGGAAAAACCGATCAGAACTCAAAGGGATCACCGTTCAAGCGGATAGGCGCGGTGCCGTGCTATTGATTGCCAGTCTCACGGTGTACATCATAAGTTTTGCGGCCGGGGTAACGGTTGTGAGCCGCAGCATGATCGTCTTTTCTCTGATGGGACTTGTACTCTACAATTATGGAACCGCCGTTTTCAGGAAACTGGCTTTCCCGCTGTTATTTTTGTTTTTTATGATACCGATACCGGTATCCATTGCAGGTCTTGTGTCCGTTCCGTTGCAGCGCCTGGCGACCGATATTTCCGCGGTATTGATCAGAATTGCTTCCATACCCGTCTATCAAGAAGGCAATATGCTCTACTTCGCACAGACGCAATTAGAGGTGGCCGAAGCCTGCAGCGGTATTCATTCCATGATGGCCATGCTGATGCTGGCAACCGTTATGGTCTACATCACTCGAATGTCGACCGTGGGCAAGGTGCTGTTGATCGCCTCGACCCTGCCCATTGCCACGATCGCCAATGTCGCCCGCGTAGCGGGTACAGGAATGCTGGCCCACTTTTACGGCGCAAGTCTGGCAAGAGGATTTTTGCATGACTTTTCTGGAATAGCCGTATTTTTGCTGGGCTTGATCCTCTTGATCGCCACCTGTTTATTGCTTCAGCGTCTCCAAAAAGACGATCGAACGCGAAGCGGATGAAAGCATAAGTCGCATGGCAGATTGGCGTAAGCCCTATGCGGTTTCAGTCATTGCATTGACCCTCACTTTTGCGGCCGTCGTTTTGATCGCCAATCGCAGTCGGCCCGTGGTGATCAGAACCAATCTTGACAATATCCCTATGCAGATTGGCCCATACCGAGCCACAGAGGACCATTTTCCCGATGCCGTTTATGAGGAGCTCAATGCAGACCTTCACGTTTACCGTCATTACAGAAAGGCCGACGGCAGCCAAGTCAGCTTGTATATTGGCTATTACGGCACGGCCAAGGGTGGACGCACGGGGCATAACCCCTACGCCTGTCTGCCGGGTGCGGGTTGGGGAATCGTCGAGGCCCGCAAAACGACATTGGCGCGTAAGAACGACAAAGTAAGGGTCAATGCGATTCTGGCCCAAAAGGGGGATGTCTACGAGACCGTTCTGCACTGGTATCAAAGCGACAAAGACAAGGTGCTGGCCACCGGTATTCAGCAAAATATTCAACGCCTGGTGGGACGAATCAAATACAACCGCGATGACGGCGCCTATATTCAGTTATCGACCTTATCGACGCGGGATGCACTATCCCAGGCCGAGGAACGGGTAACACAATTTGCAGAACAACTACTTCCGATCATCCCCAATTACTGGCCTGAAGAAAGGTAAGTCCTTCTGTTCCAACGATAGTAACCCGATACACTCAAGCAACGCACAAGAGATCCTATGAAATTGATTTACTGGTCTTCATTGTTTTTGATTTTTTACACCTATATCGGATACCCCCTGTTGCTGTACGTAGCCCAATTGTTTTCCAAGCAGAAGAAATGTTCGCGGCAGGACAGGGAACTTCCCAAGGTTACCCTACTCATTTCAGCCTACAACGAAGAAAAGAGTATCGGGAAAAAGATCGTCAATACGCTTGAGCTGGACTATCCACCCGAGCTTTTGGAGATCATTGCCATTTCGGATGGATCCACGGACCAGACGGACCATATTATTCAAACATTTGCCGATCGTGGCGTTATCCTGAAGCGTTACGACGGGCGAATCGGCAAGACCGCGTGTCTCAATCGCACGATTCCCTTGACGACCGGTGCAATCATTGTCTTTTCAGATGCGAACGCCTTCTACCCGAAGCATGCCCTACGGGCCTTGGTGGCCCGTTTTGCTTCCGAAGATACTGGCTTTGTCACAGGTTATACGCGTTACACGGGAGATGGCGATTCCGGGTCGCTCTCATCGGTTGGGCTTTATACAAAACTCGAGGTCTGGACCAAAAAACTGGAAGGCGCGTTAGGCTCATGTATCAGTGCCGATGGGGCGATTTTCGCTATTCGGAAAAGCCTCTACATACCGTTGCAAGACCACGATATCAATGATCTGGTGATCCCGTCCAAAATTTTATCCCAAGGATATCGTGGCTTGTTGGCGAAGGACGCTTTTTGTATTGAAAACGCCGCTCGAAGCTCGGAAGATGAGTTTGCGCGGCAGGTGCGAATCACCAGTCGAACACTGAGAGCGATTTTCGGGCACCGTTCGCTGATCAATCCATTTAAATATCCGTTGGTGAGCCTCGCGTTGATTTCCCATAAACTCATCAGATTCTTGGTGCCGTTCTTGCTCGTGTTCGCGTTTGTTTCGAACGTATACCTGGTTTTTGCGCAGTTCGAGCCGCTTTACCTCGGAACGTGGCTGGCTCAAATGGGATTCTATATACTGGCATTCATCGACCCGAAACATCTGACGCCATACGGCATGCTGAGAATATCGGAAATATGCCGAACTTTTGTGATGGTGAACTGGGCCATCGTCCATGGCTGGATAAAATACTTTCAGAGCGAAACATACACCACGTGGAAACCCACCCGCTGAGATGCTCACCTACCGAAAAAGAAAGCGTTACGCGACATTCGTTTATATTTTTTTAATAGTTCTTGCGTTTGTCGCCTTCGGGCATTATGTGGATTCCGCGTCGTTTCAAGAAGGAAAAAAGGCAGCCGGGAAATGGATCGTTCATTTGCTGTTGCCAAGGGTGGTGGACATAACTCTATCCGATCCCAAGACTCCATTTGACCTTGTATACATTCTTGGTGGAAGCCAGCCCAGCCTGTCCCTCAAATTTGAAACCGCCCGAGACATTTGCAAAAAGCATGGCTGTAAAGAAATCATCATGTTAAGTCGGCCCGGGATAACCGAATACAGCGAATCCGCCGGTCGTAATCTGACCAACGACGAATGGGCCTTGCTGCGCATGAAAAGAACCGGCCTGTCGGTAGAAAAGATAGAATTTGTCAGAATGAAAGATGAATTTTTCGGAACCTACAACGAAGCGAAAACCATATCTGGAATCATCAATGAAAGATCTCATGATAAAATCGCATTGATTTCTTCCGCTTATCACACCAAGCGAGTCCGTGTCAGTTTCGAAAAATTTTTAAAAGATCAGAAAGTGAAAGTATTTGTATATGGGTCCAAGGACACGGGTTCGGCCTACGTTCTCATAGTAGAGTATTTAAAATTGAAATTTTATCAATTCATCTTGATGTAAGCAAAGTCCCCGTCGAGTCCGAACTGATTAGGTTGACTTCGAACAGACACCTTCGACAAGTATGCGCCTGAAGGTTTTTTAAAAATGACAATGTATGAAAAAGTTTAATATTGTAAAAGTTGATCCCGATAGCTTCAAGTCTGAAATATTGCGGCTTTGGGATGGGTATTTGCCGGGAACGCCTCATGAGCGGTTCGAATGGATGAACCATAACCCGGCGGGGCGGCCGGATTGGTTCCTAGCGTTCGAAGAAAACAGTGACACGATCGCAGGAATGATTTCCATTATGCCCAAGCGCTTTGACCTCCAGGGACGCCTTTGCCGGGCCGGAATCGTCGGCGACTTTGCCGTAAAAAAGGAATATCAAGTCTTTGGGCCTTCTCTGTCCCTGTTGAAGACCGTTATCGGGCAGCATGAAAAGTTCAACTACGATTTTTTATATACCTTGCCGAATCCCAATGCTGCAAAGGTATGCACTCGGGCAGGATTCAATGCCATAGCAGTAACCGAACGTTACGTCAAAGTGCTCCGGCCTGGCCAAAGAATAGCCAGGTATCTACCCAAGGGCATCTCTGTCCCATCCGCTGTGCTGTTTGATTTGGGCTACCGGCTGATGTCAAAAGAAACCTACGTCCGGTCTAAATTGTCGGTTAGGGAAATCGAAGATGCGTCGCAATTTAAAAGCGCATATATCATGGAACCCGGCAGCAAAGAATCGTCAAAGGGTGCGCAGGATCAACGTTATACCGAATGGAGATATTTCAGAAATCCGGTATGTCAGTTCAAAGCAAGTCTCTACCTGGAATCGAGATCGGGCCGGTTCGTCGGAAAAATAATATACATGGTCAACAACTCCCGCATTTATATCTACGACCTTTGGACCTCGGAAATGGAATATTTCAGTCCTGTTCTTGCTTCGTTTTTCAGAGACAGACGCAACGAACGCTATGAGAGCATTTCCATACGGACAATTGAAGAAACCGAGATGTCCTCTGGATTCGAACGACTCGGTTTTGTCGGCAGGAATGAAAAGATACCCATTTTATACGCCGGGAAAAAGGAAAATTTGCCTGAACAGTGGTCTTTTTTCGACGGGGACAGAAATATTTGATCCGGCGCGTTTATCAGCAAGATTTATACTTTTCAGCTTCATCACCAAAAGGAGTGTAGTGGTATGTTGCCCAACATCATTATATTGACTGGCGGCATCAGCGGCAGCAGTGTGCTCGCCGGACTCATCGGGAAACAAGGATATTGGCTGGGAGAAGATACCAAAAAAGTGGCTTACGACACATTCGAGAACGCCGCACTAGTGGATTTAAACATAGAGCTATTTAAACGCTCCGGTTTTTACTGGAGAGACATATGCGAAATCCCGCCCCCCTCATCGGAGAAGATCGGTGCGCTCTATGGAACGATCGACGTGTCTGAATATGAAAAATTAGTGAAAATCAGCAACGATCACGTGCCCTGGTTATGGAAAGACCCAAGATTGTCCTACACGATGAGTTTTTGGAAAAATCTGATTGAAGCCAGGAAATGCAAATACATCGTCATGACGCGCGACCTGCGCCAAACCTGGACCGGATTGATTTTAAGAGGCAAATTTGCAGTCCCCATCGACAAATTGAAGATCATTCACGAAATATCAGAAAAATCGGCCCTCGGTTTTCTGGAAAGGGAGAAGGCAGATTATATCAACCTGACCTTCGAGGATTTGGTCGTTCGTCCGGAAGCTTCCATCGATAAGCTAAATCGGCATATCGGGACCAAATTGACAATTTCAGAACTAAAAGAGGTGTATACAGGTCATCTCGGAAGGCCCCGGTGGACCAGGACCGATTTCGCAAAGGCCAGGATTCGATTCATGTACTACCGATATATCCTGAAAGACATTGTTCGATTTCCTCGACAGAAATATTATGGAGGCGCATGAAAAACCGCATAAAAATTCTCTTCGTCCTGCAGACACTCAGAACCGGCGGATCGGAAAGAATTGTCAAGGAGCTCTCTGAAAATCTGAGTGCCGAGAAATTCGAACCCTATGTGCTTTCCCTGACCGATGGGGAGATGCACCAGGAATTTTTAGATATGGGCATTCCCACCAGTTGTGTTCATAAAAAAGGTAAAGACACGCTGGACATCGTCAAAAAAATATCCAGATACATCAAGTCAAACGGGATCATGCTGATCAATGCCCACCATCTCTCGCCATTTGTGCATGCCTTTTTCGCCGCCAAGCTGAATCGATGCAGGTTGCTTTACACCGCCCATACCTGCCAGGAGGTGGACTTGCTGCCCCCTTTCTGGGCCGCATTGGGGCGATACATGCTCAAAGCCTGCGACGGGGCCATCGGGATCTCAAACGATATCAGCGATTCGATGCATACAAAATTCGGGTTGAGTCATCGAAAAATTTTTACCCTCGAAAATGCGATCAATATATCCCGGTTCGAAATTGAAATCGACGTTTCGGAGAAAAAGCGGAAATTGGGATTCGCGGGCAGTGATAGAATCATCGGGTCCGTCGGCAGCCTGGGACGGCAGAAGAATTATCCCAATTTGATCCGGGCATTTAAAATCATCAAAGAAAAGATGGACAACGTCAGGCTGCTTATCGTCGGTGAAGGCAAACGCCGACCCGAGCTGCAGGACCTGATCGAATCGCTCGGTTTGAACGGCCACGCCGTATTGGCCGGTGCGCGATTGGATGTCCCCGAGTTGATGCAGATCATGGATGTCTATTGCTTGGCGTCTGACTTTGAAGGTATCCCGCTGACGATGTTGGAAGCCATGGCTGCGACCCGAGCGATTGTAGGCACCGACGTCATCGGCATTAGGGATATCGTCGAAAACGGAAAAACAGGCCTTCTGGTTCCCCCGAACGACCCGAATGCACTCAGCCAGGCCTTGATCGAGGTTCTGCAATCCGATACGCTCTCGAAAAAACTGTCCGCCAACGCCCATCGATACGTCCACGAAAAACACAGCACCCAAACCTGGATCGAACAATACGAACGACTCTTCTCGCAAATCGCAAATAACAGAAAGCCGTCGAGTATCCCGAAACCGCCCCACCCAACCCAACAACCCAACAACTCAACAAACGCAATAAACTAATGAAAAGCTCGGTTCAAATCGTACGGAATATTCTGGGAAACTGGGGATCCATTTTCCTGGGCATGATCGTCGGTTTCCTGATGATGCCGTTTCTTATCCACCATTTTGGTGATGACCGTTACGGTGTTTGGGTCCTGACCTTGAATTTTACCGGGTATCTGGGGTTGCTCAATCTGGGAGTGGGCGGATCAATCGTAAAGTATGTTGCGGAATATAAAGCCAAAAATGATCAAATTGCTTTAAATGAAGTTTGCACGTCTTCCTTTTGTTTGTACCTGGGGGCCGGAATTCTGGCCGCCGTTTTAGCCTTCCTGATAGCGGTGTACGGGATTGGCAATTTCAAGATTCCCGTCGAACTCCTGCCCGAAGCCAGATACGTGGTCCTGATCGTCGGTTTGCAGATCGCATCCTCTCTGCCCTTAGGCACTTTTTCAAGCTATATGCGGGGCATTCAACGTTATGATACCATCGCCCTGATATCCGTTTTGGTGCTAATCGTGCGTACCGCGGCAATCGTCTGGTTCGTTCTCGCAGGATACGGCCTGGTTGGCCTTGCGATAATTCATTTCGCTTCGACCTGGGTGGAAGGTATCATCAAGATCATTTATGTTTATAAAGTCGACAAAGATTTCGAACTGAGTTTCCGATTCATCCATAAGAAAAGTTTTAAAACGGTCTTTGACTACAGTTTGTTTTTCTTCTTGTACTTTGTTTCAATCCGATTGATTTTTGCCGTAGACAGCCTGCTGATCGGATTTTTCCTGGGGACGGCTGCCGTCACCTTCTATGCTGTCGCCTATCGATTGGCGGAATACATGCGTTTGTTGATTATGGGAACCGCCGTTTTTCAACCGGCTGTAAGTCAACTCCATGCCTTGAGTCAAACTGATAAAAACCGATTGTTGATGTCCCTCGGCACCAAGTACGTCATGATGATTTGTCTTCCCATCGGCGCCGCTTTAATAATTGTCGGCAGCCAATTCCTGGGGCTTTGGATTGGCGATAAGTATGCGGTCATGAGCTATCCGGTCCTAATCATCCTCGCCATCGGCATGATCGGCCACCTTGCCCAGCATATCGCCGTCCAAATCCTGCAGGGGTTGGCGAGGCATCGCCTGTCAGCTTATCTGGCTCTCCTTCAAGTCGTGGTCACCGTAGGGCTTATCGTCATGATGATGAGATCGTACGACATCATGGGGGCGGCGCTGGGCAAAACCATTCCGATGATCATCTTCAACTTTATTTGGGTGCCTTGGCATACCTGCCGACTGCTGAAGATCCCGTTCCGGCAATTCATATCCGGTGCATTGGTCCCGCCTTTTCTGGCGACTTTGATTTATTCGATGGTTCTATATGCCCTTTCCCAGCTAATCCCCATTCACACCTGGGTGGTTTTCTGCGTTGACATCTCCTTGGCGCTGATCGTCTATGTTTCCTTGGCATTTATGTGGTGCTTTACGAGAGAAGAGCGCACGGCAAGATTCTACCAGATCCGTGCGGCCATCAATTTTGTCCGATAAAACAATCTTCGATCATGATCGATGACCTCTGAAAATCAACATTTTCCTGTCACTGATGTAAAGACGGCGCGCAGAGAACCGCAAGTAAAGCTGGCTTTTACCTGCTTTGCGATATGGACTTTTATTTTGATCGGAAGGCCTCAGGATTACTTCGCATTCCTTGCCATTTTGCGCCCGGTCCTGCTGAGCACCGCGGCCACTTTGATAGTGCTGGTATTTTCAGGGATTCGATTTCCGAATGGCTTCAAGAGTAACAAAGAGGTTCGATTCCTTTTTTCATTTTTGCTGGTCATGATCGTCGGCATCCCCTTCGCGGTCCACAGAGGGGTGGCCTTTAATTTTGTGTTTACGATATTCCCCAATATGCTGGTCTATTTTTTGGTCTTCTTGATTCTGGTAAACTCGGTAAAACGGCTGATCTCCATAGCATCGGTCGGAGTTTTAGGCGCGGTGTTTTCATCGTTGATGTACGCCAAGGACACGATCCTATCCGGCCAGATCGGGGGGCGGGTCTACGCCAGTCAGATGTATGATCCAAACGACATCGCTTTCGTTTTCGCTACCTATCTGCCGCTCACCCTCTATTTCGCATTGGCAAAACATAATTTCAGCAAAAAGATATTCTACTTTATTGCCGCCATGTCCATGGCGGCGGGAATCCTGATCACTCAGTCCAGGGGCGGGATACTGGCGCTATTGGCCATCATCATGGCACTGATGTTTTTCAAAACGGACATATGGCGCAGACAGAGTAAACTCTTTGTCGTTATTCTACTCATCGGAATTCTGATTTACGCATTCCCGATCGTGAAGAACCGTTTCGAGAACATCCAAAGTGATTACAACATCACCGCAGAGGGCGGTCGAATCGACATCTGGAAGGAGAATCTGGCAATTTTCTTGGAAAACCCGATGTTCGGCGTGGGCGCCAACTGCTCTTCCGTGGCTTTGGGTTTGAGAAGAGCCGAGAACATCCATGGGCTTCAGGCATGGCAGGTACCCCACTCCTCCATCGTTCAGGTGGGCGTGGAAACCGGATTGCCCGGACTCATCATTTACATACTTTTAAACCTCAATGCCCTTTTAAACTTCCGGCGGCTGCGCAAAAAACTCAATCCGGAGCTTTCGCTGTTCGCATTCTTCCTGGAGGTCAGTTTTTACGGATTTTGGACGAGCGCTCTGTTTCTCACCCATGGTTATTCGATCAACCTGTTCTTTCTGCTGGCCATGAGTGCGGCCATGAGGTCTTTAGTGGATGATCCAAAACGATTATTGCCTCACAGAACAAAAAATTGAAGATGGGCGTGAGTACGATGTCTCCGGCTGCAAGTCGGGATCGCTTCAAACCGTCCTCCGGGCCCCAATTGAAAACAGGACGACTCCGACAAGGGGCATTGTTTGAATGATAGCAAGGGAAGGAAATAATGAAAACTCAATCCGTGAAAGTCGATCGTTGGAAAAAGGCCCAGCAATATGAAAAGAAGTTTTGGGAAAATCAGGCAGATCAAACGTCCAAAGAGGGTGAAGATCGTTTCCGGTGGTATAAGCAGCGCTCCGATTTGGTAATCGAACGGGTGGAAGCCTATTTAAAAGGCTTCGACACAATCACAGCGCTGGAAATCGGTTCCGGGCCGATAGGTTTAATCAATTATTTATGGGCGGATGAACGTTACGCCCTGGATCCCCTCGAAGATTTCAATCGAACGATTCCGGAGGTCGTAAAGGCAAGGGATCCGGAAGTCCAATATCGTCAAGGAACTGGAGAGACCGTATCGTCGCTGAAAAAGACGTTTAACTTCATTATCCTGGATAATGTACTGGATCATTGCCAGGATCCAGTAAAAGTGCTGGCTGAAATATACAAAAATTTGGAAAAGTCGGGTGTTTTGTTTTTCAGCATCAATATCTACACACCCTTCGGCGTCATGGTCCGCAACGCCATGGAGATTTTCGAAATCGATAAGGGGCATCCCTTCAACTTTACAGAAAAATCGATTCGTTCGATGCTGACCGGGGCCGGGTTTAAGATCATCTCTCCGAAAACTTCGGATTACAAGATTCAGAGAAGGCACTACATAAGATCGAGCAACTACAAACACAAGCTCAAAGGGTACCTGGGCTTGACCGATGTCCGCTTTTCGGCCATTTGCATCAAGCCTTGATGGCCGGTGGATGGGGAGCAATTCAAACTGATTGCGATTCACATTGAAGGGGCTGCATTACAGAAGTAGTTTGATAAATAAATTCGAATGGCAGCGGAGATGGCAGGCGTGGATAGGACACGTGGCCCTGGCCACCTGTCCTATTCACGCCGGGTTCAATGAATAGCATTCAGTTAGTATCGCTGGTGGACGGGGGGGCATGGCGCCTTGAAAAAAATCTTCGATTACAGTTATCACCTGTTGCAGTTTCCCATTGTTTTAAAAAACCAGTGGCGGACGGCGGCATCGCTTGAAAAGCGCCAGAGTCACGGTCTGCGAAAGCTGGTTGCACATGCCTATGCGAACGTGCCTTACTACCGGAAGTTGTTTGATGCACATGGGCTTCGTCCGCAAGACATCCGCGATCTCGCTGATCTTAAAAAGATTCCAACGTTAAACAAGGACATCATACTCGCCAACTACCCGGATGGCATGGTTGCCCGAAATATCCCACAGGATCACTATTCCGAAAGGATGACCTCCGGATCCTCCGGCAAAAAGCTCAATGTGCTTCTGGACCATAAAGCGGCCGCGCTCTATCGCTTGATGCAGCTTCGTCAACTCCTCGACGTGGGATACAGGCCATGGGACAAGATGGTCTATGTCCGCTATGGCCCAGGGGTGACCCAGCTGGCCCTCCAGAAGATGGGCCTGTTCAGGCGCGCCTACGTGCCTCTCGAATGGCCGCCGGAACGTCAATTGAAAAGCATACTGAAAATCCGGCCCCAGATTCTCAACGCCTACCCCTCCGTACTTTATCTACTCGCAAAGACCGTCACAGACGAACAGGCGGAAAAACTGAGACTGAAGTTCATCCTGTCCAATTCGGAGCTGTTGACCGAGAATGCCCGCAAAACCATCGAAGATGCGTTTCGTTGCAACGTGTACGACGATTATTCATGCCTCGAATTTTCGGCGATTGGCTTCGAATGCAGGATGCAGCATCTGCACGTGGCATTGGACAATGTGATCGTGGAGATCCATGACGAAGCGGGACGCCCCTTGCCCCCCGGCCGGAAGGGGAAGATTGTGATCACCGCTCTCAATAACTATTCCATGCCGTATATTCGATATGAAATTGGCGACATCGGGATCTTGTCCAAATCACGGTGCCCTTGCGGCCGGAGTTTTCCCTTCTTTGAAACGATCATGGGCAGATCCGATGATTTCATCGCCCTGCCCGATGGCAAACTGGTCGATCCGCAAACGGTCGTATTTCAGATAGAACCGATCGACGACGTCAAAGAGTTCAGGATCCTGCAGGATATGGATTACAGCCTGACCGTATACGTGGTGCTCAGGGAAAACGACAGGATCGAGCAGGTCAGAAAAACGATTCTGGCCAATCTTCACGCCGTCTTGGGCGGAATCGGCATGAAAGTGGTCCAGATCCAATCCATAGACCGTGGCACCACCGGTAAACACCGATCCGTCGTCAGCAAAATACCGGCCGTTTGAAATCTCGTGATGATCCATATTGAGAAAAAGGCTACATAACAAATAGGCAGATAACTACACAATACATGGCGGTCATTCGAGCTCGTACAGATGAAATTGCCTAGCCCACTGCAGCTAAGCCATTGTTGATGATCAAAAATTTGATCACTTCCCCATTTGAACGGCATCAGCTTGAATTTGGCACTCTGGTTGCAGCATGATCGTAAAATAATCCAAAGCCTCCGGGGTTCTAATATGGATTGTTGAACATTGGATTTTTTGATCTGGTCATTGTGAAGATACTCCTTATTTATAAAATCATCCCAATGGACAACTTGTTTTGCCCCCCGCTGGTTTGATCCCTCGAAAGTCATCGTCTTTTGGTTTCATTAATGGAGAAAATGCCATGAAAAACACGAATAAAAGTGTATTCAAATACTTTTGGCCGATCGCGGTTGCGTGCATTGCGATTCTTTTCAGCAGTGCGGGCGCCATGGGCGACGTTTTGATCGACAACGGGGATCCGGGCACTTCCTTCACCGGCACGTGGCCGGTGTCCGGGGGGACCCAGCCGTATGGCGCGGACAGCCTGTGGTCGAGAGACGGCTCGACCTACACCTGGCAGTTCGATTCGCAGCCGGCCGGCACCTACGAGGT
>Ga0068714_10001601_pt1 | contig 32332 bp, 28 predicted proteins | sample MTBNYHSulfiMetaG_FD_62988 | JGI IMG/M metagenome (GOLD analysis project Ga0068714, IMG submission 62988) | Enrichment culture microbial communities from rom New York Harbor, USA that are MTBE-degrading - MTBE-NYH (New York Harbor Sulfidogenic)... | ecosystem: Environmental > Aquatic > Marine >...
CGATGTTCTCCTCGGCGCACTCCATGCTGACCGGAAGGGTGGCCGAGCTCGAGCTCGTGCTGAAGCCGATGAGCTGCGCGGGGAAGATGCCCTTCCAGAACTTGAAGTAGGGGTAGCGCGCCAGCAGACGGACGGCCGCCGGATAGGTGGCGGCCAGGAGGAACATGCCGCCGATCGTCACGGCGCAGTAGCGGAGCAGCGACATCAGGATGTCGGCGCCGAACGTGCCGACCACGGCGGCGATGAGAGCGAAGACGGCGTAAGGCGCGATGCGGATGACGATCTCCACGATCTTGATCATGATGTCGTTCACCGCCTCGAAAAACGCCAGGACGGGCTGCATCTTTTTCCTGTCGAGCATGGTGACGACGACGCCCATGAACATGGCGAAAAAAATGATCTGGAGCATGTCGGCCCGGCCGAAAGATTGAGCGGGGTTGTCGGGGATGATGTTGACCAACACCTCTCCCAGGCCGGGCTGTTTCTCCGCCCGGGCCGCCTGGGCGCCGGCCGCTTCCCCGAATTCGGCCTTGAGCCGGGCCTGGACGGATTCCGGCATGTTGCTTCCCGGCTTGAGCGTATTGGCCAGGAAAAGCCCCAGCCCGACGGCAAGCACGTAATAGGCCAGGAAAAAAGCGATCGTCTTGCCGCCGACGCGGCCGAGCTTCTTGAGGTCGCCCAGGCTGGCCACGCCGACGAGCAGGGAGGCGAAAATGAGGGGGATGATGACCATCTTGATCAAGCGGATGAATGCCGTGCCCAGGGGCTTGATCGCCGCCGCGTCCGGACCGTAAACCAGGCCGGCCACGGCGCCGAGCAGAAGCCCGGCCAGAATCCGCGTCGGAATGCCCGACTTTCTGAGAGCGGTGAACGCCAGGACGGCCACGGCGCAGACAAGGAGAAGACTCTGGGCGATCTTGGCCGCCGCCGTCGAGGCGGGCGTTCCGAGCGCCAACGCCGTTCCGGACAGGACGGCCGCCGCGGCGATTCCGGCCAACTTGAGGCCGAGGCTCGTTCTTTTGTCTTTTTTTGCTTTACGGGAGCCACGAAACAGCGGCATGGTTTCCCTCGTTCCCGGCGAATCGAAGGTTTCTCCGAACGTTCATTTCCCTGACCTCTTCGGTTCGCTGCGTTTCTCGGCGTCAGAAATGCTTATCACAATTCCCGACCGTTCGCAACGCGCCATCGCCGGCCCGGACTCCGGTGGGGCGCCTATTACAAGAAAAAATCCTACCAAGCAGGGCTGTTCCGCCCTCTTTCCGCGCGCAAGATGATCCCGATGATGAAACGGGCCGGCCTCATCGGCGTTGAGGCTTTCCAGACGCTCTTCTGACCTCCTCCGGACTGCGGGCGGCCGGAGGAACCGAGGACGGGATTAGGTCGGGGCGGCTTCGTCGTTCTCCGGGCGGCCAAGCCCTTCACCCGGGAAGCCCGGCCGAGGGGCGCGTCTCGAAAACAAGCGCCTCGGCGGCGACCTCGCAGACGGTCTTGATCTCGATTCCCAAGCGGTAGTGTTTGTTGAGCTCCATGAGCTGGTCGATGCAGTTGTGGCAGGGCGTCACCACGACCTCGGCCTTGGCGGCCCGGATCTGGTCGGCCTTGATCTTCCCCGTTTCGAGACGCCGCTTGGCGAAGTTCGTCATGGCCAATTGGCCTCCCCCGCCGCCGCAGCAGAAATTCTTTTCCCGGTTGGGGATCATCTCGACGAAGTCCCGGACGGCGCGCTTGAGGATGAACCGTTGCTCCTCGACGATGCCCCCCAGGCGGACGAGGTTGCAGGGGTCGTGGAGCGTGTGGCGCTTGGGATTGAGGGACGGGTCGAGCCTGACCCGGCCGTCGCGGACGTAGCCGGCCACGAGCTCGAGGATGCTGCGGACCGGAAAGCCGTAGGCGCGGTCCAGCCATTCCGGCGCCTCCCAGCGGTTGGAGTTGAAGCCGTGTCCGCACTCGGCCAATATGAGCTCGCGGCAGCCGAGCTCCTCGACGGCCCGAACGAGACGCCCGGACATGATTCCCGCCGCCTCGTCGTCGCCGTTATAGAGCCCGTAGTTCGTGACGTCGAAGTTCTCGCTGGAGAACGTCCAGTCCTCCCCGGCGGCATGGAAAATCTTTCCCGCCGCGGAAATCGAGAGGGGAAAAAACATCGCCTCGCGGGGGTTGATGGTGTACAGAATCCGCGCCCCCCGCTTGTCGATCGGGAATCGGACCGTGGGATCGCCGAGTTCGGCCCGCGCTTCCTCCTCGAGCCAGGCGACGGTTTCGAGCCAGTTCTCCTTGGAGACGCCCATGTTGTTGCCCGTGCGGATCGCGGTGTCGACCGTGGACTGAAGGCCCGGCGGCACGAGCCCCACGGCGGCCAGGGCCGAGCGCGCGGCGCGGATCAGGCTGAAGATGTTGATGCCCATGGTGCAGCTCAGCGTGCACCGGCCGCAGAGCGTGCAGCGGCCGAAAAGCGAATCGATCCATTCCCCGACGAGCTCCCGGCTGAGCTTTTCGGCGCCGACCAGGCCGGCGAGCGCTTTCCCCGTCCTAAAAAAATGCGACTTGAACACCCGGCTCACGAGGTCGAGCTTGGCCGCGGGCATGGCCTCCGGCTCGCCGGTCGCCAGGTGATAATGGCAGGACTCGGCGCATAGGCCGCAGTGAACGCAGGTGTTCAGATACGCCGCGTCCTCGGCGCGGAGCTTTTCGCGGAACACGGCCAGGATTGTGCGGAGGTCTTCCTCGGTGAGGGCTCGGATTTTTTCAGCGAGCGGATCGGAAACGGTCGGGGGCGCGCTCATCTCAGGCTCCGCGGCGCGGCGGATGGGGCAGGACGCCCCTCCGGCCGAAGTAAGAGCCGAAAAGAATCCGGCTGTAAAAGAAGAAAAAACAATGACGGATTTTGCCGAGCGGCATATACAGGAAGGTCAGGACGGCCAGGGCGAAAAATACGGGAACCGCGGCTCGGAGAAACGACGCCAGGAGTCCGGACAGAACGAACAGGTCGACGAGGACGTTCGAAAGATAATCGTCGGGACAGCTGAGATACCGCATAGCCGGCTTCAGGATTCGCTTGAGCAACAGCCCGGCGCCGAAGGCGAATCCCGCGGCCATGAGCGCCCTGAAGACGGCCAGGACGGCTCCGTCGGGGCTCACCGAGGCGGCGAGGAGCAGGGCATAGAGAATGGCGGCGAAGATGCCGGCATGGTAGATCATGCCGGCCGCATACGTCGGCAGGTGCTTCCGGGCGCTCTCCTTTTCCCAGGGCATCATGCCCCGGCCGAAGGCGTAAGCCACCCCGCCCGCGCGGTTCCCCCGCGCCTGGGAATGAAGGCGCCTTCGGCCGAAGGTCAGCGTTCGGAGAACAAGGAACGATAGGAGCCCCAGCGAAGCGGCCGCCGCGGCGAAGACGCCGTATCGGAGTGTCGTCATCATGCTCGTTGAACCCGGCATTTTAACATACGTCCGTCGGCCGGAAAAGGCGGATGGCTCGCCTCGCTCTTGCTTTTCGCAACCTCCCTCCCCTAAGATGTGTTCATGCGAAAAGCGAAAGAGAGACGAACCGCCCACCTGGCCGCTTTTTTCGCCGCTCTTCTTCTCGTTCTGGGCTCGGCTCAGCCCGCCCGGAAATCCGCGGCTCGTCCCGACTCCCTTGCGGCCGCCGAAAGGCTCTCCGAACGCCTCTCCGCCGTCCGCACCGCGCCCTGGCCGACGCTCGAGTGGGCCTTTTCCTCCCCGGAAGCCCGGGACATGGACGACGCCGAGCTCGAGCGGGCCTTCGCCTACGCCGAGAGCCACCGGTCCAAGGCGCTGCTCGTCACCCGCCACGGCTACATCGTCAAGGAATGGTACGCCTATCCCTGGGACCGGCACTCCACCAACTCGGGCTACTCGGTGGCCAAAAGCTTCACGTCTTGCCTGATCGGGATGCTCATCGACGAGGGCAAGATCGCCGGCCTCGACCAGCGCGCCTCGGACTTCATCTTCCCCTGGCGCGGCACCGCGCACAACGCCATCACCATCCGCCATCTGCTGAGCATGACCTCCGGCCTGTATTGCACCACGGTCAGCGATTACCTCGAGCTTCTGGCCGCGTCGAACCAGACGCTCTTCGCCGTCAACCTGCCCCTCGAGGCTTCGCCCGGAACGCACTGGGAATACAGCAACGCCGCCGTCCAGGTCCTGGCCGAGGTCATTCTCAAAGCCTCGGGCATGCAGGCCAGGGACTATGCCCGGGAGCGACTGTGGTCGGCGATCGGCATGTGGAACGCCGACTGGATGACGGACGACGCGGGCAACACTCTGACCTATCAGTCGGTTATCGCCTCGGCGCGCGAGTTCGCCAAGTTCGGCTATCTTTTTCTCCGGCGGGGGCGATGGATCAGCCGCCAGGTGGTGAGCGCCGGATGGGTGGACCAGTCCGTGCGGCCCTCCCAAGACCTGAATCGCCGCTACGGCTTCCTGTGGTGGACGAACCACGACGGGGAATTCTGGCGGGACGTTCCGGCCGACGCCTACGCCGCCGTCGGGGCCTTCAACCAGCGCGTCTACGTCGTGCCCAGCCTGGATCTGGTCGTCGTCCGCCTGGGCGAGGAAGACTTTCAGTGGTCGGACAACGCCTTCCTCGGCCCGGTCTGCAAAGCCGTCATCCGCTGACGGCCGCCGCCCAGTGCGCCGCCGTTCACTTCTTCCCGACGGCCCGCAGCTTGGAGTCGATGGTCGCCTCTTTGTCCAGCCGGTGGTCGACGCGCAGATCGATATGGATGCGGCCGGCGCCCATGCGGACGACGGCCGCATGGGCCGCGGCCACGGCCCGCAGCAGGCTTTCGAGATCCGGCGCCTCGATGACCGTGGACATGCCGCCCGTCTCGGCTTTGAGGCCCGTCGCCTCGACGGCCCGGATCGCCTCTTTGACGAAGCGGCTGACCGAGGAACCCTCGCTCGTCGGAAAAATGGCGAATTCGGCTATGATCATGGTTTGATCCTTTCTCTCTCCCTTGCTCGAGACATTGATCATACCGCGACCATCCCCCCCTTCTCAACAGCATGAAGTCCGGGGCGGCCCCGACGCTGATGAGCCAGCCCTCTCAGACCGTCCCTCCGATAGCGGGATAAAAGACGCTTGGCCTGACGGTAACGGTCCTTCATCATCGGAGCCGCCGTCTTCAGCGTCAAAGCCCCCTTCCTCCCCTGATCGAGCACCGGCACCCGCTGATCTTCACGCTTGCTCAAGGTGAACAGCTCCTTCCTGTCCGCATCCTTCAAGAGGACATTATCGCTTGGCTGTAAAGGGAAACATCTTTGCTGGTCCACCATAGGCTCTCGGCCGGCGTATTGACGGCCGAGAATCCTTGTTTTATATCTAAGGGCTCCGGCTGAGCTCGGGGCCATGAAACGAAATCCGTTGACAATCGCCGTCGCATCAACGTGCCTTGTTTTGTTCTGCGCCTCCCTCCGAGCGGGAAGCGACGGTGCCGTCCCCCGGACCGGTGCCCTGGAATCGATCTTGCGGCGCATGAAGACGCGGCTTGAAACCGTGGAGGACTACCGGTGCCTGTACGCGTCTTTCGCCGTCAAGGGGACACAACGGGAGGACACCGTTCTCAGGTATTTCTACAAAAAACCCGGCTGGATTCGAGCGGAGATTGTGGAAGGTAATAACCAAGGGACCATCCTCCTTGTCCGCGATGGCCAGGTCCTGGTCAAGCCGTCGGGGGTTCTCTCGCTCCTCGTTTTCCACTACCCCGCCTACCACCCCCGCGTCACCGACATCCGGGGAAACCGGCTCGACGAGACTTCCTGGAACTATTTCGTCGACGAGCATATCCGGAACCTGGGCGTGATGAAGCTCCTGTCACTGCGCCGCGAGACGATTGACGGCCGGGAGGTTCTCGTCATCGAGACCTCGTCCGCGGATCCGGCGCGGACGCGGGGCATCGCCCGTGAGATCCTGTGGGTCCGCTCCGAGGACGACATTCTTCTCCGCTTCGAGATGTACGACGCCTCGGGCCGGCTGATACAGATGTCTCGATTCACCGACATCGTCATCAATCCCGGCCTCCCGGACACGCTCTTCACTCGGTTCAGAATAAGGTGAGGCCTTGAACGGAGCATGACCTTTCTCCTTCTTCTGCTGGCGTTGCTTCTGAGCTACGCCGACCAATCGCTCCTCAGCCCGCTGCTCAATCCTCTGCTCCGGGATTTTTTCGGCGGCGCCTCGAGCGTCGTTCCCCTGGGTTGGGTGTCGTTCGCCCTCACTCTGGCCATGGCCGTTTCGACCGTGGCCTCGGGCATCCTTTCCGACCGCGGGTCGAGGAAAAAACTTGTCCTGGCCGGCTGCCTCCTTTTCAGCTTGGTCTCGGCCCTGACGCCGCTCATTCCCCATGGCCGGGGCGGTTATGTCCTGTTCTTCGCCGGGCGCGCGCTCGGCGGCCTCGGCCTGGGAGCGGTCCTGCCGGCCGTGTTTTCCATGGTCGGGGACACGGTCGCCGCCGCCCGGCGCGGAGCGGCCTTCGGGCTCGTTTCCATGTCCATGCTCGTCGGCCGCATGGCCGGGTTCCTGACCGCCGGGGCGCTGGCGCACACCTGGCGGACGGCTTATGCCCTCGTCGGCGCGGCGGGGCTGCTTCTCGCCCTGGCGCTGGCCTTCGCCCGCGAGCCGCGCCGCGGCGCGCAGGAGGACGAGCTTCGCGACGCCCTTCAAGCCGGGGCCGACTATCGGTTCCGGATCCGTGGCGAGGACATACGCACCCTCCGGTCGGTCGGCAGCAACGTCTGGCTCATCCTCAACTTCGTGGACGTCGTCCCCGGCGCGATCATTGTCTTCCTCATCTTCAAGTTCATGAAGGACGACCACAACATGGAAGCCGGGCCGGTGAATTTCATCATTTTTCTGGTCATGGTCTTCGGCGCCCTGGGGGCTCTGCTCTTCGGCCGGCTGGGCGACGCCCTCTTCCGGCGCGACAAGCGCGCCCGCGTCGTCCTCGCCCTGGCCTGCAACGCCCTGCCCATCGTCTTCCTCGTCTTTTTCATCACCGCCGACTTCCGGTTGCCCGAGGGCGCGACGCTCGGGCAGGCGCTTCAGGTCCCGGGCGTCTGGGTCGTGCTCGTGTCGGTCGTGGGAGCGATGTTCGTCAACCAGGGCGTCAATCCCAACTGGTACGGAACCCTGACCGACATCAACCTTCCCGAGCACCGGGCGACCATGGTCTCCCTGGCCTCGGTCATGGATATGCTGGGCAACGCCCTGGGGCCGCTCCTGGCTTCCTATATCGCCCTGCTCCTGGGATTGAGAGCGGCGCTCTGGGCGGCTCTCATCATCTGGGGGCTCAACATCGTCCTCTGGCTGCCGGTGCTCCATCACGTGCGCCGAGATCTAGAAAGGCGCCACCGGCTTCTCGCCTCCCGCGCCGCCGAAATCGGGGCGGAAATGGGGGGACACAATACCCATTCACCTTATTAGACCAGGAATCGATATTTCCAAGGCGCAAAACAAATTCGGTAAATTGAGGCGTTGAATTAGAGGGACATAATACCTATTGACCTCATTAGGTCAAGAATCGCTATGAATTCATTCCGCTTTATTCGTCCTCTTTCGCATTCTCTTTGAGCGTCACCGTCCAGCGCTTTTCAGAGGCGACGTAGGATCGGATGCGCTCGAGCGTCTCCCCGGCCCAGCGGCCTGCCGCCAGCGCCCGCTCCAGAGCGAAGGTGTCGAGCGTCGCGACCTCGTTCCAGACGCCGAGCGTTCGGAGATCGTTTTCCAGGGCCTCCCTCTCGGCCGTCCCCTTCTTCGGCGAGTCGAATTTTTCCCTGCTCGTCACTCGAAGCTTCGCGTCCGACCCGGCGATGACCTGGACTCCCTCCTTCTCGGCGAAGGCCACGGCCGCTTCTTTTAATTTCTCTAGCTCTTTCTCGACAACTTCTTTCTCCGCCTCGAGCGCTCGCCTCTTGCGCCACCGCTCGGCGAAGGCGTCGACGATCCTGACCCCGGGCTCGTTCTTCCATTCGTTCTCGGGCAGCCCTTCGACTTTGACCAGGTGTTTCTTATAAGGGCAGAGATCCCAGTAGGAGCACCAGTCACACAGGGCGCTCTCATTCGGCCTGAACTCCGTTTCGGCCTCGATGCGGTCGATGAGACGCATGGTGTCATCTTTCAGCGCCTGGAGCTTGTCGGGCGTCCGGCTCGATCGCATCTCCATGTCGAAGGCGACATAATGCCAGATGAGCCGCACGTCTTTCGCCTCGGGCCAGAGATTCTGGACACCGACCTGGTAGATGGCCAGCTGGCGGTCGGTGTCGAACTTGGACTGCTCCGGGAGGGTCCCCCCCGCCTTGTAGTCATGGATCTCGAACAAGCCGTCGGGCGCTTTCATCAGACGGTCGATGACCCCCTTAAACCCGTAGCGCCCCTCGCCGTCCAGGGAAAAACGTATCGTGCGCTCGAGTCCCAGGACTCGCCCCTCGTCGAAGGGCTCATAACGCCGGTAATAGTCCTCAATGCAGCGCCGGCCGATGAGCCGGTATTCGTCCGCCGTACGGCCCTCTTTCCTGATCCTCACCGCGGCGTGCCACTTCTCCGCCCACATTTTTTCGTAATATTCCAGAAGTTCCTCGAGGGGCACGAGCCGAAAGGCGCGCTCCCGGTAAAGCCTCTCCATGGCCTCGTGGAATCGCTGCCCCAGGAAGGCCTCGACACCCTCCTCATAGCGCCTCATCCTGTCCACGTAAACGAACTTGTATTGGAGCGGGCAGTTCTCAAATTTCTCGAGCTGGGAGTGGGAATATTCGCGCATCGCTATGGAACCTCACTGGTCAAACCTTCTCGTTCTATCCGTATTTGAATCGGCTGATGGTGAACATGAAATATGGGGCGCAATCTTCGGGCTATAAGCTCGACGGCGGTTTCCAAATAGCCCTCCCGCTTTTGTCCTTTGAATCGAGTGGATATGAATCGGACAATATCCGCAGCTTCCTGAAGAAACCTCTCCCTCAGCGCAGAGGTCGAGACGAGAAATAGCCCGGCAAAATTGTTGGCTTGTGTTTCAATGAGCCGATAGTCATCGTCTTTCATCCTGGCCACGAAATCAACATAGGTCTTCAAGTCGTCAATCTTGAACTGCCGATAGTATTCGCCGTGCAAGACCATGTGTCCGAGTTCATGCGCCAGAGTGAATCGATACTGGGGCTCAAGATGAGTATAGAGATATTCATCAACATAGATTTTGGAAAAATCACTAGAAAGGAATGCGTTCACCTCATAACTTCTATACAATGAAGAAAAAGGAATGACATTGATTTGGAGAACGTTGTCCGCCAGCCGATCGATATCGACCGGTATGGTCTGGGCAAGACGAAATCGGCCGGCGTATTCTTCTGAAACCCGTCGGATTTCGTCATAGGACAAAAACCGGAGTTTCGGCGATCTGTCCATCCCTAGATCCGCTTCAATTTTTCGACAAGGTCTTCAACGACCTGCCTCGATATCCTTTTGCTCCTGAACGTTCGAAAAATGATCGGAAGGCTTTTGATCAGATCTTCGTTCCCCAATAATTCATGGGGGATCACGCCTTTAGATGCCGCGGCGAGATCGAAAAATTGGTACCAGTCATCCGATCCCCTTTTGAGGCCGAGCGAGGTTGCGTATTCTTCGAGCTTTTCATTTGACTCCGGGGGAGGAAGAACGCCTCTTTCAAGTTTGCTGATATTTCCGGGATCAAAGCCGTGTTTGCGGCAAAATTCCCTTAGAGACAAGCCTTTTTCTATACGCTTCCTTTTAAAATATTCTCCGAAAAGGGCTTTCATTTTCATTGTGCGCCTCTCTTTCCATAATGCCGCGTATCGTTGTAATTTTATTACAACATTCTCATTTTTGTCAAGAAATATTTTAGCGCTTTTTCCAATAATTCTGTTTGCCCGAGAGGAATTACTTATTAAAATAAATGACGCCCAGCCCATGTCGTTGGAGGCAAAGATGCCCCTGGCCAAAACCCGGATACTACCCGCGACGGTTCGCCATCCGCTGCTCCAATTGATACGCGCCCTGATCGCGGCCGCGTTGATCTTCCCGGCCGCAGTGGCCGGGCGACAAGCCGCGGGAGCGGAACACGCGCCCGCAGCCGTCGCGCCCTTCGCCCTCTCATCCGCCCAGGCCGAGGAGATCGACAAGATCTTCGCCCCGTTCGCCGGGCCGGACACGCCGGGCTGCTCGGTGGCCGTGCTCAAGGACGGCCGCATCGTCTTCGCCCGGGGATACGGCCGGGCCAACCTGGAATACGACATCCCCATCACGCCCGAAACCGTTTTCGAGGCCGGCTCGGTGGCCAAGCAGTTCACCGCCGCCGCGCTCCTCCTCCTATCCGCCGACGGAAAGCTCAGCCTGGAGGACAACGTCCGCGCCGCCGTGCCCGAGGTGCCCGATTTCGGCCGTCCGATCACCCTCCGTCATCTCCTGTCCCACACCAGCGGCCTTCGCGACCAGTGGAACCTGCTGAATCTGGCCGGCCGGCCGACGGGCCTGGCCGTCCACACCATGGAGGAAATCCTTCACCTTGTCGGCCGCCAGCGAGAGCTCAATTTCCCGCCCGGCGACGACTTCCTCTATTGCAACACCGGCTACGCCTTGGCCGCCTGGGTCGTGTTCCGCGCCTCGGGGCAAACGCTGGCCGATTTTTCCAGCGAGCGCATCTTCAAGCCGCTGGGCATGAATTTCACCCGGTGGCGCGACGACTTCACGGCCGTCGTCAAGGGCCGGGCCACGGCCTACGCCGCCGACGACGAAGGACGCTTCCACCAAAACATGCCCTTCACCATGGTCTACGGCAACGGCGGCCTGCTGACGACGCCCACCGACCTCCTGAAGTGGGCCGAGAATTTCTGGAATCCGCGCGTCCTCGGCCGCGAGGCTCTCGACCGGATGGAGTCCCCGGGACGGCTCAACGACGGCACGGAGCTCGCTTACGCCCTGGGCTTGCGTCGGGAGACCTACCGGGGCCTGAACGAGGTGAGCCACGGAGGCTCGACGGCCGGCTACCGCGCTTTCCTCGCCCGTTACCCCGATCATCACACAGCCGTCGCCCTGCTCGGCAACTTCGCCGGCCTGAATCCGCCTCTCCTCGCCCACGAGGTCGCCGACGTCGTCCTGGCCGGCCGGTTCAGGGACACGCCCAAGCCGCGCCTTTTCCCGGTCGGGGCGGCGGAGCTCAGAAAAAAAGAAGGGTTGTTCATCAATCCCCGGAACGAGGCCGTGATCAGACTGGAGTTCAAAGACGGAAAATTCCTCCTAACCGAAGGAAGGCGCGAGCAGGAGCTCGTCCCGGTCGGGAGGCGCCGGTTCCTGACTCCGGCCGCCGTCGCCTTCGAGTTCCGGGCCGGGAAAGGCGACGAACCCGACCGCTGGCGCCGCATCCCGGCCAACGGGGATCCGCCCTCGACCTACGAGCGCGCGACGCCGGCGCGGCCCGCGCTTGATGAACTCGCCGAGTACGCCGGCCGCTATTTCTGCCCGGAGCTCGAAGTCTTCTACTCCGTCGCAGTCGCGGACGAACGGTTGGTCCTCAGCCGCCGGCCGATGCTTCTCATCCCTCTCGTGCCGACCGACGAGGACGGATTCATGAGCGAGACTGGCTCCGTTTATGTGCGCTTCCGCCGGGACGAGGAAGGTCGGGTCGAGGGATTGAGCCTGAGTTCAAGCCGCGTGATCAGGATCCGGTTCGACCGGGAAGGAGACGCATTCCCGGTCCCCCGTCCTAGAGGTTGAAGGTGTAGGAGTATTTGACCATGACCGCCCGGTCGGCGTAGGCCGGACGGCGGGGCAGGCCGACGGACAACCGGGTGTTGAACGTCTCGTTGACGACCAGGTAAAGGTCATTGCCCTCCCGCGGATTGAAGCGCAGCCGGATGTTGGCCACGGCGGCCCGGTCGGCGCTGTTGTACTGGATGAAAGCGATGGCCGAGAATTTCACGCTCAGCGTGGCGAGGGCCCTGACCCGGACGATGTGGGCGGTGTACGCCTGTCCGCGCTCCGGAAATTCCGCGCGGTTGAACTGGTACATGCCGCTCAAGCTGATGTCCGGGGCGACGGCCCAGGTGGGCATGGCCGACAGGCTCAGGCGGCGGCCGTCGTAGAACTTCCCGCCCTCGAGCATGAACACCGTGTAGAGACTCCTGCCCGGGGCCGTCACGAAATTCCCCCGGAATCCATAGAACGAGTAATCGCCCGGCGGAACTTCAACCTCGTCGGATAGCTCGAAGGATTCGCTGAGGCGCTCCCGGCTCGCGACGAACAGGAATTCCCCGCTGGCTCCCGACCGGGCGGCGAATCCCCAGCCGGGAGCAAACTCGGATATCATCAGAGAGTTGTCCTCGTTGCGCAGGATGACGTGTCCCTGATAGGCGAGATAGTGGTTTTGGAACAAAGACCTTTCGCCCGGCATCCAGCCGTAAGTCAGACGCCAGCCGAGACCCTCGTAATCCTCTAGAAGCTCGAAGCCCATGCCAGGCTCGTAGTCCTGGCCGCGACGCACGATGTTCACCGTCGTTCCCAAACCCTTGCTGGAGCGTCGCTCCCAGCCGATCCGGAACCTTGAGAGGTCAAGCGATGCGACGTTGTTCGGCCGCCCGTCTTCGAAGCACTGCGCCCAGTTCAGGAGAAGGTAGTCGTCCGCCGTCAGACGGAAAGACCCGTCCAGCCCGTAGACGACGTTGTAGGAGCCGTCTGCGCCCAGGCGGGTGGTGAGGATGCCTCCCGCGTAGGAATAGGGATTCAGGATCCTCTTTTTCAGGCGGAAGACTCCGAAATTTTCCGAAGGGAGCTCATCGATCGCGGCGGTCTGCATATCCAGGAAGCCGAGGTCCCAGCCCCCCAGCCGTCCGATCAACCTCAAGCCTCCGTAGATCCGCACGGCTTCTCCCTCGTAGATGCCGATCGTCCGGCTGTGGAAAACCTTCGTCGAGGAACCGAAGGTGAAGTCGAAAATGCTCGCCCGCTCTTGGAAGAAAAGCCGCTTCTCGGGGAAAAAAAGGGAGAACCGCGTCAGGTTGACCTGCACGTCGTCGGCTTCGACCTGGGCGAAATCCGTGTTCAGGGTGAGGTCGAGGGTCAGGTTGCTGCTCAGGCCGTACTTGACGTCCAGTCCCCCCTCGAGGACGGGTTTGTCCTCGTGGACATAGGCCGTCTCCTCGTCGTTCAGCTCGTTGCTCTGGCCGTAGCCCGCCAGCCCGTAGGGGGTGATGTAGAGAGGCTTGCGGCTCCACACCCCTTCCAGGGCGACCTCCCGGGCCTGGGAGGGTTTCCAAGTGGTCATCCCTCCCCATCGGGGAAATATGGACGGGAAACAGTCGAACTCGGCCTTGCGGGCGATATATCTGATAGCGATCATGCCCATAACCACCCGCCCCCCGCGATCCTGGAAACGGAGGCTCGAAAACGGGATGCGCATCTCGGCAAACCAACCGCTGTCGTCCTTGAAGGCGGCCGCATCCCAGAACGTATTCCAGCTCAGGTTGACGGGCATGGTGTTCGGCTCGGGAGGCGTCCCGTCGTTGAAGACCGAGGCGTCGAAGCGCAGCCCGGTGGGGGTTGTGTAGAAAGCCAGCCCGTTCTCCTTGTCGTTGAAGGTGTCGAGCAGGATGCCGAACCATTCGGTGTTGGGCTCCATGTAGTCGCGTTTCTTGGAGGAACAGAGCATTTTTGACGGCTCGCTGTCGTAGTTCCTGGCGGCGACATAGAAGAACTCGTCGTCGTAGCCGACGAGGACTTCGGTTTTCTCCGTGGGCGGGGGGCCGAACGTCGGCATCAACTGGACCATGGGCAAGGGCGTAGCGCCCGCCCAGGCGGCTTCTTCGCTCCGTCCGTCGATCCTCGGCGCACCGGAGAGGCGGTTGATGGCTAGGGGCTCTTTGTCGCGCGGCACGGCGCCGGAGGATTTTTTCGCTTCCTGCGCGCCGTAGCCTAGGACGGAAAGAAACGATAACACGCCAGCGACAGATTTGATTTTTTGCATGCCCCTTCCCCTAAAAGCGGGGGAATCATATCTAAAAATTTGATCAGCTTCAATACGTTTTTTCGCTTTTGAAATCGCCCCTCAGTCCCCTTTTCGAGCTTCGATTTCATCCTGGCATTTGAATGGGGACAAGATGTTTGGATTCGATCCAAGTATAATAACGCCATGAAAGCGCCGCTCGTTCTGTTCAACCCCTCGGCGGGGATGGGGCGGGCGCTGCGCGCCAAAGAAAGAGTGGAGGGGCTGCTGCGCGACGCGGGGATCGCCCACGAATTCGTTGTCACCGAAAGCGAGGCCCGCCTGAGAGACCTCGCCCGGCGGGCGGCCCGCTCCGGACGCGCGGTCGTGGGCGCGGGCGGCGATTCGACCTTCCATCTCATCGTCAATGAGATCATGTCCGCCGGCGGCAAAGCGGCCTTCGGCATGCTCGGCCTGGGTTCTTCGAACGACATCACCCTCGAGTTCGGGCTCGAGCCCTTGGAAAAAGCCGTGACGGCGCTCAAAGCGGGAAAGATAAAAAAGGTCGACCTGGGCCGCATCACACAAGGGCGGCGCGTCCTTCGTTACTTCCTCGGCCAGGCGAACATCGGCCTGGGCGTGTCGGTCAATCAATATGTCGGCCGGCTGGCCCGGCGCAGGCCGCGCCTCGCGCGCCGGCAGACCCTGGCCGGAATCCTGGGCATCCTCGAAGCCTACAAAAAAAGGCGCATCCCGGTTCCTTTGGAAGTGCGGTCGGGACGGCAGACGGTTTCCGGATCATTCGCCGCAGCCGTCTTCTCCAACACGCGCTTCTGGGCCACAGGGAAAATGATCGCTCCCCGCGCCCGGCCGGATGACGGCCGGCTCGACGCCTGCCTGATCGGCCGATGCTCGCTCCCGCGCCTGGTTCGCATCAACGCTCTGGCGGCCCAGGGGCGGCACGAGCGGGCCCGCGAAGTCCGGCTCCTCCAAAGCCTCGAATTCACGGTCACGTCCCCCGCGCCCCTCGCCGTCCAGGCCGACGGGGAGATCCTGCCCGAAGTTCGCGTTTCCGCCGGCAAATCCACCGTTCGGTTTCAGGTCGCGGCCTCGGCAATCCGGCTCATCGTCCCCTGACCGCACGTCTCCCTCCCGCTATCGGCCCGGGTGATTTCGCAACTTCCACACAGGAGTTCAGACGAGGCTTTGCGGACCCCGGACCCATTTTTGGCAGACCTGCCAGATTTCCTCCAAACCTAAACGCCGCGCCCATTCGCTGATATAAGCCAAGTCGATGATGTCGCCCGAGATTTTCAGAATTCCCGCAATATCGCGCAGATGCTTATCCGAAGCACCTTCATTACAAAAAGCCATCTTCTTCAGAATCACATCTTCCGGGGAAGCGAAGGGGATCTCCATGTCTTCCACGGGCCTGAGCCTTCGGGACCGAAGGAAGCGGCTCCTGTCGAAAGCGTCGCCCTTGGCAACCATGACATCGATCTTCAATCCTGATCCGGGATGGATGATGTTGAACTGCGACCTGTGCCGGACCGCCCTGCGGGCCGAATCCTCCTCAAGATAGAATTCGTCTTCAGGATAGCAGCTCTTCAATTTGGGGATGTCTTCAACAATCAGGTCGACGACGATATCGATGTCGTTGGTTAAGCGGGGTTCGCCGTAGGCGATGGCGGCGACGGCTCCCGTAATAAAATAGCGAATCCCATGCTTCTCGAAACAACGGGCGGCATGTCGCAGAAGCTCATGTTGTTCCACCGGACATCCTCCTGGCGGCTTCTTTTTGGATCATCGTTTCATCCCAATCGGGGTGCCGGTCCCGGAGGATGCGGGCCAGCATGGTTCTTGCGGATGACCAGAGTCCGAATGCAATCCTAAGGCGTTCGCCGGGTGTTTTTTCCCGGTAGACGACGGCCATCCTGTCATCAAGAACTTCCGGAGCCCTCATTTCTGAAGCTTCTTCGAAGATGCGGAATCGCGTGATTCCACGCACAGATCGACCGGTTCCCGGGTTTGGTTCATGAAGGAAGTTTATTATAAACGGCGGATCGGAATCAAACACGGCAGGATTTTGCGGAGGGACACTCTCATTTCGGAAGCTTCATCTGCTGCAGGAGATCCTGAAAACGAGGCTCATTCCGCTTGTTTCCGCTCCTTCCCGCTGAGCATCAACGCCGTTTGACGTTTTGCCCTTTCGACGCCTGATGTCTGGCCCGGATTTTTAGCGCCTTTCCGCCAAAGGCTGGGCGGAGATGATCCGGAAGGTCTATGAGGTGGACCCGATGATCTGCTCGAAATGCGGGGGCCGGATGAAGGTCGTCGCCGCGCTCCAAAAAGACGCCTCTTGAAAAAAAACTCCGGATGGAGCCGGGCAAGGATCTTTTCCTGCAGCAGGAATATAATATAACGAAGCAGAATAAATCCTCGGGGAATCGGCGCCCTCGAATGCCATGAACGTCAAGGACAGGAAATCGCTCGAGGTCGTCGTCCACAAGCGCCACATCGTGGCCATCGGCGAGCGTCTCTACGCCGAGAGCGTCGAGTTGCTGCGCGAGCTTGTCAACAACGCCTACGACGCCGCCGCCAAGGAGGTCCGGGTGACGGTCGCGCCCGACCGCATCGAGGTCCGCGACGACGGAACGGGAATGGACGAAGCCGGCCTGCAGGAATATTTCGTCATCGGCTCGGAGGACAAGGTCATCCATTCCCGCTCGCCCCGCTTCCACCGCGAGCGGATCGGCCAGTTCGGCATCGGGAAGTTCGCCTCCCTCTCAGCCGCCTCGCGCTTCGAGGTCGTGACCCAGCGCGGCCGGTTCGCCGCGCGCGTCGTCTTCGACAAGGAGGACTGGGAGAGGACGCGGGGCGTCTGGCGCCTGCCCTGTGAGATCCTGGAGCCCTCGGCCGAGCGCGGCGACGGGACGATGGTCATCCTCAGCGGCCTGACCAAGGTCTTCGACGTCGAGTAGGCCGCGGACAAGATCCGCGAGAGCGTTCCGCTCAAGGCGCCGCATTTCGCCGTCTTCCTCAACGGCCGCCGCCTGGCACCCCGGAGCTACACGGGGCAGAAAATCGCCTTCCTCGACGGCTGCCGTTTCGGCCACGTCTCGGGGGAGGTCGTCATCGTGCCCCGGACCCAGGCCGATCCCCTGGACCTGGGCATCGAGGTCAAGGTCAAGGGCGCCACGATCAAGAAGGACCTCTTCGGCATGGAAACCTGGGGTCCGGCCGTGGCTCGGGTCAAGGGCGAGGTGCGCGCCGATTTCCTGCCGATCACGAGCGACCGCGGCGGGTTCGTCACCGACTCGCCCGAGTACCAGGAGTTCCTGGCGCTCATGGAGAAGGTCGTGGCCGTCATCCGCAGGAAGCTGGGCAAAGAAGCGGACCGCCGCGAGGACCTCCGCGCCGGCCGCGCCGTCAAGGAAGCGCTGCGGCGCGTCCTGGATGCGCTGCGGCTCAACCCCGACTTCTCTCCCTTCGGCCCCATTCCGGCGGGCGACGGTGAGAGGGGAATCGGCGGCGGGGCGGTCGTCGCCAAGGCGGCCGAGGGCGCGGACCCGGTCGCGGGCGGCGGCGGGGCTAAATCCAAGACAAAAAGAAAACGAAACCCGGCCATTAAAAAAATCACGCCCAACGCCATCGTCAAGCGCATCCGCTTCGGCGACAAGGTCGTCTCGGTCTGCCTGGACCACTTCGGTGAATCCGGTCCGAAATGCTTCTCCGAGGGCAACGCCGTGTACGTCAACCGCGACCATCCGCTGTTCGTCCGCGAGTCGCGGAAGCCCGGCCCCTACACGATGTACATCGCCCACCTCCTGACCCAGGAAATCTCCCTGATGAAGGAAAACCGGAACCCCCGGGCCGCCTTCAACCGCCAGAGCAAGCTCCTGCGGGATGCGTTCACGCGGGATTGAGGCCGGGGCGGCCTCGTGCGGCCGCCGGCCAAAGCGGCGACGCGTCGCCGCACTCCAAAAAAGAACCTCCGGAATCTTCCCGAGCCGATCCTCCATCGGCTTAGGCAAACACGTACCGTCTCGGGCCGTGTTCCGATTCACCGGAAAAGAGTCGTCTCGGCGGCAGCGCCGCCGGGCGGTTTGGGCCGAAAAGCGGGCGGACGGAAATCCGAGCGCCGCGGGCTTCGGGAAAAGTCCGATCCCGCCGGATGGAATACCGCATCCGGAAATCATGGAACGGGATCCGGTCATTCTGATACAATACCGGCCGGCTGAGGGAACGGACATGAGAGCGCGGGCTTCGGGGGCGTCGGCGGCCCTGTTATTCGGGTCGCTGTGGGGACTGGCCGAGGCTACGGCCGGCTACGCGCTCCACGCCCTTCGCGTCCCTGGATTGGCGGGGTGCCTGATGTTTCCCCTCGGCTTCTTACTCATGAGCCGGGCCTACGCCCGGAACGGGCGCCCGACCGCCGCCATCTTGACCTCATGGGTTGCGGCTTCCATCAAGCTCGTGGATTTTCTCATCCCCGGAGCAGATGCCATGGCCGTCCTGAATCCGGCCCAGGCGATCCTGTTCCAGGGATTGGCCGCCGCGGGACTGCTTTCCGTTTTCGGGACCGAGACATGGGGACGCCGCGACAGGCTGTTCTTCAGAAAAAAGGAGAGCGATTCGTTCAGCGGAATACAAGTCGCCGGCTTCCGCGCCAGTTCAACGGAGCGTTCCGACGGGAACGGATTCCCGAGGAAACGCGCCGGAACAAAGCCGAACGGGACGAGGCTCAAAATGCGGAACTCGCTTCCCGCGCTCATCGCCGCCGCCGCCGCGGCTTCGCTCGCCTGGCGCATGGCCCACCTCGGCTTCAGCTTCCTCTCGACCGCACTTCTCCGTGAACCCAACATCCTTCGAGCAGGAAGCGCGCCCATCCTTCGTTTCCTCATCCCCGACAGCCTGGTGAACGGCGCCTTGGTTTTTATCTTTATGAAAGCCTCCTCCTCTTTCTCTTATTTCAATAAGGATCGCGTTTATCCCGAGGCCTTTCGATTGCTGACCCGACCGGCCGCGTCGCTCGCTGTTCTGGCCGCGGCCGTCATCGCGGAGGCCGTGCTTTGAGCGATCCCCTCCCGTCTCTCAGCCGTGATCCGGCCGGAGCGACGGCCTTCGGTGCGTCGTCTTTCCCGGATGCGGCGCACGACATCCAAAATCCCTGCGGCCGACAGGCGTTGTTCCGCGAATGAGCTCCTCCCCGCCCCTCAAAAAAAAAGCCGAGTCGGCGCCCATGCCGCGCCGGAACTTCCTGCGCTGGAGCACGCTTTTGGGAACGGCGGCCGCCACGCTCAAGATCAAAGGAAAAGCCGGGGGATCCGCCGCTCCGGGGCCTACCAACGCCCCGGCCGTCAACCCCTTTTCCACGGCGGAGCGCATGGTCCGCGTCGGCTGCCCCTCGCACAATTGCGGCGGACGATGCCTTCTGCGGGTTACCGTGCGCGACGGCCGCATCGTCCGCATCGACACCGACGACCGCGACTCCGACACGGTCGCCGACCCCCAGCTCCGGGCCTGCCCCCGCGGCCGGGCCTACCGCCGCCGCCAGTATCATCCCGACCGTCTGACCCTCCCCCTGAAGCGCGTCGGGGCGCGCGGCGAGGGAAAATTCGTCCGCGTTTCCTGGGACGAGGCGCTCGACGAGTTCGCTTCCGAGCTCCGCCGCGTCAGGGAGACTTACGGCAACCAGGCCCTTTACGTTCCTTACGGAACGGGGAGCTACAACCAGACGAACGGCCGCCAGACCGCCCAGCGGTTGATGAACCTTTTCGGCGGTTCGCTGGGTTTTTACAACTCTTACTCCTGGGCGGCCATACAAAACGCCACGCCCACCGTCTACGGCACGAACGTCACCGGCAACCAGCGGCAGGACTGGCTCAACGCCCGCCTCATCCTCATGTGGGGCTGGAACCCGGCCGAGATGCGCGACGGCACGAACAGCGAGTTTTTCGTCCGGGAGGCGCGGCGCCGGGGGGCGCGCGTCGTGTGCGTCGATCCCCGCCACACCCTGAGCGCCGCCTCGCTGGCCGACGAGTGGGTCCCCATCCGCCCCGGAACGGACGCGGCCATGATGTCGGCCATGGCCCACGTCATGATCGCCGAGAACCTCATCGACCGCGGCTTCGTGCGCACGCACTGCGTCGGATTCGACGATACGCAGATGCCGCCCGACGCCGAGGGCGCTGAGAGCTACACGGACTATATCCTCGGCCGCCGCGACGGCGTGCCCAAGACGCCCGCCTGGGCCGAGCCCATCACCGCCGTTCCCGCGGCGACGATCGCCCGCCTGGCCCGCGAGTACGCGACGCGCAAGCCGGGCGTCCTCTACCAGGGCTACGGCATGCAGCGCCGCGCCTACGGCGAGCAAGCCGTGCGCGCCGGCTGCGTGCTGGCCGCGCTCACGGGCAACGTCGGCGTGCCCGGCGGCTGGGCGGGAGGCCTGGCGCTCCAAGCGCCCGACGGCGGGCCATTCTGGCTCGTCTTCCCCACGGGGCCGAACCCGGTCAAGGCCATGATCCCCTCCTTCCTCTGGACCGAGGCCGTGCTGCGCGGACGGGAGATGGGGCCGGAGGACGGCGTGCGGGGCGCCGAGCGCCTCGAGAGCGATATCAAGCTCATCTGGGCCGTGGCCTGCAACTGCCTCGTCAACCAGCACGCCAACATCAACCGCACGGCCCGCATCCTGCGCGACGAAAGCAAGGTCGAGTTCCTCGTCGTCCAGGACAATTTCCTCACGCCCTCCGGCCGCTTCGCCGACCTCGTCCTTCCGGCCTGCACCCAGTTCGAGACCTGGGGACTCGAGGACGGCTGGAAATACGGGGACGAGGTCATCCTCATGCCCCAGGTCGTCCCCCCCCTGCCCGAAACGAAAAGCGACTACCGGATCTGCGCCGAACTCGCGGCGCGTCTGGGGCTGGGCGAAGCCTACACCGAGGGCCGGGACGAACGGCAGTGGGTCGAATGGGCGCTCGGCCGCTACAGAAAGACGCGTTTTCCCGGGTTGCCGACGCTCGAGGAGATGCTCGAGTCGAACATGGGGGTCTATTCCGTTCCGGTGACGAAGCCGGCCGTGGCGTTCGCCGACTTCCGTCGCGATCCGGTGAAGCATCCCCTGCCCACGCCCTCGGGCAAGATCGAAATCTTCTCCAAGAGGCTCCATAACCTTGATCGTCCCGACGAGATCCCGGCCGTGCCCAAATACATCCAGGAATGGGAAAGCCCCTTCGGGCCGGAGGCGGAAAAATACCCCCTCCAGGCCATCGGCCACCACTGCCTGTCGCGGGTCCACTCCACAATGGAGAACGTGGACTGGCTCGAGGAGGCTTTTCCCCAGCGCCTGTTCATGAATCCCCTCGACGCTTCCCCGCGCCGCATCCGCGACGGCGACCCGGTCAAAATCTTCAACGACCGCGGGGCGACCGTTATCCCCTGCCGCCTGACCCCGCGCATCCTTCCCGGAGTCGTCGCCCTGCCGCAGGGGTCGTGGTGGACGCCGGACGCACGGGGCGTCGACCGCCGCGGCTCGGTCAATGTTCTGACCTCGGAGCGCTGGACGCCCTACGCCTTCGGCAACACCCAACACACGATCATGGTCCAGGTCGAAAAAGCCGGAAAGGGATACGCATGAGCGGCCCGACGATCCGGCAGTACGCATTCTTTTTCGACGCCTCGGCCTGCACCGGCTGCAAGGCCTGCCAGATCGCCTGCAAAGACAAAAACGACCTCAAGCCGGGTGTCCTCTGGAGGCGCGTTTACGAGGTCAGCGGCGGAGGATGGCGCAAGGAGGGCGGGGCCTGGACACCGGACATCGCGGTCTACAATATCTCCCTGTCCTGCAACCACTGCCTCAATCCCGTCTGCGCCGACGCCTGCCCCACGGGGGCTATCCGCAAAAGGGCGGACGGACTGGTGCTCATCGACGGCGACCTGTGCATCGGCTGCCGCTATTGCGAGTGGGCCTGCCCCTACGGCGCCATCCGCTTCGACGACACGGCCCATCGGGCCGGGAAATGCGATTTCTGCGCCGACCTCCTCGATCGGGGCGAGAAGCCGGCCTGCGTCGCTTCCTGCCCGGCCCGGGCCCTGGATTTCGGCGATTTTGACGAACTGAAAAAGATTTACGGCTCGGAGAGCGCGATCTTCCCCCTGCCCGACCCGTCCCTGACCGAGCCGGCGCTCATCGTCAAGCCCCATCCCGACGCGGCCGGCGCTGCTCGGAAAAAGGCCGCCGTGGCCAACTGGGAGGAGCTGTAAATGGCCGCCCGGGAATGGCCGCTCGTCGTCTTCAGCCTGCTCGGTCAGCTCGCGGTCGGCGGCTACCTCTGCCTGGCGCTGCCCCTCTTCTTGTCTCCCAGGCTGGCCGCGCCGGAAGGCGGCCGGGACGCGCGTCTGGTCCTCACGCTGGCCGCGGCGGGACTTCTGGCCGCCGCCCTGCTCGCGGCCTTCTTCCACCTCGGCGCGCCGCTCAACGCCCCCAACGCCCTGAACAACCTGCGGACCTCATGGCTGAGCCGGGAGATTTTTTTCCTGACGATGACGCTCGCCCTGTGGGCGCTCCTGGCTTCCATGAGGATGCTCAAACTCAAAGCCGACGCCCTCCAGGCCGGACTGGCGGTCGCGGCGGGCGCTGCGGGAATTCTCTTCCTGGTCAGCATGGCCCGCATTTACATGCTGTCCACGGTCCGGGTCTGGAACGCGCTTTTCACCCCGGTTTCATTTTTCATTACGGCGCTCCTTCTCGGAGCGGCCGCGGGGACGATGGCGGCGGCGACCGGCCTCCTGAGGCTCGCGCCCGTTCATGTCCGGTTCCTTCTCCTGGCCGCCGTCCTCCTCGCCGCGGCGGCCCTGGCCGCCACGGCCCTCGCCACGCCCCGGTTCGGGCTTTTCGGCTCTGTCTCCCCTCCCGGGCTCAAGCCGCCGGCCGATCCGTCGCTGTTGCTTTTTGTCGGCCGTCTGATCTTTCTCTTCGCCGGCGCGGCGCTTCTCGTCCTACAATCGGGACGCGTCTCGGACGGCCTTTCCACCGCGGCGTGTTTTCCCGTCCTGGCGGCGTTTCTCCTTTTTTTCGCCGCCGAGTTCCTCGGCCGCTTTCTGTTCTACTCTTTCTATCTAGTCAAAAAATAAGTCGGGGACGCGGCCCCACTTTCCACTTTTTTCTTTCTTCTATTTCCTATTCATCGGTTCTTCCGGTAGCGGGAGCGGCGGGTGAGAGCAACGGATTCCAGAAAGGCGCGGTATTCTCCCGGAGTGTTGAGGTTCTTGAGCCATGCGGGGTTTCCGAGAGGAACACGGAAGGTTTTCGCCGTTTCGAGAAGAGGAAGAAGGCTCCTCCGCCCCGAGGCGAGAAGCCCTTCCATATGCGGGGCGACCGTCCGGCGGTAAACGGCGAATAGGGGCTCGGCAAGGCCCTCGGCAGACACCGGCACGACGGCTTCATATCCGGCCCCGGCCGTTCGGGCCAGGCGGCGGAGCAGTCCAATGGGGACGTGGGGGATGTCGCAGGCGACGACAACGCAGACATCGTGGCGCGCCGCCTTCAGCCCGGCGATCACGCCCGCCATGGGCCCTTGGCCGGGGACGGCGTCCCTGACAAACCTCGGCGGAGGGGCCTGTTCTTCAAGCCGTCCCCGGCCGGCGGCGGCAATCTCTTTTTTCTTATCAAGTTTCTTATCAGGCCAGCCGCATCCGGGACTTAGATGTCCCGAACTTCGACAGCGAGCCTCGTTCCTCCCGCGGGGAAGACCGCGATGAGAACCCCGATCCGTTGGACCTCGAGAAGATCGTCCCGCGTCGCTTGTCCGGCGCGCGGACCCGGAAAGCGTCAGCTTCTGTCCGGGCGAGAGGCTGATCACGATGTCGTCGAAATATCCCTCGACCTGGGCGAGGACATGCTCGAGAAGCGTCCTGCCCTCAACGGGAAGGAGCGCCTTGCTTCTTCCCATGCGCCGGCTTCGCCCCCCGGCCAGAACGATGAGGCTCACCGGCTTTCCGGAGCACAGAATGGGACGGCGTTTCGATTTTGCCTTCGGGAGCGCCATGGAATCTTTTCCGTCCGCTTCCATCCTAAAGCCAAACGGCCGGCGCCTCAAGAGGCGTCGGGCTCCTCGGCCGAGAGCCGAACAGTCATCGATGTCCATAAGGCCCCTCGCATTGAGAATCGTTATGCGCTGTGATCATGGATGCCCGCAATTGATCAGCGGCAGGCCAATCCGCGTCGACGGATGAGTGCCTCGACCTGAGCTTGAACTGCGCGGTGCTTTTTTTGTGCGGCGCTCTTTTTTGGAGTGCGGCGGCACGCCGCCGCTTTCGATTTCAGAGACGCGTCGTCGCTTTGAAAGCAGCTTCATGAGGCCGCACTCCGCAAAAGTCGCATTGACTCTTGCTGATCAGGGCCGGGAGGGAGGGTCGAGACGCCATGAGCGGTTTAGCCGCGAAGCGACAGGTTTCGAGGGAATTCCCGGCCGACCTATCCGGAGACAGCCTCCTTTGACCCTCCTGATTCCCCAGGAGGGCCGGGGAGGTTAATATTCATTAAAACAAATTTGGAGCTGTCTCCGGCAGATGCAGGAGGCCGGCCGGCCGCGCACAGTCCCCGAAGGGAGCGAATCGCTCGGCCGGTCCCGAGAAACCCGGAGATTCGCAGCGTGAAGAACCGCGGAGGCGGCGAGGCCCTTCCTCCCGGCCCGCTTACCACAGGGACGTTTCTTGTGGCGACGACGCGGCGGCGGCCGTCATGTATAATGGTCGAGCCCCTCTCCCGACGGCGGACGAGAGGGGATAAGCATTAGGGTCATGACCGAGCGGAGAAACAAAACGGCGGAGAAGCTAGCCCGGGAGCTTGTGAACCGGACCGAGCGCCTCTACAACTTGAGAAGCCGACACAAAAAGCCGCGCGCCGGCGGCCCCTTGCTCGAATCCTCGGCGGAGGAGGCAAGCCATCTCTGGGAGCACAGCCGTCTCGTGGCGGGTTTGGCCCGCCGCCTGGCTGAAGCCGAAGGGCTCAACCCGGGCCCGGCCTATCTCGCCGGCCTTCTCCACGACGCGGGCAAATTCACGGGCGGCCGCTACCACGAAGACGACAGGCTGGAGGAACAGTCCTCGGCGGCCGAGGCGGCGGCGATCCTCAGGAAATCGGGTTTCGGGCCGCGCCTCGTCCGCCGGGTCGCGGCCGCCCTGAATACCCTCTATCGGGAAGGAAGGAAGCGAAACCGCCTGGCCGACATCGTCCACGACGCCGACTTCCTGGCGAAGTCCGGCCGCCTGGGCGTGGCTCATTTTTTCATCAAGTCCACTCTCCGAGGACGGGATCTGGAGCGGATGGCGACCGAATCCCTGAGCCGCGAGCTGACCTACGCCGCCGCCCTCCCGCAAAACATGAGAACGGCCGCCGGGCGCCGGCTCGCCCGTTCCCGGGCCGTCGAGACGCGGCGCTATTTCCGCGGTCTGCTCCGCGAGATCGAGGAGGCTCAGGGTCTCCGTTTCACGACGCGCCGCCTGAAAATCCGCATCCTTCCGCCGGCGGCCGAAAAGCTATCGGCCGGAGTCCGGCGGAAAAACGCGGCGGCCGGCGCTTTCTCCGCTCGGGCGAAAGCATCCGTCCGCCGCGGCGATTTAAAAACCCGATCCGGCCCGGCCGCCCTGTCCATTCCCGTTACGCTCGTCCACACCCGCGTCTGCGACCGCTGCGGAGGCGCTTGGCGCCTTGCCGTGTCGACCGACCGGGGCGTCAAGTGCAAGCGCCTCGAGGCGCGCCTCGCCTGCGCCGCCTGCGGCCTCGAGCGCGGGACGTCCTTTTGCCTCCCGGAAATTCCCTCCCATCGCTCCTAGCGCTCCCGTACCCGAGACAACAATCCATTCGATGAAGTCTTCTTTGGTGGGAAGCTTTCGACAATTCTGGAAAAGCCTGATCCGACGCAGTATTCCTAAATAATTCTTTCATTGTTGACAAATAAATCATTTTTGTTACAATTGTAACATATTTTATACTAAGGAAAGCCATGATCTTTCATAAACCCCTGCTTTCTCTCTTGGACTCAAAAACAAAACAAAAAGTCGGCGTTTTCCTGCTTCATCACGATGCTTTGATGAGCGAACGAGAAATTGCAGCCGCCGCGGGCGTCTCTCATATGAGCATCAATAGAATCATGCGCGAGCTCGCCGAATTCCATGTCGTTCATTTTGTGAGAACCGGAAAAGCGCACCTGTGGAGAGTCAACCGCAACAGCTACGCTTTCCTCATATTGTCCGAACTTCTTGAGAATTTTTCTCATCAAAAGTCATCCCTGGGAGATCTCATTCGGACAATTCGCGAGAACCTTCCTCTTTCTTCCATAGAATGCCTTGTCCTCTTCGGATCCGTGGCTGGGCGAACGGAACACAGCGACAGCGACATCGACCTCTATGTTCAGGTCAACGATGACGCCGGAAAACGCGACATCGAGCCTTATCTTGAGAAGCTTAATCTTTTCTGCCTTGAGCGGTACGGCAATTCCCTCTCCCCCTATATCCTCACCGAAAAAGAGAAAAACATGAAAGCCGGACTGAAATTATTGGACAAAATCCGACAAGGGATTAAAATCCACCCCCAGAACAATATTCATGAATCCCGTCCTTAAAACTCTCGATATTCCTAGAGCCGCTTATTCCAATTATCTTAAGAAATCTTTGGAATGCCTGCGCGCGGCCGGAGAAAGCATCCGTCGGCATGATTGGAACGCTGCGGCCATATGCGCGGTTCATTCGTGCATTGCCGCTTGTGACAGCTACTGTGTTTATTTCCTCGGCAAGCGTCATCATGGACCCGACCACTCAGGTGCTGTCCTTTTATTTTCGAGCATCAAGCCCGCCGATGAGAAAGCCAAGCGCTCCGTGAACCGCCTGAAAAGCATCATCGGCATTAAAAATATGGCTGATGGCCTACCCCTCGACGATTGCGATTTCCTCTTCCATCAGGTCATAGAGTTCATAAACAAGGCGGTTGATTTCTTGATCGGCGGAATCGATCTGGCGCTTAATGATTAATCTCTGCGCATCTGACTTAACTTCTTCCAGCTGATTATGAAGGGCAAGTATAGATTCGACAAGAATAACCATTTGATCTCGCAGATTGTTGGCGCCTGGATTTTTATTATCTATCATACGAATTGGGATGTTTATCACATCCTGTCTAATCCCTCTCATCCTTCCGCCTCTGTCCGCATCGCCCAAAACTGAAGCCGTCCTTCTAAAATATGCAAATATCAGCCTTGAATTAAGAATTCCTAAAAGGAATTTATCATCTATTGGGATTAAATATGCAGTGTTCGCTAGATAAAAACCCATGTTATCGTGAGCAAACCTGCTATCTTTGGCTATATCTGGAAAAACAATTTTTGGTTTCTCTAGCTCTTTATAATAATCAATTTTGTCTTGTATTTCATACCACTTATATTTTCCCGATTTGCGGCCTTGCCATTTCGCTCCTCTCCAATCTTTCGGTTTTGGCACAAGCTTGTTCTTAAATTTCGCCAGATGACTCTCTATAGCCGGATAATCATCTATTTGAATTCCCTGTCTAGCGAATATGAGGTAGCGGTCTCTAAAACTTAGGTGATATTTCCTTATATCGTCGCCCACGACGAACGGCTTGATTATCTCAGCGTTTTTATTGTCAGCGCGGATAAGCTTATCTCGCGATGTCTCTTTTCTCCGCGATGCTCAGCCGAAGCGATTCCTCGGGAAGCCCCAGCTTCTGCTCTCCATCCCTAAGCCTAACTTTCTTTGTCTTTTTCTCCTGATTATACTTGAGCATCTCTTCGTAGGCCCTTAGGAGGAAGCTCCCGGAGCCGCAGGCGGGGTCCAGGATCCTGAGTTTCTTGGCCTTGTTTTCCGGCAATTCCTCAAGCAGCTTTCCGACCGTATTCTTGACGATGTAATCCACGATGTATTCCGGCGTGTAATATACGCCGCCTGCTTTTCTCACCTCTGGCTTCAATTCGTACTTCACCTGATGCTCGGTCAAGCGGATGGTGTAGCCCAAATATTGCTCGTAGATATTGCCCAGGACATCCAGGGGAATGACGTCAAATTGATAGGGATTATAGGTAGCGAGCACTTTCTCTCGCATGACCTTGAAATTGACATTTAGCCCTGTTTCCCACTCTCTCGGGCTGAAAAGATCACTGTCGAAAAATATGCTGTATTTCTCGAATTCTTTCTTAAGAAAAACCATAGTCCCGGTACCGACCGTATCCGTGCGCTCTTCGAACAAATCTTTCAGGGGGCGGTCAGGATAGAGGCCTCTGTCTTCGCATGAACGCATGAAGATGATTCGATCGAGAATCTTCTGGGTGATCTCCCTGAGGAAATTCGTGTCTTTCTCGAGGTCGCCGGAATGAAAGAGGCCGGGGTTGTTTTTGTAAATATCCTTGGCCAATATTTCGCGCCAACGCTTCAAGTCTTCGAGAATCGCTTTGTCGACGGGCAATCTGTCCTTGGGCCTGAGACGAAGGAGAGCATCCAGCTTTCCGGCCGCAACCGATTCCCTGGACAACTGCCAAAGATCGTCGAATCTGTCGATGTACCGGCGCCATTCCAGGTCGAGTTTCAGCCCCTTGAGAGGATTGCGGGCATCGGGTTTGACCGTCACGTCGAAAAGCATGAGGCCTTCAAAATCCGTCAAGAGAACAAAAGGGACGCCCTTGCGGTTGTATCCGTATCGGATAGCTTGTTCAACATGATGGCGGAGATCCGCCCGGGGAGGCTTAGCCTCTACGAATATTTTTGTTTTCCCCTCGACCTTGAGACCGTAGTCCGCTCTCCCTCGGGATATCCTCTCCTCAGGGCTGACTTCGTCGCGATTGGTGACATCCCATCCCAAAACTTCTTTTAAGAACGGTTGTATGAATGCGGTTTTCGCCGCTTCTTCATTGTATTCCTTGATCTTGTTGGCACCCGACTCTCGTTCGAACTTGCCGATAAGTTCGGCAAGATTTTCCTTTGCTTTTTGTTTATTCAATGGCGCGTCGCCCCCTCAAGCTATTTCTTCATTATTTCTGAATCAGAAATATCACCCATATGTCCCTTTGATTCTTTATTATGATTCCCGAAATGCTATTTCAAGCATCCGCATTAATTCATATAAAGCGCAACGAAATCCCGGGCCGCAGCGTATTAAAACCAAGATTCGGTCAAAAGAGCTTTCCTGGGCTGGATCGAGACGATGAGGTCTGAATGGCATGAAAAATGCTTCTTTTTCGGCGAAAGGAGCCAGCCAGCATCAATAAACGCGCTTCCCTGAAATTGCCTTTCATTCAATCAATAGCCTGTTCGTTTGTGGTGTTAAAGGACTTTACAAGGACCCAAGGAGAACTCCATGAGGTATAGGAAACGTATATGCGCGGTGCTCGCTCTCCTTTGCCTGGCCTGGGCGATCCCGGCCTCGGCCCAGGTCGAGGACATCGACATCGAAGCCCTCAAGAAAACCGCGCCCAAAGTCTTCATCGACTGCCAGAACTGCGACATCGAGTTCATCAAGACCGAGGTGACGTTCGTCAATTACGTCCGCGATCGCAAGGAAGCCGACGTCCACGTCCTCATCACGACCCAGCGTACGGCGAGCCAAGGCCAGGAGCACACCCTGACGTTCCTGGGCCAGAACGGCTTCCAGGGCGTGGACGACGTACAGAAATACGTTTCCGGCAAGTCCGACACGGACGACGAGATCCGGCGCGGACTGGTGCGGGCGATCAAAATCGGACTGATGAGCTACGTCGCCCGGACGCCCATCGCCCGCCGGGTCGAGGTGGACTACAAGCCCGAGGCGCGCGCCGCCGCGGCCGTCGACCGCTGGAACTCCTGGGTGTTCAACCTCGCCGCCGAGGGGTATTTCAACGGCGAGCAATCCTACCGCAGCCGCTACATGGAATTCACGGCCTCCGCCAACCGGGTGACTTCCGACCTCAAAATCCAGCTCGGCCTCTCTACCGGGATCGACTTCAACGCCTACGAATACGAAGGCTACAAGTACGAGAACCGTCAGAACGAATACAGCTTCAGCGGCCTGGCGGTCAAAAGCCTCGGGCCGCATTGGTCGGCCGGCCTGTACTTCGACGCGGACTCCTCGGACTACGGCAACCTCCGCTGGTCCCTGTCGGCCGCGCCGGCCGTGGAATACAACATCTTTCCCTACGCCCAGTCCACGCGGCGTCAGCTCCGCCTCCTGTATAAGGCCGGACCTGCCCGGGCCCGCTATCACGACGCGACGATCTATGGAAAAACCTCGGAAACCCTCTGGCGCGAATCCCTGACGGTCGCTCTGGAACTCCGGGAGAAATGGGGGCTGGTCAGCACCTCCCTCAGCGGCTCCCACTACTTTCACGACTTCGGGAAAAACAGGTTGAACCTCTTCGCCATGGTCAGTCTCAACCTGCTCAAGGGCCTGAGCCTGGTGGCCGTGGGCAGCGGGGCGCGCATCCGCGACCAATTGTCCCTTCCCGGCCGCGCTCCCACCTTGGAAGAAATCCTCCTCCAGAGCAGGGAACTCGAAACTCCCTACAGCTTTTTCTTTTCCTTCGGGCTGAACTTCACTTTCGGCTCGATCTACTCCAATGTCGTCAATCCCCGCTTCGGCGCGATCTCGAGCGGCGGGATGCGCGTCTCGATCGATTGAGGGGGCGGCCATGAACAAAGAAAACAAAATGTCCACTCGGCTCCCCGGCTTCCTGGCGTTGCCTGCTCTGATCCTCATTTTCGCGGCCGTTCCGGCTTCGGCCCAGGCTCCGGCCGCGGAGCGGGCCATCGATAGGCCCTCGGTCTTCCTCGACGCCCCCGACTGCGACGCGGCCGTTCTTCGGGCGGATGTCGGATTCGTGGATTGGCTCGACGCGGCCGGCGGAGAGCACGTTCTGGTCGTCATTCGCCAACAGATCCGGGAAAGCGGGGAAACGGAACACACCCTGACCTTCGAGGGCCGGAGGGAATTCGACGGCGATCGCCAAATGTTCTCCGTCCTGACGCCGGCCGGCGCCTCGGCCGAGGAGACGCGGCAGGCGCTGGCCCGCGGTCTCAAGCAGGGGCTTCTTCGCTACGCGGGCAAGACCGGGGTCGCCGACCGCCTGTCGGTCGCCCTCCTGGACAAGGTCAAGCCGACGGCCGTCGAGGACAAATGGAATTTCTGGGTGTTCAGCGTCAACGCCAACGGCTTCCTCAGCGGCGAGCAGTCTTACAAGACCTCGACGCTGAACGGCAACGCCGCGGCCAGCCGCGTCACTCCCGACTGGAAGCTCCACTTCCGATTGAGCGGCTATCTCAGCCGGAGCGCCTTCCTTTACGACGGCGGTGAGATCGTCAACACCTCGAACTCAAGGTCCTTTTCGGCCCTGGCGGTGAAAAGCCTCAGCGACCATTTTTCCGTGGGCGCCTTTCTCGAAACCTACGCCTCGACGTACAGCAACATCGGCCTCAACCTCTCCCCCGCTCCGGCCGTGGAGGTCAACCTCTTCCCCTACTCTCAATGCACCAGGCGGCAGCTCCGCCTTCTCTACCGGATGAATTTCCGGTCCGTCCGCTACTTGGAGGAAACGATCTACGACAAGCTCCGCGAAAACCTCTGGAACCAGTCCCTGTCGGTGACCCTGGAGCTCAAGGAGAAATGGGGAACGATCTCGACGGCGCTCGAGGGTTCGCACTACCTCCACGATTTCAGCAAGAACCGCCTCGAGTTCACGGGCGAGGTCGTCATCCGCCTCATCAAGGGATTGAACGTCAACCTCAGCGGAGGCGGATCCCGCATCCGCGACCAGCTCTCTTTGGCCAAGGGGGGGGCGACGCTCGAGGAAATCCTCCTCCGCCTGCGCCAGCTCGAGACGTCCTACAGCTATTACTTCTCGGTCGGCCTGAGCTACACTTTCGGCTCGACCCGGAGCCGCGTCGTCAATCCCCGCTTCGGCGCCGGCCCCCAGCGGATCTCCATCAGCATGTGAAGCCCCGCATTTCTCAGGCCTGGGCGATCACGAAATCCCCTCTTCGGACTCCGAGGCGGGCGGCCACATGGTCGCACTTGGCCATGAGAAGAAAATAGATGTTCTTCTCGACTCCGCACAATCCCTCGTAATTGCCCTGGCCTTTGGAGATGACCAGGTCGGCTTGATCGAAGATGTCCCGGAATTCCCGGGAAACGGCCTCCAGAATCGTTCCCGGAGCGTCGTCGCCGTTGGACAGGATGCGGGCCGGGCCGTCGATGCCAGCCGCTCGGGCGTCCTCGACCGTCGCATCGTTGATGACCGGAGCCCCCCGGACGGCGAAAGTGACGTTCGGGTGGCCGATGGTTTCCAAAAGGATCCGGTCCATGACGATCTCCCCCGCGTTGTCGCCGAGATAGAGAAGCATCCGCGCCCGCGCGA
>Ga0068714_10001602_pt1 | contig 32314 bp, 30 predicted proteins | sample MTBNYHSulfiMetaG_FD_62988 | JGI IMG/M metagenome (GOLD analysis project Ga0068714, IMG submission 62988) | Enrichment culture microbial communities from rom New York Harbor, USA that are MTBE-degrading - MTBE-NYH (New York Harbor Sulfidogenic)... | ecosystem: Environmental > Aquatic > Marine >...
GAGGACCTGGCGTTCTACGAGTACTTCGACTCCCTGGGAAGCTCCATCACGGGGTACCCGTGGGCAGGGGACGTCTACCACGACTACAGCACACGGGGGCGCGAAGGTGTCGGTCCCATGGACGGGGGCCCTCTCTTCGGCCACGGCCCCGACTTCGGGTACTGGTACTACGGCTCCATCTGGTATGGGGACGAGCTCTGGGACGGCGGGAACTTCGGGGACTTGAACGATGATGGGGAGGTCGACCAGGTGGACGCCCTCATCTGGGACGACCGGGAGAACGACGGGCGGTCATTCAAGGAGTGGGAGCCCTTTGACCACCCCGTGCTGGGACCGGTGGAGATCGGGGGCTGGCATCCCAAGTTCTTCTCCCAGAACGCTCCTCCCATCGTCCTGGAAGAATGGATCAGCAACCAGGCCCTCTTCAACCTGGCCATGGCCAACCACCTGCCCCTCCTGGAAATGGAAGGTGTGGACGTCCGGCGGGTCGACTCGGAAGAAGACCTCACGACCTATGAGGTGCAGCTGCGCTGGAAGAACGCCGGGGGGCTTCCCACGGCCCTGCGTCAGGCACGCCTGGTGAAGATCGTCCGGGAGGACCAGGCCGTCCTCCAGTTCGACCGCTCCCTCACCCGGGGTGAAGAGCCCACGGTGGAGATCGTGGAGCCGAGCCGACCGGGTGGTGTGAATGTCGGCTGGACCGACGCCGGCGAGGGCGGCTCAGCCACCTTCCGGGTCCGGGTGCGGGGCTCGGCGCCCGTGACCGGCACGGCGCAGATCCTCTCCACCCGGGGCGGGGTGCTGGAAGGCGCCTTCACCCTGGGAGGGAGGTAGAAGAACGGGAAACGGGGGGAGGGCGCTCTGCCCTTCCCCCCGACTCCACCCCCGCAACAGTACGGGCCCCGCCCACGGCGCCGGAGCGGCCGCGGTCTACCTCCAACCCATCCGGGCCAGATCCGCCTCGGCGGCGATGTAGCCGAAGGAGGCCCATTGGTCCCGGGCCCCCACGATGCCCTCGAAGATCTCACGAGCCTGGTCGGTGCGACCGTTGTACAGGTGGAAGTTCCCCACCCCGTATCCGAAGGTCGCGCCTTCCAGGGTGGCCGGCTCGAAGGCCGGCACCACTCCCTGGGCTCCTTCCCCCGAGCCGGCGTAGAGCCGCAACAGGTCGAGATACGCCCCGCTCTCGATGACCTCGGGGGCCAGGGCTTCCAGATCCATTCCCGCCACGAGATCCCGGGCCTCCTGGTCCCGCCCCAGGCGCCGAAGCGTCATATACCACCAGTGGGCCGTGGCCACTCTGCTGTCGGGATGCTCCGAGACCTCCATGCAGCGCCGGTACGCTTCGGCTGCGGCCTCGAGCTCGCCCTTCAGGTAGTGGGCCAGCCCCAGGTGATACCAGATGTTGAACTGGAGCGTGCTGGTGGGTACGCCCTGCGGGTTGGGCTGCCCGTCGGGCTCCACCTCGTCCGGGACGCCTTCCACCAGCTCCGCCGCCCTTCGCAGGTCGGCAATCGCGCCGTCGAGCTCCCTAACGGTGATGTACCGATGCCCACGATGCCTGTAGAACCGGGCGTCTTCAGGATGGAAGTCCGTCCCCAGGGAGAAGATCTGGATGGCCTGCCGATACTCCCCCAGGTAGGCGTAACGCCGGCCCGCCCAGATGAGGGGCTCTGCCCCTTCTGGATCCCGCTCCAGATCCGCCAGGGCGGCCTCCAGCTCCGTTTCCCGGCTTGTCTTGACCTCGTCCGGCAGCTCCGGGGGATGGAGAGGCTCGCCCAGGAAGGAAACGGCCTGGGCTCCCTCCGGGAGTGGGGCCGCCGCCACCTCCCCTTCCCCGGGCGTGAGGTCCGGGATCGGGGCATCCCGTTCCGTCCCACCGTCCCCGCAGCCCAGCCCCAGGGCTGCAAGGAATCCCCCGAGGGCCAGGAAGATGGGTCCAGCTTGTCCGCGACTCATGGGCCTCCTATTTCATTCGTGGTTCACATCCATGCCACATACGGCGTCGTCCACGCCGCAGGCGAATCGCCGGGGAAGGCTGCTGCCCAGCCCGCCTCGTCGTTCCAGAGCAAGTCACGGGATGAATCCTACGGGATCGGCCCGGAAGGTTCAACGTCCTGATGCGGTCACCCGAGAGGGCATGAGAAGCCCCTCCCGCCGTCGGCGGCGAGAGGGGCGGGAGGATGTCCTCTTTCCCTGAGAACTTCAGTCGTCGTCGAAGGTGCTCCCCTCCTTCGCATCCTTGGCGCCCATGGCCACACCGGTGCCGACGCCGGCTCCGAACACCAGGGCTGCTCCCGCTCCTAGGAACGGAAGGATCCCTGCGACGGGCGCGGCGAGAACGGCTGCCGCCACACCAGCGGCGATGCCGAGGCCCGGTTTGTCCACCCAGGACGTGAAGCGAAGCCTGCGGCGGACGAAAGACCTGGATTTCACATGGCCGAACACGGCGGCGGCCCCGGCGATCCCGATGGGAATAAGTTCCAGTCCAAACATGCTCCAACCCTTTGTGGAGGGGGCCCGGGCGCCTCTCCGGTTCCGGAAGGCGCCCCGTCCTGCTCTTCCATCTCTACGGTCCGGCCTCCGGGCGGGTTTCGGAGGAGGCAGGCAAGCAGGACCTGGGGGGAGCCCGCCTGGCCGGCCCACAGGGGCGCCAGCCGGACGGATTATAGGCACCCCTGGTCAGAACAGGAAGAAGAGGAACCCCGCCGAGATCACGAGGCGGCTGTCCCGAAAGAGGTGCGTCACCTCGGCGAAGAAACGGGTCCGCCGGGACTCGGCTCCTCCAATCCATAGCCCCGCCAGGACGTGGACGCCGGTCCGGCCATCGTCCCAGTTGAGCGTGAGGCCTTCTCCCACTTCCGGGGCCACGCCCACCCCCAGGTAGGGATCCACCAGGAAATGGACGGGCAGGGACCAAAGGACGGCGAATCCCACCTCCCGGTCCCGGCAGGACTCGGAGCCGCAGTCCCAGGGAATGGCGTCGTAGGTCCCCTGAAGGGCCAGACCCGTGAACGGCACCTTCAGGAGCGCCCGAACCCCGGGGCCCCAGGAGGTCTCGTCCGCCCCGTACTCCGTCATGGAGAGCTGGGCCCCCACGGCTGCCTGGCCCGCTACCTCCGGCCCCGGCTGGACCACGGCGTAGAGCAGAACCGCCAGGGCCATGGCCGACGCCCTCCTGCCCAGCTTGCGCATGACTCCATCCCGGAAGGGGAAACACGACCCACCCAGCCGCGGCTACGCTCGCTCGACCCGTAAAGGGCCCGCAGCGCCAGGATGCGCTCCAACGTCCATCCACCCTGAAGTTACCGTTTCCGAGGGCCTTGGTTCCCGGCCGAGGAGCGCAGAACGGAGCGGCACGGGAAGATGAGGAAGGTGTTGGCCATCAGGCGCCCGAACACGATGGACACCGCCGCCGCGGTGACCCCCGTCATTCCGGCTCTCCAGCCCAGCAAAGGGAAGAGGAGTGCGATTCCTCCCACCTCCAGGGCGGTGGCGATGGTGATGGGGCGGGTCCTGCGGGCTACGACCAGGATGCTCCGCTGGAAGGAGAGGAGGACCGACAGGAAGGGAATGGGCACGAGAATGGCGATGGGAAGGAGGGCGAACCGGGCCAGCTCAGGACTCAGCCCCGACACGGTGACGAACCACAGATGGGCCGCCGGCGTGAAGGCCACCAGGGCCAGGCCCCCAGACGCCCCCAGGGCGAGGACGGTGGCGAACCGGGCCAGAGGGCGAATGTGCTCATACCGCCTTCCCATGAGGGCGATTCCCACCTCCTGGAAGGAGAGTCCCATGGACCGGAAGACGAAGGCCAGGGAGGCCACCACGGGAAAGACGGCAAGGGATTCCAACGGGTAGGTCGCCCGGCCCATGAAGAAGGTCATCATGGGCTGGGCCGCCAGGCCGATGAGGGACGTCAGGGCGAGAGGGTAGTAGAAGCGGACGATCCGGGCGTAGGTGAGCTCTCCCTCGTCGTCCTGGCGCACGGCGGAGCCCCCTCCCCTGTGCTGCTGCAGCATCCGGCGGAGGGATCGATGGACCATCCACCGGCTCATGATCGCCTCCGCCGTGACCCCCACGGAGAGGGCTGCGGCCCCCACGTAGGCTCCCGGTGGGCCCCAGACGAAGTACAGCACCAGGGACGTGGTAGCCATTCCAGCCAGCCGGAACACCGTACCCACCGCCACCAGCCGTGTGAGGCCTTCGCGGATGAGCACCCCCTGGTACAGTCGCCGGTACGCGATGGCCGCCGGCCAGGGGAGGAGGATCCAGAGGGCTCGATGAGCGAGGTGGGCCACCTCCTGGGGGAGAGCCATGAGGTCAATCATCACCGCCGAGTAGACCGGCGGCGCCAGGACCACCAGCATGACAACCGTCACCAGCGAGGTCAGGGCGTTCGTGAAGTTCCGGAGACGGGCGTAGCTCGCCCAGTCCTCCGCGAGCGCCGTGGAGGCGCTCATGAGCATGATGACCGGCGCCTCGAAGAGGAGAGCGAAAGCGTAGGCCACGCCGTAGGCAGCCAGGTTGTACCGGGGGTCCACCAGGCGCGCGATGACGGCAGCCAGGAACGGCCCCTCCACCGACATCATGATCCAGGTGGCGGCCAAGGGGAGCCAGAAGAGAAAGATGGCCTTCTGGGTACGCGGCTGGGTCACGGTTGCATCCCCGGGGGAGCGCTCGGCTACGTCTCGGCCCAGAGATTAGAGGGAGGAGGAGTCACGCGCCAGGTAGGCAGCATTCGGCCCCGCCGTCGGAAAGACAGACGGTGGGGCCGAGCCTTTGACCCAACGTCCCCGGCCCGACTCGAACGGGCGACCTACTGCTTAGGAGGCAGTCGCTCTATCCACCTGAGCTACGGGGACAGTGTTGTGTAGCAACGACTTACGGGACCGACTGCTTCCCCGTTCTGGCGCTTAGGGCACAGATAGGGCACACAGTTTTCCCCACCGTGTCGCTGGCTCCGGAGTGGCGGTGCAGTCGTTCCATGCGTCAAAGGTAAGGCCGGACCTCCAGGACGCCAACCGGCTCCCATCGGGTTCGGATGGATCTCACTACGCCTTCCCCAGGGCCGCCTGGAGGGGCAACGCCTCCCACCTGTGGGCCGCCTCGGATAGGAGCTCCCAGGCCGGGAGGGAGAAGTCACACACGGTGTGCTCCTGGTCGCTATCCAGGGCCATGAGGGCCAAGCTGGCCACGCTCCCCGTGAACGTCCGAACCTCCAGCTCAGGCGCCGGGCCCTGTTCGTACATCCGGCCGGCCAGGGCCTCCAGCTCCACACGCAGGTGGTCCACGATACGCTCCCGGTCCCCCGCTTCCGCCTGGTCCATCGCACGGGCCAGGGTGGCCAGGGCCAGCAGTTGGCCGATGGTGCCGGTGATATCAATAGATCGGTCCTCCATGATTCCCTCCGGTTCGGGTTTGTCCCACGTCAGGAGGATTCACCCGGACAGAAGTTGTTGTCAAGTATGGAGTTACCGATAACGCTACCGCCACGACGGTAGCCCGCTCCGGCCGCTCTCCACCTAACGCGTACCTGTCACTGGATCACATCGGACAGGAACCCGGCCCGGCGTCGAAGGTAGGCCCGGACCTGCCCCAGGATCCGCCGGGCGTGCAGGTCGTGCTCCCCTGCCCGTTCCAGGACGTCCATGAGGTCCAGGAGGCCCATGACGGCATCCCTCACGGTTTCGGCGTGGGCAAGGGCGATGCAATGGGCATAGCCTTCCTCCCGCCACCTGGGGTTGTACTTCTCTGTCATCATCCGACCCCCCTCCCTTTGTAGAGGAGGCCTTCGATCTGCATGGTGAGGGCCCGGCGGCGGATCAGGTCGATTCGATCCGGCAGGGTGAGGGTGGAGGGATCCACACCCCAGAGGGGATGTTTTGCCATGGCGCCCTTCATGGTGTCCATCAGGGCGCGTCGGTTCGCCGGGTAGGCCACCACGGAGACTTCCCGCAGGTCCAGGTCCGTGATTACCCGCCTCACCCCCTGCTCCCGCTCTTCCTTCGTCGGCGGCCGGGTGTCCAGGAGGGTGTAGCCGATGGAGAAGCTATCCACCAGGCCCGCCTTCACCCGCTCCAGGACCTCGTCCCCGGCCGTCCCCGGCAGGATCTTGAAGCGGGTCCAGAGGCCCACCGCGTCCTCCCGGAACTTCACCGCATACCCCACGATGGACCGGACAGAATCGGTGTTGTGGGTGTCCAGGAGGGGCATACTCTTGGCGCTGGCCTCCCACCTCTTCTGGGTCCCCCGGGTGGATCCCCGGTCCAGAATGTCCCCGTACTCATCCGCGGGAAGGCCCCAGGTTGTCGGATACCCGGAGACGGACCGGTCCGCGTCCTTGCACTCCCGGACGTCCAGGATCCCGGTTTTCCAATCCAGGAGGGAACAGTCCACCGCCTCGCAGATCTCAGGCGTCCCCGGCTCCCGGATCCTGGGGGTCCTGGCCAGGGCACGGCGAACCCGGGCCACCACCCGGGAGGTGTGGTCCCGCTCCCGGCGGCGGAAATCGTCCATCACGTCATAGTCTTCCATCTTCGGATTCCTCACGGTAGCGCATCCCACAACGAGGGCACTCGAATGCGCCCTGCGGGTCGGGGAGGAGCGTGATTCCTTCGGGTAGGATCTGGACTTGCTTGGCCCCACCCGTGGCGGTCCAATCCCAATCGTAGTCCAGGCGTTGGCGGCACTCGACACACCTCCGGCCGGTCTGGAGGATGTTTCCCCGCTCTGTGATGTAGGCCATCAGAAGCCCCCTCCGCCGGCTGACTCCTGGCGAATGACCTGCGGGGGCCAGGGCTTGCTCGCCGGGACGTGCCGGACACTCTGGCGCTCGGCTTCATGCTCCACGTCCACCAGGAGCCGCAGGAGCGTCAAGTCCTCCAGGAGTGCCTTTCCCAGCTCGGCCAGCAGCTCAGGGGGTGGGAGCTCCCCGGCAATCCCCACATGGGCGGCCGCCTCGCTCAGGCGGGTGTCCAGCTCCTTCCTGCGGGCCTTCAATGCAGCCTCGGCAGAGCGGAGGCGCCGCAGGTTCGCAATCCATGCGTCATGCTTCCGGCGGTAGGGTTCGTTCGGGTCCTCGGGATCCGCCTGGGCCTTGCCCAGGACCCGCTCAATCAACTGCTGCACGCTCATCGTCGGCCTCCGTTCGTTCGTGGTTAGAGCTTGATCCGGCCCAGGGACGCTCCCCCGGCGATCAGCGGGTTACTCATCGTGTCCACCATCCCCGGAAACCAGATCCGGGGCGCCACCCGGCCCTTCCCCTGCCCGGCGCATAGCCAGATCGCCCCTGCCAGGGCGTTCGCCAGGTCATCGTGGGCACCGGGGGCATGGTCGATACTGTCTTTCCCTCCCCTCGCTACCCGCCTCTCCAGGCCCATGAGCTGGGCCCGGAGCTGGGGCAGGTCGGGGAGCTCCACCGCCCCGGTATTCAGGACGGGGACCAGCTCACCATAGAGGGCGCTCTTGTTCTTCTCCGAGCGGCTGTAGCGGATCCCATGCGTCCGGAACCGCTCCGCCACCCATTCCCCGGCGTAGGCGTCCCCCGTGACGTCCTTCAGGCCGTAGCTGGCCAGGACGGAGGCGTAGTCCTCCACCACCTGGTCGGGGGAGAACGGCGGGCGGCGCTCCCTCACCAGGTCCACCACCGTTACCGCGTCCTCCTGGTGGGCGATGGCCAGGGTGAAGCTATCGGCTGATCCGCCGCTCGGATCCGTGAACGCGGCATACTTCCCGCCCTTGGCCGGGGGCAGCTCGTGGCGGCCGTTGATCGTGGCGGCCCGGATGACTTCGGGATCCAGGAGGCTTGAGACGTCGGTCCGGAAGGTGACGTGCCCGTCCTGGCCATACTCGGACGCGGCGCTGACGGGATCCTTCTCGAAGGCGCGGGCCACTACCCGGGGGGACAGGGTGGGATTCATGGCCAAGCTGGAGGCGTTCCACACCAGCACCTCGGGATCCTCCTGCCCATAGTAGCTCTGGTGCGCCTCATAGAGGGCGCCCCGCTGGGCGTAGGGACTGGAGAGGCCCAGGAGAAGAGAATCCGGGACCGTCGCCATGCCAGGACGGAGGGAGGCCACCACCTCCAGGTCGGGCTCGGATGACGTCTCGTCGGTCCTCCAGAACGCCAGCTCATCCAGGATGGCACCCCGTAGCGTGTAGCCCCGGACGGTGCGGTAGCTGGCGGTGTGGACTTCGATATTCACCTTCGTTCGGAGCTCCACCGTTTCTTTCAGCTCCCGGTGCAGGAAGCCTTTGAAGTCGGGCAGGGCCAGGAGGCCCCGCAGGTAGCCCAGGACTTGCCGGGCTTGCTTCCGGTCGGGGCAGATAACGGGAATCGTGACCACCTCCCCGGGGGCCACGGTGGAGGGATCGAACGTTATGGCCAGGTAGAGGGCTCCCAGGGCGGCGTTACGGGACTTCCCACCTCTCCGGCCGATAGCGAGCCACACTTCCCGGAAGGGGGCGGCGGGATCATCCTTGCGGCCGGTGTGGAGCGTGTAGAGGGCCAGGTCGGTGTCCGATAGGGGCAGGGCGAACACAGCCTTCCAGAACACTCGCCAGGGGAGCCAGGTGTCACCCACAAGCCCGGCCGCGTCCATGACGTCCAGGATGGTGCCCAGGTAGGGCGGATGGATGCCTCGGGCCTGGGCTTGGGTGGCCTTCCCACCTTTGCGGCCGGATTCCCTGGCCCGGGAGGATCCCCGCTGAAATAGATGCTCGCTCATGGGATCCGCCTCCTACGCACCATGCAGGGGCCAGTCCTGGCCTGAGGTGGGCGTGGACGCCTCTGGGGGTATGGTGGCCAGGGGGAGGGCTCCCCGCGTCTCCTGCGGGGATTCTGGGCCTTCGGGTGCGCTCGCTTCAGGCTCGCTTCAGGTACGCCACACCTCCCCGCTTTATGCAGTTGCTGGAGTGGCCAGTGTCCCCCCCAGGGTACAGAATCGGGCCGAAACGGGTGTGATAGATTATGCATGGCAGGGATCCGGACCCCTGGACAGGCCAATAATGGCGTACTTACGCCATTTTCTCCAGATCGGCAACGTCCCCATAATGGCCATTATGTTAAGTAGAAACGCCTTCGGCTGTGTGTTCATGCAACGAGAGTGCATAGCGCGGACCGTGGACTTCATGGCCGCTTCCAGGCGGGCGTGGGCGCGACGCTACCGTTTCCCATCACGCTTCCCCCCTCGGGTGAAGGGATAAGACACCTTCTCTCCAGGTTTTTTGAACTTTTTCCGCCTCATGGGAATAAGTGGGAGGGAACGGTTCTCTTGCCTTCACCACGACGTCGACGCCCCTGTAGATCACCCGGCGAACGTCCTTGTCCGGGTGTTTCCCCCGCTCGAATCCACGTTCGGTCATGGCCTGGCCGAATCGCCGCTGGCTGACGGCATACTCTCCAGCCTGTTTGCACCATTCCTTGTACCGCTCGTACAGGACCGACGCCTCCACCCATTGCCCCGTCCCGCCCTCCGTCTCCGTCTCCAGGAATGCTCCCACCACGTCGTTCTCGGCGCGGTAGGCGTTCGTGGCTGCCAGCACCGGCACCGGCTCATGGAGCCCGCTCCTCTGGTATTCCAGGGCACCGGCAAGCGCCCAATTCAGGATCCCGGGGAGCTCGTCCGCCAGCTTGGCCACCAGCTCCGGGTCCTGGTCCTCCTTCGGGACCGTCACGTCGAAGGGCACCAGCCGGACCCGGCGCCAGATCCCGTCATCGGTGCCTCGCACCACGGGCTTGTGATTCGCGGCGAGCCAGATTGTCCAGGAGGGATCGAACTCGAAGAAGTCGCGGTGCATGAACCTCGCCTTCACCTTATCCCCGCCGGTGAGCTGCTTCACCAGTGCTTCGGCCATGCGCCGGCCGTCGCTCACCTCCGTTGTCACGACCAGGCGAGCTCCCAGGAGATCCGCCACGCCGGTAGGGTGGGCATCACCACGACGGACCAGAAGGAGCTCGGGGTCGGCCTGGCGCGCATAGTCTCCGAACATGGCCTGGAGGGCCCGGAGAAGGGTGGTCTTCCCGTTCGCTCCGTTCCCGTGCAGAAAGAGAAGGAGGTGTTCCAGCACCACGCCGATCATGGAGAGACCCACGGCACGCTGGAGATAGGCGGCAATGTCGGCGCTCAGGATCTCGGCCATGAACTCGCGGAACAGTGGGGCATCGGCCTCCGGGTCGAAGTCCACGGGTGCCAGCTTGGTAATCAGGTCGCCGGGATCGTGGGGCCGGAGGTCGCCGGTCCTCAGATCCAGCGTCCCGTTGTTGACGTTGAACCTCCAGGGGTTCCGGTCGAAATCGGCCGGCACGGCCATGATGCCCGGCTCGGAGGCCGCAAGGTTGATCATGGCCCGCAGTCGGGCCTCGCTTTCCGTCTTCAGCGCATGGGTGGCGAGCTGCGTTCGGTTCCCGCTGTCGCTCGCCTTACTGGCCTCCAGAAGAATGTCGGCGGGGATCTCCTTCGCCCGGAGCTCCACCGCGCGGCGTTCGTCCCTGGCCCATCGCTTGCCATCCCACACATACCACCCTCCCAGGCGTTCACAGTACCGGAGCCCATTGCCGAAGAGGTCCGCCAGCCGGCGGGCGTTGCCCAGGTCGGAGAGGTTATAGGTGTCAGACATGGGTCTCCCCATCGAAGGCACGGCAGCGCCGGGGAGGGGTGAGCCACGCCCCCGGGACAAAGGGCCCACCATCGTCCACGGCGATGGTCCCCGGCGTCGTCAGGTTCACGGGTCGGGTCTCCCCTGGCCTAGAAGGGCAGGTTGTCGTCGGGGGGGGCCATGTTGGCTTCCCATTCGTCCCCCTCCATGCCTCCCAGGACATCGGCGGCCCTGCGCAGGAGTACCAGTGCATCCTCCCGCGTCATATCCTGGTGGAAGCCCATAACGACGTCCCAGATTCCGTCCTCGATGTCGGAACGCGGACTCCTTCCCATGAAGACTTGCTGCTCCCTGCTGCCGGGAACGCCCGTGGCCATCGCGGTTACGCCCCACCAACCTCGGTCACAATGTCGCCGCACCACCAGCTTCTGGCGGACAGCCTTGAACATCTGCCGGCCCGCTTCCCACTTGGCCTCCTGCTCCGGGCTCGGGTGTGGCCCCTTCTCTGGCGTGAACCCCTCGGGCATGGGGACACAGGACGCGAGCGCTCCACTTTCCTCGGACATGGCGTTACCTTTCCTCTGTGGGTTGTTGTGGTACAACGGGGTCCGTCCCTGCGGGGGGACGGGCCTCTTGTGTTTCCTCCTGGGCCAGCCGGAACGCCTCGTTCAACTCCTTCCACGTCAGCTTCCGACCCTCCCGCCTCCACTGAGCCAGAAGGGCGTTGAAACGCTCGTAGGCGGCCCCGCTCATGGTGGTCATGTGGCGGGCGCCTGGCGCTCTATCCAGGCCTCCACTTCGTCGGACCTCCACGCCACCAGATTCGGCCCGATCCGACGCCGGCGGGGAAACTCCCCACTCTTCTCCCGTCGCCAGATCGTCGTGGGGCTCATCCCCGTGGCCTCCTGGACCTGGGGTAGCCTGAGCATCTTGACCATGAGTACCTCCTGCGGCTGCTGCACTTGCATGGGCGTTCCTGCCATGTGCGGAATCTGCCTGCGGAGGCGTGGGGAGTCAATCGCTAACTCGTTGAAATACAACGATTTAAGAGGGGGGAGCAAATGAAGATTTGCACCCCCCTGAAAGGTACGCGGGTAGGTTGGGCTTACTGCTTGGTGCGGGAGTCGAGGTGGGCGTGGAGCTCCTGGAGGGTGGGCAGTCGCCCCTGGACCCATCCCGGGGCCGTGCTGATACTCTTCACGATGTCCCTCACGTGGGCGGGGGACAGGCCCTCCCTTCGGGCCACTCGCTCAATGGCGCGGTCCCGGGGGGCCTTCACCTTCCAGCCGGAGGGGATCTTCAGGAGGTGGGGCAGGTTCGCCGGTCGAGGCTTGCCGGAGAACTTGATCCGCCGATAGACGGCCTGCCGATAACGGACCCGCATGGTCACTATCAGGGGCCTGGTCCATCGCTCCACTTCGCTCTTAGGCGTGGAGCCCCGGGGCACCTTCACGGATCCTTCCAGGCGGCCGGCGACGTATTCCACCATGTCGGGGGGGATCTTCGGGCACTCCCGAAGGGCGTTCGCAAGGTCCATCCCCGACGGATGGATGCCCCAGCGACTCAAGCGGTTTGAGATCCGGTCCCATTTCACGCTCAACCTGATTTGGAAGACGTTGGCCATGCCTCACCCCTCCTTCACCACGTTGGCCACGAAGGCGCCCCACGCATTCAACGCCTCCCGCTTCTCGTGTAGCAGGTAGAGCTCCTGGTCCCCCTGGTATCTGTTCCATCCCAGGGTGTTCTCAGCATGGCCCAGGACGGCGTCGGCCACGTTGCCGGGAATCCCCATGCCTCCGTCCTCCTTCGCCCTGGTGGCCCACGTGCGGAAGGTGGTCCGGAAGTCGTGCGCCGTCCAATGCTCCAATTCGGATCGGTCCCGGATCCGGTCCAGGGGCTTGGTTAGGTTCGTGAGGTGTGGTTTCTTGCACCCGGCCCGGGAGGGGAAGACCTGGTCCTCAGACACCTGGTCCTCTTCCAGCTCCCTGAGTGCCCGTAGCGCCTCGGGGGACAGGGGAACCAGGTGGGGGCGACCTCCCTTGAAGTCCTCAGCGGGGATCCTCCACAGTGCCGTATCCCCCTCCCCCTGGATCCCGTCCCACCGCATCGCACACACCGAACCGATACGCTGCCCGGTGAGGAGGGCCAGCCGGAACACCCCCCGGATCAGTGGCGTCTCTTCCACCGTGGCCTTCCACACGGCCCGGATCTCCGTCTTGCCCAGATAGCGCCGGCGGGGAGGCTCGGCACCCGGGGCCTCCACCAGGTGCGCGGGGTTCGTCTCAACGCCAGGGAACCCCCGCCGGATGGCATCGTTGAAGAGGAGTCGGAGAAGGGCCAGTGTCCTGTTGGCCTGGACCTGGGCCCCCCGGTCCGCGATCCCCTCCACCAGCAGGACCACCTCCCGGCGGGTGATGGCTCCCGCTTCCCTGCCCTTCCATCGCGGCAGGATCTCCTTCTCCAGGATCCGCCGGCGCTCCCGCTGAGTGCTATCCCGGGTCGGACGCCCTGCCCTTCCCTTCCGGGCCCTGGCCTTCAGCACCTCTTCGGCCATCTTCTCGAAGGATGACCCGCTCTGTCGGACCTCTTCGGCCTGGGCCACCACCTCCTCTTCCCTGGCCAGGTCCCGCTTGGCATCGGCGGCCGCCAGGTAGGGGCGGCTCGCCTCCCTGGCATCCGCCAGGCTCAGGAGTCCCAGGTCGGGGTTGGAGTCGGGGGCATAGATCCCCAGCTTGACCCTCCTCTGGGTGCCGTTGGCGCGGTACCGGACCAGCCATGTCTTCCGGCCCGTGGTCCCGGAAACCCGCAGATGGAGACCCGGGACCAGGGTGTCCCAGAAGTCCTCTTGCGCCTTCGTTGTGGAGACCTTCTCCACCCCCTTCGCCGTGAGCTTCAGCCTGGCCATTTTCGACCTCCAGATAGAGCGACTGTCGGATAGGCAGTGTGCCGTCCAGGGCAGTTTAGGGCACGTTAGGGCACAGAATCCGGGGGTCAGGGGTGCGTCCCCGTGAAACGCCCTGAACGGAATATTGGGGCGGAAAGGTAGAAACGGCAAGCTTTTTCGGGAACGCGGTGGGTGCGGATGGAAGGCTGTGGAGGGTGCCGCGTGCAGCTTAGGAGGCAGTCGCTCTATCCACCTGAGCTACGGGGACAGGATGACTTCAAGATCGGGCCTCCCGGCCCGGTGTTCAACCCCCGGGGCGCAACACCCGCGGCTGCAACGCCCCGGGGCGCCTCACGGCAATCCGACCGCGGCGGGTTCCTTGACGCGCATCCCGCCTCATCCCACGATTGTCGAGTCCGCCACAACCCTATCATGCCAACACCCGGAGCCCACCATGCTTCCCTGGAACCGGCTGGCCCCTGCCCTCTTCCTGGCCGTGATGGCCGCAGCCTGTGGCGACGACCGAGCCCCCACACCCGAAGCTGCTCCCGACGACGCTCCCCCCCTGGCCGAGAGCCCCCAGGACCAATTCTTCGCTCACCTCACCGCCCTGTGCGGGCGCGCCTTCCGGGGTGAAGCCACCCTCGTTTCCGGCCCCGGATTCGAAGGCGACATGATCATGCACGTGCGCCGGTGCGAAGCCGACGAGGTCCAGATTCCCCTGCACGTGGGGGAGAACCGTTCCCGGACCTGGATCATCACCCGGACGGCCCAGGGCCTTCGTCTCAAGCACGACCATCGCCTCGAGGACGGGAGTGACGATCCCGTGACCCAGTATGGGGGCGATGCCACCGAGATGGGCTCGGCCACCCAGCAGAGCTTCCCGGCCGACGCGTTCACGGCCGAGCTCCTGCCGGAAGCCGCTACCAACGTGTGGACCATCACCCTCGCCCCTGGAGAGCGCCTCGTGTACCACCTGACCCGAAACGGGGAGCCTCGGGCCACCTTCGAGTTCGACCTTACCGACGAGGTGGATCCTCCGCCGGCGCCCTGGGGGTACGACGGGACTTGATCCCGAGACCGCTAGCCCGGGGCCTCCGACGAGAGGGCCCCCTCGCCGCGAATCCCCCTTCCCGGCCCCCCCACCATGGCCGCCACGGCCATGTTGCCCGTGACGTTGGCTACCGTCAGGACCATGTCGGGGATGAGGTCCAGCGCAATGAGGATGCCCACCCCCTCCATGGGAAGCCCGAAGGCCATCCATAGGGGCGCCATGACGAAGAGGCCACCGCTGGGGATCCCGGGGGAGTAGAAGCTCAAGGCGCCCATCCCGGCGGACAATGCGGCGACCTCCAGGGGGCCGAGGTTCACTCCGTAAAGGGAGGCCACGAAGAAGGTCCCCACGATCCGGCTGGTGGGAGAGGCGAACTTGAACATGGACACCGCCGCCGGGAGCACCAGCCCGGTGACCTCGGGCTTCAATCCCAGAGTCCGTTCGGCTTCCTCCAACATGGGTGGGAGGGAGGCCAGGGACGAACGGGTGCTGAACCCCACGGCCTGGGCCGGGAGGCAGGCCTTGGCGAAGAGACCCATGGGAAACCCGCCGACGATCCGCACCAGGGGGTAGAGGGCCAGGGCAGCCAGGGTGAGGAGCGCCACGGCCACCAGGAGGAAGCCTGCCACGGCCCCGATGACGGAGGCCCCCGTCTGGGCCCCCAGGGCCAGCGTCAGGGCAAAGACACCAACGGGGGCAGTGGCCAGGATCCATCCCACCACTACCAGGATGGTCTCCGAGACCGCCTTGGCGGCCCGGTGGAGGGTATCCCGGTAGGCCGGGGTCACCTGCGTGGCGGCCAGACCAAAGATCACCGTGAAGATCACGAGGGGCAGGATGGCCCCCTCAGCCGCGGCCTGGACAGGGTTGGCCGGAAGGAGACCCACCAGCCAGTCCCGGAAGGGGGGAAGGGTGACATCCGCCACGGTGCCGGCCGTGGCAAGCTCCGGGATCTGGACCTCGCTCGCCCCCACCAGGCGGAGGAGGGGAGGGGCCGCCAGGCCCCCAAGGGCCGAGGTGCCCGCCACCAGCCCCACGAACCACGCGATGGCCTTTCCCCCCAACCGAGCCACCGCCCCGGCCTCGGAAGAGGTGATGCTCCCCAGGAGGAGCGATACCACCAGGGGAATCACCGTCATGCGGATGGCGTTCACCCAGAGGGCCCCCACGGGCTCGATCCAGGCCACGACCGTAGCCGCTGGACCCGTTTCCGCCGGAGCCAGGACCACGCCGGCAATCAGTCCAAGGACGAGGGCCGTCAGGACGCGGGCGGCCAAGGACATGTGTCTTCTCCCCGGTTCCTCCTGCCTCAAAGCAGGAGCTTCACCACGACGAACCCCAGGATGACCAGGGCTCCGAACACCCAGGTGAGCAGGTTGAAATAGCGATCGATGAACCGGCTCATGGGACGCCCGAACCGGTAGATGAGCCCTGCCACCACGAAGAACCTGAGACCACGGCTCAGGAGGCTGGCCAGGAGAAACACCGGGAAGTTGATGGCGAACACCCCGGCGGAAAGCGTGAAGACCTTGTAGGGAATCGGGGTAAGGCCCGCGAGGAAGACGGCCCAGAAGTCGTATCGATCGTAATACGCCTGGACCCCCTGGAACGCCTCCGGCGTCACGCCCGGGACATAGGCGAAGAAGAAATCCCCGAGGATGTGCCAGGCCCCCGCTCCGATGAGGTACCCCCCCGCACCACCTATTACCGAGGCCACCGTGGCCATGGCGGCGAAGCGGAAGGAGCGGGCCACCGCCCCCAGGCAGAGGGCCATGAGGAGGGGATCTGGCGGGATGGGAAAGAAGGACGCCTCAGCGAAGGCCAGGACCCCCAGGGCAATGGGGCCGTACGGAGTCTCGGCCCAGTGGAGGACCCAATCGTACATGCGCCGCACCCATCCAGGCCCCTCCGCCCGTCGCCTCACGCCACCCCTCCCTGGATCTCGTCCCTCCAGGCGAATCGGCCCAGGAGGGGCACGAAGGTACAACCGGCCTGGACGGGCTCCTCCAGGATCCTGCCTCCCTCCCTCCGGGCCAGGACCAGCTCCTGCGACTCCTTGCTCCCCACGGGGATCAACATCCTGCCTGGATCGTCCAGCTGGTCCAGGAGGGCGCCGGGGATCGATGGGGAAGCCGCGGAGACCACCACCACCTGGAAGGGGGCGTACTTGCGCCAGCCGATGGTGCCGTCCCCCACCAGAAGGGCCACGTTCATGAATCCCAGGGCGTCCAGGGCCTTGCGGGCCCGGGCCGAGAGCTCCCGGATCCGCTCGACGGAGTAGACCCGCTCCGCCATCGTGGCCAGCAGCGCCGTGAGGAAGCCTGATCCCGTGCCGATCTCCAGGACCCGCTCGTGGCCCCGGGGGCGCAGGATGGAGAGGTACAGGGCCTGGAGGGACGGCTGGGAAGCCGTCTGCTGGTACCCGATGGGGACCGGCGCGTCCTGATAGGCCCGGTTCCGGACGCCCTCGGGCAGGAAGGGGTGGCGAGGGACCCGGTCGAAGAGCTGGAGGATCTCCAGGTCTTCGATTCCCCTGGCGCGGATGTCCTCGATGAGGCGGCGCCGGAATCCGGTGAACCGATGGGGGTCGTCTAGAGAGCCAGGTTCCACCCGCGGATCTCCTCCATTAGCTCGTAGCGGGTCAGGTCGAGGTGGAGGGGCGTCACCGAGATGAACCCGTCCTGGACGGCCCTGAAATCGGCCTCCTGGCCCCCGTTCCATGCCGAGATCCCACCTCCGATCCAGAAGTACTCCCGTCCCTTGGGGTCCAGGATGCGGGTGATGGAATCGGCATATCTCCTGCGACCCAGGGAGGTGATCTTCACCCCTCGCACCTTCCCCGGAGGGGCGCCGGGCAGATTGATGTTGAGGAGGGTGTGGGGGGGAAAGGGATTCCGGCGCAGAATCTGTTGGAGCAGGCCCTCCAGGAGCGGGGTCCACGCCTCCAGCTTCTCGAAATCATCTCCGGTATACGAAAGGGCCACCGAAGGGATGCCGATGACCGTCGCCTCCATGGCCGCCGCCACCGTACCGGAGTAGAGGACGTCCTCTCCCATGTTCGAGCCGTGATTGACCCCCGAGAGGCAGAAGTCGGGCTGGTACCCCAGGAGCTCGTTCACCGCCATGATGACGCAGTCCGTGGGGGTGCCGTCCACCACGTAGACCCCCTCGGAGGCTTCCCGGGCCCGGATGGGGCGGTGGATGGTGAGGGAGTGGCTCGTGGCGCTCTGCTCCCGGTCGGGGGCGACGATGCTTACCTCCCCCAGGGTCCGAGCGGCCCCCGCCAGGACCCTCAGGCCCTCGGCCATGTACCCGTCGTCGTTGGTGCAGAGGATCCTCATTCGGCAGGCTGGGTGGCGGGAGGGGTGAGGACCTCCATGAGGAGCTCCAGTTCTTCCCTCATGGACGAAAGGAACTCCGGGGCCAGCACCTCCTGCTGGCCATCCTCCAGCTCGCCGTCGCTTCGCATCTCAAGGAGCTTCTGGTTGGCTCCCTCGATGGTGTACTTCTGCTTGTACAGCAGGTGCTTGACCAAAAGGATGAGCTCGATGTCCTTGGGCCGGTACACCCGGTTTCCCGCTCGGTTCTTCGTGGGACGCAGGACCTCGAACTGGGTCTCCCAGTAACGCAGGACATGGGGCTTCAACGACGTCAGGTCGCACACTTCGCCGATGGAGTAGTAGGCCTTCTTGACGATGGTCTCTCTCACGGCTGCCTCCTCGCTTCCGGCGTCATGACCACACCTCCGGCTTGGGAACCCTGAGCATGAGATCCCGGACGGCGTCCGACGCCGCCTTCCCTTCCCAGAGCAGGGCGTGGACCTCCTGGCTGATGGGCATCTCGACCCCGAACTCCCTGGCCAGGTCCCGGACTGCCTGGACGGTCCGTACCCCCTCCGCCACACCCTTCATGCTGGTCAGGATCTCATCCAGGGATTCCCCTCTTCCGAGACGGAATCCCACGGTCCGGTTGCGGCTCAAGGACCCGGTACACGTCAGGACCAGATCCCCCATCCCCGCCAGGCCTGAGAATGTGGCAGGATCAGCACCCATGGCCACTCCCAGCCGGGTGATCTCCGCCAGTCCTCGGGTGATCAGCGCCGCAAGAGTATTGTGGCCGAAACCCATCCCCGCTACCGCACCGGCCGCCAACGCCACCACGTTCTTCAGAGCTCCTCCCATCTCCACCCCCAGGACGTCGGGGTTGGTATAGACTCTGAAGTACTCGGTCTGGAATGCGTCCTGGGCAGCCAGGGCCGCCTCGGGAGAGCGGCTCGCCACCACCACCGCAGTGGGGGCGTTCGCGGCCACCTCGGTGGCGAAGCTGGGCCCGGAGAGGAAGGTAAGGCGATGGGTCTGCTCCGGTGTGAGAAGGCCGGACAGGACCTCGTCCATCCGCTGCCCGCTCGTCACTTCAATGCCTTTGGACGCGCTCACCACGTGGACTTCGGGATCCAGCCTCCCGGCGATCTCCCGGAACACGCCTCCCACGAATTGCGACGGCACCACGGAGACCACCATGGGCTTCGCCGTAACGACCTCCGCAAGGTCGGAGCTGGCCTCGAGGGTGTCTGGTAGCTCCACCCCGGGGAGGAAGGTCCGATTCTCCCTGTGCTTCCGGATCTCCTGGACCACTTCCGGCTCGCGGGCCCAGAGGGATACGCGATGCCCTTTCCGGGCCAGGAGACGCGCCAGGGCCGTGCCCCAGCTCCCGGCTCCCACCACACCCACGGAGCGTAACCCGGCGATCACGCGGCGTCGCTCCTCTTTCCCTTCCCGAATCGGTGCTCTTCACCCCTCACGAGGCGCCCAATGTTGGACCGATGGGCCCAGAACACGAAGGCGGCCAGTGCCACGGTGAAGCCCAGGAGAGTTCCGCCGCCCTCATGGGGGAGGAAGACCAGGGCCGCGGGCAGGGTCACGGCGGCAGCCAGGGACCCGAGGGAGACGATGCGGGAGAGGATGACGACGACCGTCCATGCTCCCAGCGCCACCAGCGTAGCCCAGGGAGCGAGGGCCAGGAAGGCGCCGGCGCTGGTTGCGATCCCCTTCCCTCCCTTGAAGCGGACCCAGAAGGAAAAGACGTGCCCCAGGATGGCGGCGGCTGCATACACCAGCGTCCACTCCCAGATGGCGGACTGATCCCGTTGGGGGAAATACCAGACGGGGATCCACCCCTTCAGCACATCCACCAGGCCTACCGGGATGGCGGCCTTCCAACCCAACACCCGGTAGGTGTTGGTGGCTCCCAGGTTCCCGCTCCCCTTCTCCCGGAGGTCGATGCCGAAGAAGAAGCGACCCACCACATAGCTGGTGGGAGTCGCTCCGAGCAGGTAGGCCAGCAGGGCGAATAGGAGCGGCATCACGATGGCACCTGCTTCCCGCTTCTGAAGCTCATCGTTCCTGGGTCCCCCGAAGGCGGATCCGGATGGGACTGCCGGTGAAGCCCCACCGGGCCCTGAAGCTGTTGTGCACGTAGCGAATGTAGTGGTCCGGGATCTCCTTCGGGAGGTTGGAGAAGAGGACGAACGTGGGAGGGGCCACCGACACCTGCGTCCCATAGCGGAGCTTCACGGGCCTGCCCCGGGAGTGGGGCGGCGGCTGGTGCCCCGTCAAGTCCTCCAGCGCCTTGTTGACCTCGTGGGTCTCGATCCGCCGGTGGCGCTCCGCCTGGACCTGGAGGACCAGGTCCAGCGCCTTTCGCACCCGTTGACCGGTAAGGGCGGAGGCGAAGAGAACGGGAATCCACTGGAGGAAGGTGGCCTTCTGGCGGGTGGCCTTTTCCCATTCCGGAGCCGTGCCGGTCTCCTTCTCCACCAGGTCCCACTTGTTCACCACCAGGATCACCCCCGCTCCCGCCTCCCAGGCCTGCTCCGTCACCTTGAGGTCCTGAGCCGACATCTCCTCCGTGGCGTCCACCAGGACCAGGCAAACGTCGGCCTCCTGCACCACCCGGGCTGTCCGCAGGGCGCTGTAGTACTCCAGGGAGTCCGTGATCCTGGCCTGCCGTCTCAGGCCGGCAGTGTCCACGAACACCAGGGTATGGCCGTGGTACTGCATGGGCGTGTCCACCGGGTCCCGGGTGGTTCCCGCCGTCTCGCTCACCACCACCCGCTCCTCCCCGAACATGCGGTTCACAAAGGAGGACTTGCCCACGTTGGGCTTGCCCACGACCGCTACCCGCACGATCCCCTCGTCCTCCTCGTCAGGGGAAGCCTCCGGGAATTCCGCCACGACAGCGTCCAGCAGGTCTCCGGACCCCTTGCCGGAGATGGCGCTGACGGGATGGGGCTCCCCCATCCCCAGGGACCAGAAGTCCAGATGGGTTTGGTCTCCAGGGAGATTGTCGAGCTTGTTCACCACCAGGACCACGGGCTGGGGGCTCTTGCGCAGGATCTCGGCAAGCTTCTCGTCCAGGGGATGGATCCCGGTCCGGCCGTCCGTCACGAAGAGGATCACATCGGCCTCCCGCACGGCAGCCATGGCTTGCTCCCGGACTGCCCGGTCCATGGGCTCCTCGCTGTCCTGGATGACGCCCCCGGTGTCCACCACGAAAAAGGTGTGCCCGCCCCAATCGGCCTTTGCGAAGTTCCGGTCGCGGGTGACACCCGGCGTGTCGTGGACGATGGCCAGGCGCCTGCCGAGGAACCGGTTGAAGAGGGTGGACTTCCCGACGTTGGGCCTTCCTACGACGGCCACCACAGGGATCTTCCGGCTCACAGCGCCTCCAGGGACTGGATGAGGTCCCGCCCGGGGATCACCCGGGCCGGTAACAGCGCTTCCCTGAGCTCCGACAGAGGGAAGGAATCGATGAAGAGGTCGTCGGCGTTGAGGGCTTCCCCGGGCAGGAGGATCAGGTCGCACTCACCGGGGGCGCCGGCGGCTGCCAGCAGGTCCCGCCCCGCCAGCAGGCCCGCCACCGTCACCAGCTCGCCGAAGAACTCGTTGGTGACGGGCCGGACCTCAACGGAGGCTCCCGTGGCTCTCTCCAGCCGGGGCGCCAGGCCGTCGAGGTAAGGCGCCATGGATCGCCCGGTCAGGATCCGGATTCTCAGCCCCTCCAGCCTGGGGAGCGACGGCAGTCCCTCCTCGAAGGCCCTGAGGAAGGCTCTCACGGAGCCCACCCCGTTCTCCGTCAGGTCCCAGGAGTCGTAGTAACCTTCCGCTGGGAGAGGCTGTCCGGCGTGGAGGTACATCTCGTCGGCGGAGTAGACCCACCCCTGCCCTCGTTCCTTCAAGGCAAGCTCCCGAAACCGGTCCACCTGGGCGACGGCGCCAGCGGCTTCCTCCGGCTGCAACGGCCGCACCGGACGGTTCACGTTGTACCTGGTCAGGCCCACGGGAACCACGGACAGGGTCCGGATCCCCTCTCCCAGCCGGTAGAGGTCTTCCATGGTACGCTGAAGGTGATGGCCATCGTTCCACCCAGGGCACAGCACCACCTGGGTATGGACCTCCAGGCCGTGGTCCAGGAGAAAGGCGAGCTGGTCCAGGATGAGGCCCGCCCGATCGTTCTTCAAGAGACGGATCCTCACCTCGGGGTCTGTAGCATGCACCGAGACGTAGAGAGGGGAAATCCGCTGGTCCACCAACCTCTGCATCCCCTTCTGGCCGAGGTTGGTCAGGGTGACGTAGCTCCCGTAGGTGAAGGAGAGCCGGAAGTCGTCGTCCCGAAGCCAGAGGCTGGTGCGGGCATCCTTGGGATTGCCGTCGATGAAGCAGAAGACGCACTTGTTGGCGCACTCCCGCACGGTGTCGGGAGCGGGGACCATGCCCACACTCTCCCCTTCTTCCCGAACGATCTCGATCAGCTCCCGTTCACCCTCCGGGGAGATGGTCTCGATCTCCAGCTCGGGGTCGGCCAGGAGAAAGGTGAGGTCGATGCCGTCGCGGACCCGCTGTCCGTTGATCCGGACGATGCGGGTCCCGATCTGCAGCTGGAGCTCTTCGGCAATGCTCCCGGCCTCGATCTCAGCGATGCGGACCACGGGTTTCGTCTCGAAAGTAGAAGAGGAAAGGGCCAGGAAGTATAGAGGGAACAGTGGGTTCGATCAATCGGGCTCCCTTCGGGATGGGTGGCGCCGAGACCTCGAAGGGGTCATCTTTTGAGGTCCCATCTCCGTGTCGAACGAAGGAGACCGATTGTCCGTTCCGTACCTCCGGAAGCCGTGCGCCGCCATCCTGCTCCCCGTCCTCTTCCTGGCCGGGTGCCGGCAGGCCGAGACCGTCAGGGAGTTCCTCCGGGACCCCACGCCTCACCAGGATTACCTCGTTGGCCTGTGGAACGCAGGCTTGGCTTCGTCGGCCTTGGGACAGGACTGGATCCAGGCCTCGGGGGAGGCCCTGGCGAATCCCGTGGCTGTGGAGCCCCCCTACCAGGAAGCCGGTTTCTTCCCGCCGGAGGAGGCTGCCTCCCGAGGGTATCGGTTTTCCCTCCGCCGGGGCCAACGCCTGGTCCTCAGCGTGACCCTCGAGAGCCCCTCCCCCGCCCGCGTCTTCGTGGACCTCTTCAGGGCCCCTCCCGACACGCTGCGAGGGCCCGAGCCGGTGATGTCGGGGGAGGCAGGGGTCGAAATGGTATACGAGCCTCGCCGCTCCGGAGATTACCTCCTCAGGGTCCAGCCCGAGCTCCTGCGCGGTGGCCGCTTCCTGGTCACCATCGAGAGCGGTCCGGCGCTGGCGTTCCCTGTGGCTGACCGGACGACCCGGTCCATAGCCAGCTACTTCGGCGACTCCCGGGATGCAGGGAGGAGGGAGCACCACGGTGTGGACATTTTTGCTCCCCGGGGGACGCCCGTCCTGGCAGCGTCGGAGGCCTACGTCAGCCGGGTGGACACCACGCCGGTGGGCGGGAGGGTCATCTGGCTCAGGGACACCATCCGGGGGGCGTCCCTCTATTATGCCCACCTGGAAACGCCCCTGGTTCAGGAAGGCGCCAGGGTGATGCCGGGGGACACCATCGGCCTCGTGGGAAACACGGGCAACGCCATTACCACCCCGCCCCACCTCCATTTCGGGCTGTACGCCAGGGGCGAGGGGCCGTTGGACCCGTGGGACTTCCTCCATCGATCTCCGGCAGAGCTGGTGACCGTGGAGGTTGAGCTGGCTGAGCTGGGCGAGTGGGTCCAGGCGACGGGGGACGGGATTCACATCCGGGAAGGTCCCTTTCTACGAAGCCCGGTCCTGGCGGAGCTTCCCCGGGGTACGGCTGTCCGGGTATATGGCGGCGTGGGTACCTGGTTCCGGGTGCTCCTCCCGGATGGGACCGCCGGCTTCGTGGCCAGCCGCTTGACGGAGAGGACCCGCAGGCCGGTGCGTGCCGAGTCGGACGGCTAGGCCCCTTCGGTTCTCTTGCCTGGCAGGTTCCTCAGGAACACGCCGATCATGCGGTTCAGGTCCCCCGTTCCATCGTAGAAGAGGTTCACCACCGGCCTTCCCGCATCCTTCTGGACCTCGTTGAGGATGCCCGAGATCACCTGGCCGGGCATGCAACCGAAGGGGGAGCAGTTCACCACCAGGTCCGCTCCCTGCTTGAAGAACTCCACCGTCCGCCCAATGGTCATGAGGACCTCTCCCCCGAAATTGAACGCGGCGTAGGGGAAGGCCGCTTCGGCCGACTCCTGGATGGACGGCTCCTTGCGGTCGGCCAGCAGGTCCCCCGCCTCCTCGTACCAGGCATGCTCTGTTTCGAAGAGGTACCGGTTCTTGATGTAGCTCTTGGCCCGTCCGGCGATGTCCCACCCCTCCCTGGCGCGGCGTTCGTGCTCCCAGCAGGCATACAGGACCCACTCGTGGAAGGGGGCCAGCCAGGCCTCCCCACCATGCATCTCGATGGCCGCCACCACGTTCTGGTTGGTGAACTCGTTGCAGCGTACGAAGATCTCACCCACCACTCCCACCAGCGGCTTTCCGGAGGGGGGCTTCGGAAGGGCCCGGAAAGGACTCAGGGCCCTCCTGAGGGCTGGCTTGAGGGCGTCCCGGTTCTCGAACGCTTCCTCCATGAGCCTCGCGGCATCGCTCACCAGGTCGTCGATGGCGGCGGGGTCGTCGGCGTAGGGCCGGTATCGGCACCCCACCTTGAAGATGAGGTCCCCCAGGAGAGCTCCCGTCCAGATCTTCCGCCGCAGGCCTTCCTCCAGGCCCTGGTAGGCGTTGTCGTTGTTGGGAGCCATGATGGCCAGCTTTCCGAATCCCTGGTCCTCCAGGATGACCCTCTCCAGGAGGTTGTACTGCCCGAAACGGCAAGGGCCACAACCCGAGGGCATGAAGAACGCGTCCGTGCTCCCGTCGCCGCCCTTCTCCCGAAGGGTCTGGAGCAGCCGGCCGATGGTGACGGTCATGGGCATGCACTCCCCTCCCCGTGTCACCTGCCGGCCGATGGAAAGGCTCTCCTGGTCTTCGGGAGGAAGGGAGCGGGCATCGAAACCCTCGCCCCGCAGAGCCGCCGCCACCAGAGGTGCGGCGATGGAGTGAAGCTGGGGAATCCAGATGGTACGATTCGCGAACGCCTCGACCGGATCGGTGCGGTCCGGCAGGGGCCGGACCGCACGGGAGGCCGGAGTTCTTTGCCGGCTCCGGATCACGTCCAGGAACGCCTCGACCCGTGTGAGGTACCCTGCGTCCCCCCCGTGCTCATCCAGCTCCAGGATGAGGAACGGCTTTCCCCCCAACAGCCTCTCCGCGTAGGTGAGCAGGAAGGAGTCCGGCCCGCACTTGAAGTTGGTGAGCCAGATGGGGAAGACGTTGGGCTGGTCCCTCGCCCAGAGCAGAGCCTTGAGCAGCCGTTGCCCGTACACCCAGTAGATGTTCCGGAGCTCCGGACCCAACTCCGCCTCGTGGATGGGAGCGAGGTCGGCAGGGATCACCTTGAATCCCTTCTCTGCCACCTTGAGGGGAAGCTCGAGGTTGGCATTCCCATCGAAGAGGTTGTAGGCACGGCCCAGGAACAGGATGCTGGGGTCGTTCTCGTGAGCCAGCGAGAGGGCGAGGCGATCTCCTTCCGCCCTGCACGATTCCTCGAACTGACGCTGAGCTTCCAGGGCGGTCTTCCAAGCCCTCCCGATCCTTCGGGGAGAAGCTTCCAGGGGCCCGGCCAGCACTCTGGCGAGCTCCCGCACCTGGCGGCCGGCCTCCCAGCGCAAGTCCACCCGTGGGCTCAGGATCCTCTCGTCCCCTTCCTTCCCGGCGACCCGCAGGGCGGAGCGGGCCATGGCGGGAAGGGCACATACCACGGGGCAGAAGAATGCATTGGTGTGCTCCTCCGGGACAGGCTCGCTCACCGTGTGAGGCATGAAGACGAACTCGACGTCCTTCTCCTCCAGGAGCTGCCCCATATGCCCGTGGGCCAGCTTGGCTGGGAAGCAGTACTCGGATCCCACCAGCGCCCCGGCGATTCTCCGGGTCCTCTCGTCCGTAGGGCGGGAGAGCCGGACCTTGCACCCCAGGTTGGCCAGGAAGGTCTGCCAAAGCGGGCCGTGGCTGAAGGTCGAGAGGGTCTGAGGCACGCCCACGTTGGGCCCTGTTCGTGGCCCCGGATCCCTGTGGTCCGCAAAGGCGGCGGCGGCCAGCTTCGATCGCAGTCGAAAAGGCTCGAACTCCAAGCACTTTCTCTTCTCGGTGGCATCCGGGTCCCGGCCGCACAGGTACCCCCAGCTGGGCGAATGGTCCTCTCCCTCGATCCTGGCGTACGTGATCCTGCACGAGTTCTGGCAGAGATGACATTCCTCCTGGGTGAGGTTGACCGCGCGCCGCGTCAGGTCGAGCCCCCTGAAGGTCGTGCCGTCAGCGTGGTCCCTCGAGCGATCACGGGTGAGGAGTGCCACCCCATACGCTCCCAGGACGTGGCAGTAGGGAGACACGACGATCTCCGTGCCCAGGAGCTGCTCGAAGGCCGCCACCAGCCCCTGGTTCCGGGCCGTCGCCCCGCAGAAGAAGATCTTCCGCCTGGAGTAGGGCCGCGTCCCCACCACCTTTGCCAGGTAATTCTCCACCACCGAGTACATGACCGCCGCCAGGGCCTCCCGGGGCGTATGCCCCTGGCGGATCAGCCGTTCCACATCCTGCTCCATGAACACGGTGCAGCGGTCGGACGTGTGGGGTGGCGCCACGCCCAGGACCATGGGACCCAGGTCCTGCACCGGGAAGCCGAGCTTCAGGGATTGCTCCTCCACGAACGATCCCGTGCCGGCGGCGCATACGTAGTTCATGTTCGAGTCCTGCATGAACCCGTTGCGGGCCCGGATGAACTTCGAGTCCTGGCCCCCGATCTCGAACACCGTGTCCACATCGGGGTCCGTGGCCAGGGCGCCGGCCAGATGGGCCGTGATCTCGTTCACCACCTCGTCGGCCCCCACCACCGCGCCGATCATCTTCCGGCCGGATCCGGTGGTGCCGCACCCCCGGATCCGAAGCTGCCAGGAACGGCTCTCCGCCACGGATTGAAGCGCCGAGAAGAGTGCCTTGGTGGCTCCCACAGGGTCCCCCGCCGTCTTCCGGTACACGTCCACCAGGACCCCGCCTTCCTCGTCGATGAGGACGGCCTTGGTGGAGGTGGATCCCACGTCGATCCCCAGGTAGGCTTCGTAGCGCCCATCACGGGAATCCCGCGTAACCCGGATCTCGTTGTCCATGCCGTCCGTCCAGCATTCGGCCACGGCGAAGTCGGGGTACAGGGATCTCTCGAGAAGCAGCGGCGGGCGTGCCAGATGGCCTGTTCGGGAGACCGGACCAGGGCCGGAGGTCTGGATGGAGAGGAGGGAGCGGGGGCTGCCGCCGTTCCCGGACGCGAGATGAGCGGCACCGAGAGCCGCGGAGAACTCCGCCGCCTCGAAGGTGAGAATCTCGGTGCCGGCCAGCTCCCGGAGCCACCGCAGGACTTCCGTATTCTTGGCCACCCCGCCCGTGACCACCGTGGGGCCCTGGAGCGTCTTGCCCCGCAGGAGCGTCTGCAGGACAGTGGCGGAAAGCCCCCGGCAAAGGCCGCACCACAGAGCTTCCTTGCCGTACCCCTCCTGCTGGCGGTGGATCAGGTCGGACTTGGCGAAGACGGCGCAGCGGGTGGCAATGGACGGCGGATCCAGCACGGGAGGAAAACCGTGACGGTCCTCGTGTCCAAGCCCCAGGCGAACGGCCTGAGCATCCAGGAAGGACCCCGTTCCAGCGGCACAGAGGGTATTGGATGCCACGTCCTTCAGGCGCCCCTCCTCGTCGAGCTGGATGAGGGTGACCGAGGACGCCCCGATGTCGATGATGTTCCTGACCTCCGGGAGGATCTGTCTGACCCCCCGGATGGTGGCTTTGCACAGGTCCGTGATCGGGAGGCCCGTGGTCAGGCTCACCGCCTCCGCAGCCGAGCCCGTGAGGCCGACCTGTCTGTCCCCGTTCAGGCCGAGGCTGCGGACGGCGCTCCCGAGGGCCTCCAGAGGCCGGCCTTCGTGGGGGAGATAGGTGGGGAACGAGGCCCGGCCGTCCGGGTCCACCACGGCGATCTTGAGGAACCGGGTGCCCACATCGATTCCGATGGACATGGCTCTTCTCCCTCCAATACGTCCCTGAGCGCGGCGATCACCCGACTGCGACCAAGGTGTCCGCTCCGGGTTGGGCAGGATCTAGGAGGAACGACGTAGCAGAACGTCGCGAATTACGTATCGAGGGTCATACGGATGCGCAAGCGCTAGCAGACGATAGTCCCGCGGGAGGGGTCTTCGCAACGAGTTCGGTACCTGGGGAGACTGCCAACCGTAGAAGAGCCGAAATGGGTTGGGACGCATCTCGCGCCAAGAAACGGCGGCGTCCGCAGCGAGCCCGCCACAGACCCATAACGGGCCGACCCCAGGTAGCTACGCCACCTGGGGTCGTTCGATCAGAGCGGGCGACCGGGTTCGAACCGGCGACCCTCAGCTTGGGAAGCTGATGCTCTACCAACTGAGCTACGCCCGCATCGTTCAGATAATGTACTCAGGGCCGGGCAGCCCCTCAAGGCTACCCGGCCCTCGGCAACGGTCCCCTTACCGGAAGAAGAGGGCGTGCCCTCCCTCGTCAGCGAAGAACCTCGTAACGGTAACCCGTTACGTATTCAGTAGAGTTGAAGGTCCCCTGGAACACCTGGAGACCGTCGACCTCCGGCAGCGTTACCGGCAGGTCCATGGAGCCGATTTCCCGACCCGCTTCCCCGCCGAACTGAAAGCGGAGGGTGATGGTCGTACCGGGCGTTCCCGCCGTGTTCTTCAATTCTCCGAAGATCCGGGCTCCACCATCGGGCTCACTGTCCAGGCGGAGATTCTCGATCTCGTACCCGATGGCCTGGTATTCCAGGAAGACCTCGTTGGCCTCTTCGACCCGCTCCAGCTCTGAGTAAGCGCGGGTCAGGAAGATCCAGCCCAGCCCATTCAGGGGATCCAGCTCCAGAAGGTCACGAGCCGCCGGGATCAGGTCCTCGAACTTCTCTGAGATGTGGAGCGTCTGCGCCAGGTTCATCCGGGCGTCCCGGTTGAGCGGATTCATCTCCGCCGCGGCGCGGAAGGCCTCGGCCGCACGATCATACTGCTCGATCTGGTAGAGGCCGACACCGGCGTTGAACAGGTCTCGCTCCGTCAGGTTCGGCCGGGCCAGGAGGTCACGATAAAGGACCTGCACGGAGTCAGCCTGACCCATCTCAGTGAGGACTCCCGCAAGCGCTCCCAGGAGCGCGGTATTCTCCGGATCTTCCGCGAGCATGCTTCCGTAGAGCTCTGCGGCTTCCTGGTACTGCTCGGAGAACGTGAGGGCCTGTCCGAGGCCCAGGGTGGCGATGTCCCAGTGCTGTTGCCATACCTCGGCCAGCTCTGGATCAGCCATCTGTAGCTCCTTCGACTCCTCCAGAAGCTCCATGGCGCTGCGGTAGGCGGCGACGGATTCAGACATCCTTTCCAGTCGGGAGTAGATGGAGCCCAGCTGCAGGAAGCCCTCGGGCCGGGAGGAGTAGAGCCGGTTCCCGACGTCAAAGAGCTCCGCGGCCTTCTCCAGGTCGCCCGCGTTCAAGGGTTCAATGGCCGCGTTGTAGGCATTGACCCAACCCTGTTCCCTCCATGGCTCCGTTTCCAGGACGTACCTGGGGTGGAGCTCCTCGGCCCTGGCGAACATGGAGTCGGCAACGGCGAATTCCTTCAGTCCCACGGCGGCCTGTGCGGCCTGGAAGTAGGACTTCGGGTTCTCGGCATCGGCCGCAATCCCGGCACGCGCAGCCTCCATGGCCTGGCGGAAGCGCTGCTCGCCCTCCTCGTCCGTGGCCGCGGTCTGCGCTTGGGTCAGATAGAGATCGGCGGAGCGGGTGTGCGTGTTGTCGCGGGGCCGTATTCCCTCAGGAAGGACCTGTCCCGAAAGCGTAGTGGTCGCAGCGGGGGACATTCCAGGTTCGCCGCCTCCACTGGCTCCGGTAGCACAGCCGGTCCCGGAGATCATAGCAGCAGTGGCGAGGACGAGTCCGAGTCGGACATTCATCCCGATTTCCTCCTCTTCGTTGGTCAAAAGGGGCCCGGTCCGTCTGCCCGGAGCCCCTGGGTCCAAACAACCCCAAAATCTAGAGGTCACCCGCGGACACGTCAAACTCCAGATCCGGCGAGATCCACGGAGATCCTCATGGCCAATTTCCTTCCGAATCCCGGAAGCCGGGCGATTTCCTCGACACCCGCCTCCCGAAGAGCTCGAACGGATCCGAAATGGGTGATGAGGGCCTCACGTCTGGCAGGTCCCACCCCGGGAATCTCGTCGAGACGGCTTCGAAGGGTGCTCTTCGAGCGGAGCTTCCGGTTGTACGAGTTCGCGAATCGATGGGCCTCGTCCCGGATCCTTTGAAGGAGACGAAGAGCCTGGTTCCTCCGAGGAAGCAGTAGGGGCTCCGGCTCTCCGGACCGGTAGAGCTCCTCTTCCCGCTTGGCCAATGCCACCACCGCCACCTGCTCAAGGGCCAGGGAGCGCAAGGCTTCCTCGGCGGCATGGAGTTGGCTCTTTCCCCCATCCACGACCACCAGATCCGGAAGTGGGGCCTCCTCCTGGAGCCTGCGCCGGAGGAAGCGGCCAACCGCCTCCTCCATGGATCGGACATCGTCGTTACCCCAGTCGCCCCGGATCTTCATGTGCCGGTAGGCGGATTTCCTGGGAGCCCCGTTCTCGAAGACAACGGCGCTAGCTACCGTTTCCGTTCCCTGGAGATGGGAGATGTCGAAGCAGACCATGACCCTGGGAACCACGTTCAGGTCGAGGCGGTCCTGGAGCTCGTAGAGAGTCTCGTCCGCCCGGTTCGTGGCCAGGGACTCGGCGGTGACCCGGTCCTCCATGGCGCTCCGGGCATTGGAGCCAGCCAGGTCCAGGATGCGCCGTTTGTTCCCGCGCTGCGGAACCCTGATTCGCACCTTTCGTCCGGCGCGTTCCGACAGGAGCCCCTCCAGGAGGCTCTGGTCGGGGAACTCCTGGGGGGTGAGAATCTCCCGGGGAAGGTCGAGGATCCCCTCCTCCCCCCTTCCCAGGTAGTGGCGGACGGCAAAGACCGAGATGAGCGGGCCGTCCTCCTCGTCGGCTACATCGGAGAACCGCTGTGCGTCAAGCCCCAGGAGCAGCCCTCGCCGGATCCTGAGTACGACGGCCGTCGCCATGTCCCCATCCCGGGCCAGGCCAAGAACGTCCTGGTCATCCCCTTGCACCCTATGGACGATTTGCTCCCGGGCCATGGCGTCCAGGCCCCGGGTCACGTCCCTCAAGCGGGCGGCCTCCTCGAAGCGGAGCTCCCGGGCCGCCTCCACCATCCGCGCGCTCACCTCCTCCCTCAGGGACGCTGTGTCGCCCTCCAGGATCCGGAGGATCTCGCGGACCATAGCGCCGTAGGACTCCCGGGTCTGAAGGCCGACGCACGGGGCGAGGCACCGACCGATATGGTAATCGAGACATGGGCGATCCGGGGCCTCGCGTGGGAGATCGTAGCGGCATGACCGGACCGTGTAGAGGCGCGTCACCACCTCCAGGGCCTGCCTCAGGGGCCCCACGGAGGTGAAGGGGCCGAAGTAGCGTGCTCCGTCGTTACGCACCTCCCGGGTGACCATGACCCGGGGAAACGGCTCCTGGGTGGTGACCTTGAGGTACGGGTATCGCTTGTCGTCCCGGAGCTGGATGTTGAACCGAGGGTGGTGCTCCTTGATGAGGTTGGCTTCCAGGATGAGGGCCTCGGCTTCGGATCCCACGACGATGGTGTCCAGGGAGGCGACCCTGCGGACCAGCTCTCGGGTCTTCACCGAGTGGGAGGCGTCTCCCCGGAAGTAGCTCCTGACCCGGGGCCGGAGGGATTTGGCCTTGCCGACGTAGAGGATCTCTCCTCTCGGGTCCCTGAAGAGGTAGACGCCCGGGGCCGTTGGAAGGGCGCCAAGGAGGTTGGGCGAGATGGGATCGGATGCTGGCATGGAACCACAGGGCTCAACGTGCCCGGGATGATCTCCGGCGGAGTGGCATCCCGACCCCCAGAAGGGAAGCCACCATGAGATACGTTACCCCGAAGGCTCCTACGGTTCCCAGGGCAGCCAAGGGATCGAGCCACAGGGGAGCCTCCCTGAGGAGGTCGGGAAGGTACCCAGGTGCCGACGAGAACCCCAGGATCTCCCTTGCAGCCAGCCCGGCGGCCACGGCGGCGAGCCCGGCCAACAGGACCCGGGCCAAGGAGCCGCCCTTCGGACCGTGGGGTCCCAGGTGGCGGGCCAATCGCCGTCGCAGGAGAGCGTATTCGAGCCAGGCACCCACCGCTGAGCCGAAGGCAAG